>ENA-OQDF01000416-OQDF01000416.1-human-gut-metagenome-genome-assembly--contig:-NODE-416-length-17520-cov-2.334330_pt1 | contig 17520 bp, 26 predicted proteins | sample MGYA00242769_ERZ504597 | MGnify/ENA primary metagenome ERZ504597 (study PRJEB26092, sample SAMD00036305) | human gut metagenome | host: Homo sapiens | study: EMG produced TPA metagenomics assembly of...
CTGCAGGTCAGGCGGCCAGCCGTATGGCGGCTACGGCCAATCGCCGTACGGCAATGCCGGCGGCTATGGCTATGAGGAGGCCCCGCGCCCCGAAAACGGCGAGGACCGCAACTCCAAGATCAGCCTGACCCTGCGTCAGGCGGTCAAGGGCGCTACCGTGTCCCTGTCCGTGGACGGCAAGAAGTTCAAGGCCCACGTGCCTGCGGGCGTCAAGGACGGACAGAAAATCAAGCTGGCCGGCAAGGGCAAGCTAGGCATCAACGGCGGCAAGGCCGGTGACCTGTACCTGCACGTCACCGTCAAGCCCGATGCCACATTCTCGATGCGCGGCCATGATATCGTCATGGACCTGCCCGTCACCGTGGGCCAGGCCGTGGCCGGTGGCAAGGTCGAGGCCAAGGATATCGACGGCAATCCCGTTACCTTCAAGGTGCCGGCAGGCTCCAGCTCCGGCGCGGAAGTCAAGCTCACGGGACTTGGCGTCCAGCGCAGCAACCAGCCGGGCGATCTGATCGGCCGTGTGCAGATCATGGTCCCCGCCAAGCCGGGTCTGGCCGTCAAGCACGCCGCCAAAGAATTCGACGAAAAAGCCGGCGACTATCTCAGCCTGTAATCAGGAGGTGAACAATGGCGCGGTTAGCCAACCAGATGAAGCAGTTATACGCGATGTGCGCAACCGCGCTCGTGATGGGCAGGGCCGATCTCGACGGAGCCGATGACGTCGCTTCGACATCGAACTGCCCATCTTCACCGTCGGCCAGACCGCCGAGTTGGCCAACATTCACCCCCAGACTCTCCGTCAGTACGACCGCCTCGGTTTGGTTCGTCCGCAGCGCACCGATGGCGGCGCACGCCGCTACTGCCTGCGCGACATTGCCCGCCTGAACCGAGCTCAGCGCCTGAGCCAGGATGAGGCATCAACCTTCCGGTATCGCGCGCATTTTGGTCCTCGAAGAAGAGAATCGCCAACTGCGCCGCGAAGTCAAACGCATGCAAACCGGCGACCAGGAGAGCGTTTCGCCGCAGGCCGTGACGGCAATATCGTGGAGGTACAACGCTCCAACCGCGCCCGCCTCTGGCGCAACGCCATCCGCCGCGAACCCGCGAACTGCCCGGCCGCGATACTGCCGCCGATATCGCTGCCGGCGCCACCGGCGACTCCAACTACACTCCCGCCGACTCCAAGTCCATGGTCCTGTGGGGTTGGTGAGTCTGGCCGCATTGCTTCGATTCCTTCTCCATTCGTAAAACTGTTTGTTATCTCACATCGGGCAGCTGCCGAAAAGCACGAATCTTCTTGACGGAGATGTCAAGGTTTGTTACGGTGACGTGCGAAAACCGATTCGTAAGGGGTGCTTTAGGCTGAGACGGTATGTGCCGAACCCTTCGAACCTGTGAGCTAACACTCGCGTAGGGAATGCGACGGTTGAACTCCTCTGTTCGGCTCGGCATCCCATATGCGCGTTGAGAGAGAGGAAGCGTATGTCAATACGCAAGGAGCTGACCGCCCAGAACGTACTGCTGGGTTTCCAGCATGTGCTTGTTTCCAACGTCTGGCTTGATCCGGTGTTTGTGGCCGGAGCAATCGGCTTACCTATTGCCCTGTCGTCGAACATGATTAACGCCATCTTCATCGTCTCTGGTCTGGTTACTTTGGTTCAGGCCACTCGGCTGGTTCGCCTGCCGGTGGTGCAGGGGCCGTCAGCCGCGTTTGACGCGTTGATGATCGCGGCAGGTACGGCCGGCATGCTGGGGGCGGCGAGTTCGTCCATTCTCATCGCTTCGCTTGTGTTCCTGTTGCTGTGCCTGACCGGTGTGATAGAGCGGATGCGGTTCCTGTTCTCTCCGATGATTTCGGGCGTGGTCATCTTTATGGTCGGTGTCTCGCTGTCTGGATTCACGCTGAGCGAGTTTCTAGGCGGGGCTCCCGGCGACAAGACGTTCGCCGATCCGCACATCCTGACCGTGTCGATTCTGACCACGGCGATTGTGCTTGTCCTGTCGTTGCTCGGCAAGGGCCTGCTCAAGTCGTTCTCATTCCTCATCGCGCTCGTCGTCGGCACCGTGGTCGCCGCAGCGTTTGGCATGGTGGACTTCTCTCCTGTGGCATCCAAGGGATGGTTGGGCCTGCGACCTTCCTGCCCTACGGTCCGTTCACATTTGACTGGAAGATCTTCATCCCGTTCTTCATCGCCTACATGGTTGCCGTCATGGAAGCTCTCGGCGTCTATCAGGCGGCTTCTGAGATTCAGGGCACGCCCCTCGAACGCAAGCAGGTGCGCTACGGTCTTGCCGGCGAGGCGGCCGGTTCAGCCATTTCCTCGCTGATTGGTGGATTCACCACCACCGCCTACCCGCAAAATGTCGGCCTGCTCAACCTGACCGGCGAAGGCAAGTTGCGCACGCGCACGCCTGTGATCATCGCCGCTGTGCTGTTGCTGATTCTGGCTTCGTGCCAAAGGCGGGCGCGTTGCTGTCCGTCATTCCCTCGGCAGTCGTCGGAGGCATTTTCCTGCCGGCTGCGGCCAGCCTAATCGTGACCGGCCTGCGCGCCCTGCGCAAGGTCGCTGATGACGAGCGCCGTCAAACGGTCATCGGCATGTCTCTGTTGCTCGGCATCGCCCTGCCCAAGGCGCTCTCCGGCCTGACCGGCGGCGCAAGCGTGTTCTTTGGCAACAACATCATGGTCGGTGTATTCAGCGCCATCATTCTCAATGCGCTTTTCGTCGCTCTTCCGGATTTGGTGGCGAAGCATCGTGCGCCGGCGTCCGTGGATGTTCCAGCAGCCGATCCGGCGGATGGGACTGGCGCTGCGGCGTACGATGAACGATAATGCTGGTTGATATTGGATATTGACAGGAGCGATGCAATGACTGATGTGATGGATGACGCGCGTCGTATCAAGCGCGGGATTCTGGATTTTATCCATACCTATGGCTGTGAGCAGGCCCCGGAAGAGGCGTTTGGTGCGTTGGCGCGCGACGTGTTCATCTATCAGTACACGTATGATCTGCCGTACCGTCGTTACTGCGCGGCTAAACGCGTCACCCCCGCAACGCTCAAGGATTGGCGGGAGATTCCGCCGATGCCGGTGGACGGGTTCAAGCACCTTGACCTTTCGACCATACCGACCGAGCAGTGCGAAGCCGTATTCATGACGAGCGGAACCACGCATGGCGGCAAGATGCGTGGGCGCAACTTCCACCCCGATCTTGAGGTGTGGGATGAATCAATGATTGTGCCGTTCCGTCATTTCATCATGCCGGATCGAGAGCGTATCCGCATCGCCGTGATTTCGCCGGCATGGGACATGAACCAGAACTCCTCCCTGTCGCGCTACCTTACCAAGGCCGTGGAGTGCTGCGGCAGCGAAGGCAGCGGTGTGTTCTTCGACGAGCATGGACTCAAGTTCGATGAAATCATCGCCTTCCTTAACCGTGCGGTGTCTGACGGTGAACCGGTGATGCTGATGGGTGTCTCGTCGTCCTATCTGTATCTGCTCGATTACCTGCATGAGCATGATCTGACGTTCGCGCTGGCCCCCGATAGCCGGTTGTTCGACACTGGCGGCTTCAAGAGCACTAAGCGCGACATCACCGAAGACCAGATGCTTGATGAGCTGGAACAGACACTGGGGGGTGCCCGCGCCACCACTGCGTCAACATGTATGGCATGACCGAGTTGAGCTCGCAGATCTATGACCAAAATATTCTGTCGTGGTATACGGATGGCACCAGCAACTATCTCAAGGCGAACCCCGCCTGGGTGCGCACGGTCTTCCTCGATCCGGAAACGCTGACTCCCGTCAAGGATGGTGAGACCGGTGTGATAGCCATTACGACCTTGCCAATTGGAATTCATGCATCGGTATTCTGACCGAGGATCTCGGCCATCGGACCCCGGACGGATTCCTGCTGCAGGGCAGGGCGAAGGGAGCCGAGGCTCGTGGGTGCTCAATCGCGGTAGACGAGGTCATCAGTGCCAACCGTTGATGAATCCGTGAGTCAGGCCATTGATGTCTTCCACCTGCTCGGAGCGGATGTTTCGGATTACGAAATCTATGAGGTCGCCACATCGGATGGGGTGGAAGCGTTTGCGCTATCCGCGACTGGATGGCCCAAAGGTGACTTCCCTTGCCAAGCAGCTTGCCGATGTTCGCAACCGCACGCTTGCCGCGATGAGTGTCAACGATATTCTCGACATCGTGGCCGACGCGGCCCAACTATGGGCCGATCCGGATTTGAGCTGCGGCGTCAGGCTGAACTGCTGATTCCCGCAATCACCGGATATGAGCCTGACATGGTGCGGATTGAGCTCAAACGGTATATGCGCCAGTTCAGGCGTCGTGAACTGCTCCGGTTCCTTGACTCCGAAATCGGTCAGCCGTCTATGCTCGACGAATTCCGGCCGAACAAGGCGGGGGATACTCTAAATATGTGGGCCCAGCGCTCACCTATCAGGTGTTCTCCAGCAATGTGCCGGGGATTCCCGTGTGGAGCATGGCGATGACCCTGCTGGTCAAAGGCGCGATTCTTGGCAAATCTTCATTTTCCGAGCCGGTGATGCCTGCGTTCTTTGCTCGCAGCATTGCGATGGTCAATTCCGACCTCGCTGATGCCATTGCGGTGGTTCCATGGAAGGGCGGCTCGCAGCAGCTCGAGGATTCAGCCATCGATGCGGCCGATGCCGTGATTGTTTACGGTTCTTCGCAGACTACCAAATTGATTGCGGGCAAAGTCGCCGGGTCCAAGCCCTGTCTAGGTTACGGAGCAAAAGTCGGGTTGGCGTTCATTGGCCGAGAGGCTTTGCGTCCTGATACCTATGCCGATACCGTGCATCGTGTGGCTGTTGACATCGCCACATATGACCAGCAAAGCTGCCTGGCTCCGCAGACCGTGTTCGTGGAGACTGATGGAGCCCTCACCCCTCGTGAAGTGGCTCAGCTGCTCGGTGGCGAGCTTGAGAATCAGCAGCGCAAATATCCGCGCTCCGTATTGAGTGACGCCGAGAACGTGGCCATTCAGCGGGCGCGCACCGACGCTGAGATGAGAGCCTTGATGGGCGGGAAGGCCGCGGTGTTCGCCAGTGGCCATAGCACGGCATGGTCGGTGCTGTATCGAGAACTTGACGGTAGCGGTGCCGACGAGGATGTTGCTTCGCTGATGTCGCCGTTGAACCGCACCGTCAACGTGGTGGCGGTGCCAGATTTGTTGGACGCTGCCAGAAGACTGACTTCCTGCCGTGGCTGGCTGCAGAGCTGCGGTGTCGCTGTGGATTCAACCAGACTGTTTGGTCTTGCAGATACATTGGCCGAGGTCGGTGTGAATCGCATCTGTCCGCTCGGTGAGATGGATCGGGCGAAATCCGGCTGGCATCATGATGGGGGCTTCAACCTCATCGATCTGTTGCGCGTGGTGGATGTCGAACGCGGCAGCGACGCGTACAGCGATTCGTTCGATATGGATATGGAATAGGCCTGTGCTGTTGCGGGCAGCAGAGGCTGGTAGCAGGGCGAAAGGCAAGGGTAATGACAGAGCAAAGCGATATGGCACGGCGTCCAATGGTGAATCTGGATGGCAGAACAGCGATCATCACCGGTTCCGGCAAGGGCATAGGAGCGGCTGTGGCGAAATGCCTGGCATCGCACGGAGCCGCTGTCGTCATCAATTACGTACATGACGCCGCCAGCGCGCAGCGCACCGTTGAAGACATCCACTCGCTGGGAGGCTTGGCTATAGCTGTACAGGCGGATGTTTGCGATGAATCGCAATCTTCCAAGCTAGTGGGTACCGCTGTCGACTCATTCGGCGGCGTGGACATCTTAGTGAATAATGCTTTCGGACGCTTCTCCTTTGACCCGCGTCGCCGTTCCACTTTTGCTGGAGGCGATTGGATGAGTTTAGCGCACAGATCGAGGGATGCCTGCATGGTGCATATCTGATGTGCTCACATGTGGTGCCGCTGATGCGAGCCCAGACCTCCGGGCGTATCATCAACATCTCCAGCAATCTGGTCGATTCGCCCATCGTGCCCTACCATTCGTATATCACTGCCAAGGCGGCTTGGTCGGCATGACCCGCTCTCTGGCCCAGGAGCTGGGCGGCTTCGGCATTACCGTTAATGCCATTGCCGCAGGTTTGACGGCCGGAACCGCATCCAGCGCAGCCACCACCGAGGATGTTCGTGAACGAATCATTGCCATGACGCCTCTTGGCCGCCTTGCCCGTCCCGATGACATCGCCGGAGGGGTCGCGTTGTTGGCGTCCGACATGGCCGGCTTCATTACCGGACAATGTCTGCACGTCGATGGTGGGCTGACCATGCGCTGAGGCGCAGGGGCGGTGTGCTGACGCGCTATGGTTGTCGCATCCGATTGGTGCAATGGAATGCAGCAAGAGTAAGGCGCCAATTGGCGTGCGGGCATGTGGACGGAGGTAACTATGCTGCTCAAAGCCGTGTTCTGGGATTTGGACGGTACTCTCATCGATTCTGAGCCGCTCTGGCATGACGGTGAGATTGAGATCGCGCACAACAATGGCGGCGAGTGGAACGAGGACCTCGGTTGGGAGTGCTCCGGCACTCCGGTACCACACGTGGCAGAGGTCATGATTGCGCATGGCTGCACATTGAGCGTTCCCGAAATCGACAAGCAGCTCAAGGATTATGTGTTCAAGGCGGAGGTCGAACGTCTGCCGTGGATTCCTGGTGTGCAAGACGTGCTGCATTCGCTCAAGGAAGCCGACATCCCATCCATGCTGGTCACTACTTCGCCTCGCCGCATGGCCGAGAACATCATGAAGCAGGCTGATGGATTGCTTGCCGGCTACGTCTGCGGCGATGATCCGTACGAGCACAAGCCGAGCCCTGCCCCATATCTGGCCGCGGCTGAGAGACTCGGCATCGCGCCTGAAGACATGGTCAAGTGCGTGGTAATGGAAGATTCCTCATCCGGTCTGCGCTCCGGCGCCGCCTCGGGGGGCCACACTGATTGCGCAGACTGGCTGGATTCGCACCGACACTTCCGGCCTTGGCCAGTTTGCTCCATCGACTCGTATGAGGGCATCGATGCGGCCGCGCTGGACGCCTTTGTGCGGCAGCGTTTGGGGGAGTAGAAATTTCGTTTGTATTGCGGAGTTTGTGTGGGAACCCCAGTCGACCTGATGTTATAGGCCGGCTGGTAGGGTATTTGACGGTTTGCATATAACTGTCTGGTTCATTGGGCTGGCAGCTCAATACAAGATTTAGGACTCATAGGAAACACATGGGCTTCGTTAATTTCATCATCGAACTGCTGAAGGATCCGCGTGCCGCGATTGCCGGTTGGATTGCCATGGGCGTGGCGCCGACCCTCGGATTCATCTTCCTCATCGTATTCATCGAAACGGGCGTGGTGTTCTTCCCGTTCCTGCCCGGTGATTCGCTGTTGTTCGCGGCCGGCGTGTTCGCAGCCCCGGATGCTGCGACCGGCAAGGCCGCGCTGCCGCTGTTCTGGTTGCTGCCGGTGGTTTGGTGCGCGCCGATTATCGGCGACCAGTGCAACTACTTCATCGGTCATTTCTTTGGCCGCCGTATTATCCAATCCGGCAAGGTGAAGGCGCTGACTCCTGAGCGACTGGCCAAAACCGAGGGCATGATTGAAAAGTGGGGCCCGCTGGCTGTGTTCCTGGGCCGCTTCTTCCCGTTCATTCGTACGTTCATGCCGTTCATTTCCGGTATTTCCGGTATGCGTTGGAGCCGTTTCACGCCGTTCTCAGTGCTCGGCGGCCTGTGCTGGTCCACGTTGTTCACGCTGCTGGGCTACTTCTTCGGCAACATTCCGGCCGTGCAGGATCACTTCGAACTGGTGATCGTGCTGATTCTGCTGGTTTCGCTCGCCCCGACCATCATCGGTCTGCTCAAGGCCAAGTTCGGCAAGAAGAAGCCGGCCAAGGTGACCGATGCTCAGTTGGACGTCATGGAAGACGGCATCAAGAACCTCGATAAGTAAGCAAGGAATGTAGATTACCGCATAAGGAATCGTCGTGAAAATGAAGGCCCTGACTGTGCATATGAGGTCAGGGCCTTTTCTGCATGAGATGGGCGTGAAACAACAGCGTGGTTATCCACATTTGTCGTGGACGACATGCCGGGGTGTGGATAACTCAGCAAGCTAGAACCACAATGGTCGATTCGTGTTGAGCATTGAACTCGGACACGTTTCAATCGGCTTATGAATAGCAACACCACACCCCGCGTGGCGCGTAGGATCACCTCGCCAGCGGTAGCACCTCCGGGCATTCCGCTGCCCACGGACGATGCGCCGATTCCAGCGCATCGCTACTACACTCCGCCGCCCAGGCCGTTGGCCTCATGCGAACGGCAGAGATCGGGCGAGGCTCCGGCACTCGCCCTAACTACAGACACCAGCTTCCATAACATTGTGACGATGACGTCAGGTCATGGAGGCGTGGGGTTGAGTGTCATGGCTTCCATGCTTGCATGGACATTGGCGAGACGTGAACACAGCTGCGCTCTCATAGACGCTGATTTCGTGGCCGGATGCCTTGACCTGCTGCTGGGTGTAGAACGAGAGCCGGGTTTACGATTCAGCCAAGTCGACGCACCCCTCGGCCGCATCGAGGGCGATGCGATGAACCATGAGCTGATGATGTGGGAGGGTGTGCGAGTACTTCCCTATGACCCTTGGAGCGCGCGCCAGCCTGACTGGTGGGAAGTTCAAGCGGCCATTCGAGCCTTGGCGGAAACGAACGACGTTGTCATCGTAGATGCCGGTCAGGGTGGACTCATTGAGACCGTACCCGATCTGCGCAGTGGCATGCAGGTGATTGCCGCGGAATTGTCGGTGATGGGGCTGGCCAGAGCAAGTCGCACCGGTCCAGACTGGATTCATGGGGCTGTGAAGCGCCACATATCGTCGGCGTGGAACCACGTGGCGCTCCACGTGGGAGAGGCCACGTGGGTATTGGTGAGGCGCAGGACTATTTGACTGCCACGGTATTGGGGCCTGTCAAACCAAGTGTCAATCTGTGTGGAGACGTACTGGAAGGCCTCGGCATCAGATCGGTGACCAAAGGCAGCCGCAAAGCCGTGAGCTTGCTTGCCGATCTTGTCGAGCAGGCCATTCGCCCGGTTTCGGGAGCTTCTTGCAAGGACCGGTGATGCGGTATGGCTGCCGTAATCACTCGGGCTGATGAGCCGGCGCAGTGCCCAGAACTGTGTTCTTCGGTCTATTGAATGATGTGGCATCCGACCCGCAGGTTACCGATCTGGCGGTGACCTGTGATGGCCGCGTTTGGGCGGACCGCGGCAACGGCATGCGAGAAACAGTATTGCGTGTGCCGTTTCGCTCGCCGCAAGTAGTTCGAGAATACGCCGTCCAACTGTGCGCGCAGCTTGGGCGCAGACTGGATGATGCCTGCCCGATAGCGGACGCCGCCAGTCCAGACGGCATCCGCGTGCATGCGGTGATTGCCCCATTGGTGCCACAAGGTGCCGCAATCTCCATACGGTTCCCTGACAGGACCATGGCATCGTTGCGACATCTGAGCCAATTAGGTGTATTCCCGGCTGCTTGGCTGCCGATGTTCGTGGGACTGGTGCGCAGACATGCCACAGTGCTGATTACCGGCGGAACAGGCGTGGGCAAGACCACCTTGCTCAAGGCGCTGCTGGCGCAATGCGATGTGAACGAGCGCATCGTCACCGTAGAGGAAGTTCGTGAACTGGGAGAACTGGGGCGTGGCGATCATGTGTCGTTGGTAACGCGCGAGGCGAATGTGGAGGCGTCGGAGCCATAAGTCTGACGGACTTGGTCAAAGCGACGTTGCGAATGCGCCCCGACGCGTGGTGCTGGGCGAATGCCGTGGCGCGGAAATCGTCGACCTATTGCGCGCGTCAATTCTGGTCATCACGGTGGCATGACCACTGTGCATGCGGACGGCGTGAACCGAGTACCGTCCAGGCTGATTTCGCTTGGATTACTCGCCGGAGTCAGTCCACAGGCGTTGGCCATGCTGGCGGCAGGCGCTTTCGACGCGGTGGTGCATTTGGAGCGAGTGAACGGACAGCGGCGTATCACGCAGATCGGCGAACTGCGTGTAGCACATGGTGAACTGGCAGGAACACCGCTGGCGGTATGGAATGGCTGCCATCCTCCTCGGTATGCCGCCGAATGGGGGCACTTCATTGAACGATGGGGCATCGTTCCCGGGCCGAGTGGTGGTGGGTGATGATGTGGTGTGCTGTTCTGGTGGCGCTCGCCGTGCTGATATGGCCGGGGAACAAGTCCGGGAGGCTGTATCGGCTGGCTTACCGCGGGCGTGCGGTCGATTCCGCAGCATAAACGAACCTCGATATGCCGGCTCACCTCGCGTGGGCGTTGCGCAGGTGATTACGTCCGCCATCGCGCGATTGCGAGGTGGCGGCACATTGGTTGAAGCATTCGAGGAACAATCCAGCAGACGCTTCGCCACTCAGCGCATTACTGTGGAACGGCTCATAACGGTGTTCGAACAGCGGCGTCTGCCCGACGAATCACCAGCGCAGGTACTTGAAGCTGCACGCGGGGTCACCGCCGCAGCGGTTTTGAGCGATGAGCTCGGTTGCCAAGCAGTGCCATGTCTGGAAGCGGTATTGACTGCTTACCGGCAGATGAGGCTGATGCAGAACCTGCGATCGCAAGCATGTGCCGTTCCTAAAGCCACTGTGGGGCTGCTGAGCGCGCTTCCGGCCGTCACTGTGGCATTGGGCGAGCTTCTGGGAGCTAGACCATTGGCGTTCTTGCTTGGATCGCCACGCGGTGTGGTCTGCTTGGTATTAGGGGGATGTTGTTATGCTGCCGGCTTGGCATGGATGCGGGCATTGTTGAAAGGCAGCGGATTATGAGTACGGTGTGGGTACACGCCGCGGCAGGCTGTGCGGCGATCGCTAGTTGGCTGTATAAGGCTCCGTCTTGTCATGACAGCCGCTTGCCGGGCGAGGAACCGGCCGTAGCGCATGATTGCGGGTCGTCATGGACCATACTCATATTGCGTATGTCGCAGGTGTCCTTGCGTCAGGGCTCCTCGATTCCCCGGGCGCTTGACATGGTGGGCAAAGCCGTCGGCGGCGACTGCGGCGCTCGCATGAGCGAGGTCGGGAGATCCCTGACCAGAGGGGTTCCCTGGGCTGATGCGTGGCATGCCGCTATGGCTGTTCAGCATGAGGGTGCGCCAGCTGATAGTTCATCCGGAAAACGTACCAGCAGAACGCAACGAGATCTTGGCCTGCTGCAATCGGCTTGGAATCGTCATGGACGCATGGCGATATGCCTGGCGTGCGCCTCGAATCCGCCATTGAACAGCTGGACCGTGACGAGCGTGCCGCCATCGAACGGAATGCCGCGAAGCTGTCGGTAAAGCTACTGATGCCTACAGGGCTATGTTTTCTGCCGGCATTCGTGCTGGTAGGAGTCATTCCGGCGATTGCGTCCTTCATGATGTGAATATAGGCGTGAACTGAGTGCGCTTAGGGTGAATCTTGTTGTATTGCTCGGTATTGCACTTGGCTGCGTTTGGTTATCCACATTGGTGGTGGACGACACGTCGGGGTGTGGATAACTCGGCAAGCTAGAACCACATACCCCGTTTTCCCTGGTGCATGAAGCGTTGATAGTCCACAGTGGTATGCACCCCGCGTCAACCCGGCGCGGGGGCCAACCACTCACACACGCATGGGGAAGGTGCGAAGCCACTGCGCAGCTTCCCCTCCTTACCGAAAGGAACGCCAATGAATACCCCTATCCCCGTCATCGTCGACGGGCAGGCCGGCATCTTTGCGCACAGCAAGGCTCGTGTGGCCACGCTGAACGCCAAGGCGAAAGAACGGCTATGCCTCATGGAGCACGCATCCGCACCCTCATGGCTGAGCCCGAAGAAGGCGCGGCCACTGCGGAATACGCAGTCGTACTCGTTGCGGCTACAGGCTTTGCGGCGGTGCTGGTCGCCATCCTGAAGTCGGATGCCATCAAGACGTTGCTGACCAACATCATCAAACAGGCTCTGAAAGTCGGGTGACAGCCATGAAGACCATGACATGCCGGTGGCGGCTCGCCAGACTGCCGCCAGACCTATGCACGGGATCGGCCACCGCCGAATTCGCAATCGTATTGCCCAGCATTATCGCCATCGCCGGGCTGATATTGGCAATAGGACGTGTGGTCATCGTTTCCATGGACTGTCAAAGTGCCGCGGCAGCGGCTGCACGCGAGTTTGTGGTTACCGGTGACGAATCATCCTCGCGCAGCATAGCTGCGGACGTTGCCGGGGGAGAGCCTCGCGTCATCATTGCCCACGACGGCCAATCGACGAGTGTGATGGTCGAATGTTCGGTATTGCCTGGTCCGCTGGATGTCACTCCAACGCGGGTTACCGGCAACGCTACGGCGATAAGCCAATAACTGGTCGGCTGGCTGGGCGGCCGCAACAGAAAGGAACTGCGGTGCAGGGAATGCGTTATGAGGAGGGATCGGGCACGATGGCCGGAGCCATGCTGGTTATGGTGGTGGGCATTGCGCTCGCGGTGGCGGCAAGTGTGGGCAACCTCATGATCTGCCAGAACCGAGCGCGTTCCCTCGCCGACCTTATCGCCTTTGACGCCGCGTATGCGCTGTGGCATGCGGATATCGGTGATCCATGTGCGCTCGCCGCCAACATGGCTGAAGCGAATGGTGTAGTTTTGGGCTCCTGCTCCGTGCGGGATGAAGACGTGTTGGTAACCATCAAGGTGGAAACCATGGTCCTGGTGGCATCATCCGTGGAGCGGATGGCTCGGGCCGGACCGGTGAGTTGTACGGAAGGAGACAATTATCACAATAATGGACCGTAAAGCACCGATACTCTGGCGGGCTTCTGGGCCTTTGGCTAAGGTGAGAGCATGAGCGAGAGTGAACGCAACGAGCGCCGTCGCGTGGTGGCCATGGTGGGCAACCCCACTTCCGATAAAGGCCGTGGCGCTAAGGTGGACGCGCAGGTATTGGGTCTGCTGGAGGAAGCCGGCCGTGCCCATAACTTCGACGTCATCGACATCACCGGCGTAAGTTTCGACGATTCCCTGAACCAGGCGCGTGAACGCGCGCACGAGTACGACTATCTCGTAGTGGTCGGTGGCGACGGCATGATCGCACTTGGAGCGAACGCCGTGGGCTGCAGTGGCAAGCCGTTGGGCATCGTGGCCACGGGTCGGGCAACGATTTCGCACGAGGACTGAAGCTGCCGGTCAACCGTATCGAAACCGCAGTGGAAGGTATCGTCGGTGCTATCGTGCGCGGATCACACATCGATGTGGACATGGGACGCGTGACCTCTTTGGACGGCGGCTATGCCGTGGATCCCTCCACTGGCGAGGAGTACGAGTACCAGGAGAGCAAGTCCGCCGAGCATCCGATTGACCGGTACTATGCGGGCATGCTGTCCTGTGGTCTTGACGCGAGCATCAACGACCGTGCGAATCATTCGCATCTGCGACCGGCACCATGCGCTACTTTGCGGCGGTGCTGGTGGAGCTGACGCATATGAAGCGTTATGGTTACCACATCAAAGCCACATTGGCGGACGGGACCACGGATGAACGAGACATCATCACACCATTGCTGACGATTGCGAATTCGAGGCATATCGGTGGCGGCATTGAGGTCTCGCCGTACTCCTGCTTCTCCGATGGATTGTTGGACCTGGTGTGGATGGACCACGTGCCGAACTTCGGCGAATGCGCGGTGGCCATTTCGAATGCCTATAACGGCAAGCTACTTGCTTCAAAGGTGTTCGGCTGGAAACGTATCCGTGAAATCGAAGTCACGCGGGCAGCGGAAGGAGACGAGCCACCGGTGCTGATGGCGGACGGCGAATATATCGGGCATTTGCCATTTAGGGTAGTGGCCGAGGACTGCGCGTTGCGCGTGCTAGTGCCGCCGGCCGTAGCCGCCCGTGAGGTGGATTCCCGACAGGAAGTGCTCGACGTCATTGCCCGAGATGGTCGCGATCCCGTGACCGGCCAGTTCGCGTGACCCGATTATATTGGCTCCCCTCATTAGGCTGAGCCGTAAAGCAAACAGCCCAGTGGGCTGTTGTAGGCGAGGGTTCGACGATAGTCGAACCAGAAGAAAGTCAGCCGTAGGCTGTCCGCAATTGCGGACGAGCTGGCCGCGAAGCGGACTGAGGGGAGTGCGGGAGAGCGGTACCAGAGCCAATGCCCGTCAGACCTCAGACGACATAGCTTTCGATATGCAGCGTCTGCGCCATGACCTCTTTGATGGTTCGGTCGCTGATGTTCGGATGCGAGCGAATCAGTGAGATAAGCCCCACAATCAGTGTGAAGAACGTCTCATGGACGTTGGTGATTGGCAGGCCATGCATCTGCTCGAAATCACGTACGGTGGTCTGGGCAATGTAGTCGGCAATACGGTCCGCCGCGCGGTCAATGAACTTGATATACAGTTCGGCGTTGCCGTCTTGGATCATACGGTTTGAGAAGGGGCTCTCGTCGGCGATCAGGGAGCGGAGTACATGCACGATGTCGTCTAATGCCTTGTTCACGTTGCCTGTTTCGCGCGCTTGGTTCCACTGCTTCAACGTGGTGAGGATTTCGTCGATGACGTTATCGAGTACTGCGTCAGCTACGGCTTCCTTGTCTTCGAAGTAGTGGTAGAACAGCGAACGCGTCATACCGACTTCGCTTGCGATGTCGGAAACGGTGATTTTGGAGAAGCCTTTTTCCAGACACACCTTGCGCGCGGCTTGCACGATGGCGTCGCGCCGGGCATCGCCGCGGGTGGGGCGTTTCTCGTCGAGGATATCGCTCATGGGTGCCTCCTGACCACAACCGTTATTGACACTATGTTAATACAAAGAAAGCGGTTAATAACAATAAAAATGCGGTAACCGTTGTCAGGTGAATGTCGTTGGAATATAAAGAGTTTTCCCGATTCGGCAACTATGAGCCCGGTTTATCTTGACTTTTTATCGGTTAATTCTGAGGGCAAAGGTAGGTTAGTAGCTATGGCACTTGCACTGTATCGTCGCTATCGTCCGGACACCTTCGAAGGGGTCATCGGCCAGGACCAAGTCACGGTCCCGCTGATGCGCGCCTTGGACGAGGGCAAGCTCACACATGCCTATCTGTTCTCAGGGCCGCGAGGCTGCGGCAAAACCAGCTCCGCGCGTATCCTGGCCCGTTGCGTCAACTGTGCCAAAGGGCCGACTTCCCACCCCTGCGGCGAATGCGAAAGCTGCAAGGACCTGGCCACCGGCGGTCCGGGTTCCATCGACGTGGTCGAAATCGATGCGGCCTCGCACAACGGTGTGGATGATGCTCGAGAATTGCGAGAACGCGCTGGGTTCGCCCCTGCGCGCGACCGCTATAAGATTTTCATTCTCGATGAGGCCCACATGGTCACGCAGCAGGGCTTCAATGCGCTGCTTAAAATCGTTGAAGAGCCGCCTGAACATGTGATGTTCATCTTCGCCACCACCGAACCAGACAAGGTGATCGGCACCATCCGTTCGCGCACCCACCACTATCCGTTCCGTCTGGTGCCGCAGGAAGTCATGGTCCCTACCTGGAGACGATCTGCGACAAGGAAGGCATCAAGCCCGAGCCCGGTGTGCTGAAACTGGCGATGCGCGCCGGTGGCGGCTCCATGCGAGATACCCTGTCCGTGCTTGACCAGCTGATGGTTGGTTCGGTCGAAGGCGTTATCACCCATGATGCCGCTGTAGCCCTGCTCGGCTTCACGCCGGAGGCACTGATCGGTGAGGCCGTGGATGCGGTAATCGATCACAACGGCGAAGCCCTGTACGGCGTTATCCAGAAAGTCGTGGTCGGCGGATTCGATCCGAGACGATTCGTCGAAGACCTACTGGCTCGTGTGCGTGATCTGCTGGTGCTTACGTTGGCCGGGGACCGTGCGGAATCCGTGCTGTCCGACACGGCTGAGGCCGAGGATATGGACGATCTGCACCGCCAAGCCAAGGCGCTGGGACTGGGCGCACTGACCGCAATGGCAGACATCATCAACACTACGTTGGGTGCCATGACCGGAGCCATTTCTCCGCGTATGCGCTTGGAACTGCTGGCCGCGCGATTGTTGGCCGGCAGTGAATCAGGCTTTGCAACAGCCGCTCCCGCGCCAGCTTCTTCTGGTATGCCGCCTGCGGCTGCTTCTTCGACTTCGACTACGTCAGCCGCTTCCGGTACGGGTGCCAGTGGTTTTGCCGGCGCATCGCGGGGCGGGTTTGCCGGAGCCTCACATGGCGGATTCTCCGGTGCTGCACGCAACCAGCAAGCAGCCGCGCCTCAGAGCACCGCTTCCCATGAATCTGTTGGAGGCAACGGCCCGGTCAGCGACCGACCTGCGGACTCTCCGTCTGTGCAACCTGCTGTAGCAACTGCTGCTGCCGGTGCCGGGTGGGGCGCTCCCGCCGCGTCGCCGGCCGTCCCGGCTCAACCGGTGACCTCGCCTGCGGCATCGGATAATCGGTCCATCGACGAGAAGTGGGATGCAGCCGTCGCCGCTTTGCCGGAAACCATTCGTGAATATGTGTCACGAGACAAGGTGCCGACCGTAAAATTCGGCCCCAACCGTAAGGGTCTGCCTTGCTTGTCGATGACGTTCGACAAGTCGCTGAGCCAGCACGCTTTCGCCTTGGCCGTGGATAACAGCGGTAAGAAGGCGGCGGCCGTGGTGATGGATGCCGTGCGCAACGAGTTCGGCGCCAATGCGGTTATTGCACCTTCTGCGGTCGCGGCGAATGGCGAGCGAGTCGAATCCGTCAAACGTATGAGCCGGAGCAATTGGCCAAGGTCAAGCAGCAGATTGCCATGGCCAAGGCTGGATTGGCCGCGTCGAGTTTGGGCGCGAGCCTGGGCATTCATATGGGGAGCGAGACGAAAGCTCCGAAGCCGACTGCAACAGGCCAAGCCGAGGACGCAGACGACAGCCATCGAGCCGGACAATCCAGTGCATCCACGGCAGCGAAGAACTGGAGTGACGATGACCCTTGGGCCAAGCCGGCCGTAAGCAACGCTTCGCCGCAATCTGCAGACGGGTTCGCACCTAACGAGCCCGCTGCTACGCCTGCGCCCGAAGAGCATCACAAGAAGCATGTTGCGGTTCCGGACATCAGTGACGGTGTTGATCCGTGGGCCGCTCCGGCTGCTCCTGTTGCACCCACTGCGTCCGTTGCGTCCGCTGGACCCACTGGACAGTCCACTGGGCAGCCAGCCGCCGCATCTTCCGCTACGGCAGTTGCCGGCGAGAGCGACGATCCATGGAATCAGACGCAGTCTCAGGCCGCGGTCTCACCGGCGTCGCAACCGGCCGAAGCCGACCCGTGGAACCAGCCATATCAGCAGTCTCCTCACGATGATCCGTGGAATCAGCCGCAGGGAACCATGCTCAGGCGGCTCCGCAGCAGGAGAGACCCGTGGAATCAGCCTCAGCCCCAGACTCCGGCTTCTTCGGTTCCTCAGACAGTGTCGGGCAAT
>ENA-OQDF01000417-OQDF01000417.1-human-gut-metagenome-genome-assembly--contig:-NODE-417-length-17493-cov-2.388518_pt1 | contig 17493 bp, 20 predicted proteins | sample MGYA00242769_ERZ504597 | MGnify/ENA primary metagenome ERZ504597 (study PRJEB26092, sample SAMD00036305) | human gut metagenome | host: Homo sapiens | study: EMG produced TPA metagenomics assembly of...
CAAAAGAAAATGCAGCTGTAGATAAAGCAATCGAAAACGCTCAGATGGAAATCCCGGATGCTATGCTGAATACACAGGTTCGCCAGATGCTGGATGATTTCTCCAGAAGAATGCAGTCCCAGGGACTTACTATGGAACAGTACTTCCAGTTCACAGGAATGACTCTTGAGAAAATGCAGGAAGAAATGAAACCGCAGGCTCTGAAGAGAATCCAGACAAGACTTGTTCTTGAAAAGATCGCAGAAGTTGAAAACATTCAGCCAACAGATGAAGAAGTTGAAGAAGAATTCAAGAAAATGGCTGATGCATACAAGATGGAAGTGGAGAAGATCAAAGAACTGCTTGGTGACCGCGAGTTAGAGCAGATGAAGAAAGATATGGCTGTACAGAAAGCCGTAACTCTCGTTGCTGACGAAGCAAAGGAAGCCTAAGTAAGCGTTCGTTCTGAATTACCACTGGAATCGACGAATGGAGGCATTTATATATGAGTTTAGTACCATATGTCATTGAACAGACAAGCAGAGGAGAAAGAAGCTATGACATTTACTCCCGTCTTCTGAAAGACCGTATTATCTTTCTTGGAGAAGAGGTAAATGATGTAAGCGCCAGCGTTATCGTGGCACAGCTTCTGTTTCTGGAAGCAGAGGATCCGAGCAAGGATATCCAACTGTATATCAACAGCCCGGGAGGATCTGTAACTGCTGGTATGGCTATTTACGATACCATGAAATATATCAAGTGTGACGTTTCCACAATTTGTCTCGGAATGGCAGCCAGCATGGGTGCTTTTCTTCTGGCAGGCGGAACCAAGGGTAAGAGATTTGCTCTGCCGCACTCTACTATCATGATTCATCAGCCGTCAGGCGGTGCCCAGGGTCAGGCAACAGAGATCCAGATCGTAGCAGATCATATTGCCCAGACCAAACGGACATTGAATGAAATTCTGGCAGAGAACACTGGCCAGCCTTACGAAGTAGTGGAAAAAGACACAGACCGCGATAATTATATGACTGCTGAAGAAGCAAAGGCATACGGACTGATCGATGGTGTTGTCGAGCATAAATAAAGCAGACAGAAGGAACCTCTTTTCAGGGGGTTCCTTTTGTGCCATATCAAACTGAAAGGAAACGAGAACTATTTATGGCAGAAAAAATGAGAGATGGAAAAGTCAGATGCTCTTTTTGTCACAAGTCAGAAGACCAGGTCCGCAAGCTGATCGCCGGACCGGAAGGTGTTTTATCTGTGATGAATGTATTGGTATCTGCTCAGAGATTATGGAGGAGGAACTGGCTCAGTATGATACAGAAGATGTTTATGATTCAGACATCAATTTGCTGAAACCGGAAGAAATTCATAAGATTCTGGATGACTATGTCATTGGACAGGATGAAGCCAAAAAGGCTCTGTCTGTGGCTGTCTATAACCATTACAAAAGAATTACCGCATCTAAGAATCTTGATGTGGAACTGCAGAAAAGTAATATTCTGATGCTGGGACCTACCGGTTCCGGTAAGACACTTCTGGCACAGACACTTGCCCGTCTTCTGAATGTACCGTTTGCGATCGCAGATGCTACGACACTTACAGAAGCCGGTTATGTCGGTGAGGATGTAGAGAATATTCTGTTAAAGATCATTCAGGCTGCGGATTATGATATTGAACGTGCGCAGTATGGAATTATCTATATTGATGAGATCGACAAGATCACAAGAAAATCTGAAAATGCATCAATCACCCGTGATGTATCCGGTGAAGGTGTGCAGCAGGCTCTTCTGAAGATCCTGGAAGGTACGGTAGCCAGTGTACCGCCACAGGGTGGACGTAAGCATCCGCACCAGGAATTTATTCAGATTGATACAACAAACATTCTGTTTATCTGCGGTGGAGCATTTGATGGTATTGAAAAGACGATCGAAGCCCGTCAGGATACCAAATCCATCGGATTTGGAGCAGATGTTTCTGTGCAGGAAGAAAGAAATATCGGAGAAATTCTGAAGGACGTTATGCCGGAAGACTTTATCAAATATGGTCTGATTCCGGAGTTTATCGGACGAGTTCCAATCGTAGTAACATTAGACGGGCTGGATGAGGAGGCACTGATCCGTATTCTTAAAGAGCCTAAGAATTCTCTGACCAAACAGTATCATAAATTATTTGAACTGGATGGAGTAGAGCTGGAATTCCAGGAAGAAGCACTGAAAGAAGTAGCCAGAAAATCCCTGGAACGTAAGACCGGCGCCAGAGGACTTCGTTCATCATGGAAAAATCCCTGATGGATCTGATGTACCGTACGCCTTCTGATAATACGATATGCAAATGCATCATCACAAAAGATGCAGTAGACGGAACCGGAGAACCGGAAGTGGTTCATGGTGAACAGCCTGCTGTACAGCAGAATACCACAAGAAGAAATTCCCGTTCCAGAAAGACAGGAAAGCCGGAGACGGCTTAAAGAAGGGATTGAAGATACATGAAACAGCCAATTAGCATTCTTCCGGCAATTGCGCTCCGTGGGACAACGATTCTTCCGGATATGATCGTGCACTTTGATGTGAGCCGGGAACGTTCGATCAAGGCTATTGAGGCAGCAATGCTTCATGATCAGAAAATCTTTCTCGTTACACAGAAAGATCCGGAAGTAGAAAAACCAGAGTTGTCTGAGCTGTATCAGGTGGGAACGGTTGCTTATATCAAGCAGGTTGTGAAACTTCCACATGATCTGCTCAGAGTGCTGGTAGAAGGAATTGAACGAGCAGAACTTCTCGGTCTGGAACAGGAAGAGCCGTTTCTCAAAGCAGAGACGGCACTTTTTGAGCCGGATGGAGCGCAGTATACAAGTCTCTGAAAGAAGCGATGTTCAGAAGCATTCAGGAACTTTTTCAGAGATATTGCATGGAAAGTGGAAAGATCAGCAAAGATCTGGCTGCGCAGATTATGAATATTACAGAACTGGAAGAGTTGATTCCCCAGATTTCCGTGAATGTACCACTGACTTATCAGAATAAGCAGAAAATTCTGGAAGCAGTCAGTCTGGAAAATCAGTACGAAGTTCTTGCTGTGATTCTGAATAATGAAATTGAAGTCCTGCAGATCGGGCATGACCTGCAGCGTAAATTAAAGGCACGTGTAGACAAAAATCAACGTGATTACATTCTCAGAGAACAGCTGAAGCTGATCCGGGAAGAACTCGGTGAGGAGAATACTGCGGATACGGCGGAAGAATACCGACAGAAAGCGGAAGCACTGGATGCACCGCAGGAAGTAAAAGACAAGCTGAATAAAGAAATCGACCGATTTAAGAGTATGAATAATGCTGCGGCAGAAAGCAGTGTTCTGAGTACTTATATCGAGACACTTCTGGGACTTCCGTGGAATAAGAAATCGGAAGATTCCACTGATCTTAAAGAGGCGTGGAAGATCCTGGAAGAAGGTCACTACGGTCTGAAAGATGTGAAGGAACGTATCATGGAATTCCTTGCAGTACGTAAACTGACATCTGGCGGTAAGAGTCCGATCCTGTGTCTGGTAGGACCTCCTGGAACCGGTAAGACTTCCATTGCGAAATCTGTAGCAGAAGCACTTCATAAGAAATATGTACGTATCTGTCTGGGCGGAGTCCGCGACGAAGCTGAGATCAGAGGTCATCGTAAGACTTATGTGGGAGCTATGCCCGGACGTATCACAGCAGCTCTTTCGCAGGCTGGTGTCAGCAATCCGCTGATGCTGCTTGATGAAATCGACAAGACAAGCAGTGATTATAAGGGTGATACTTCAGCGGCACTTCTTGAAGTACTGGATCCGGAACAGAACAATCATTTCAATGATCATTATGTAGAAGTTCCACAGGATCTCTCTGAGGTACTTTTTATTGCAACAGCCAATGACATGGACGGTATTCCGCGTCCACTCCTTGACCGTATGGAAGTGATTGAAATTTCCGGTTATACTGAGAATGAGAAGGAACACATTGCAAAAGATCACCTGATTCCAAAACAGCTGGAAGTAAACGGAATTCCAGAGGGCAAACTCAAGATTCAGACTCCGGCACTTCGGAAGATCATTACACTCTATACAAGAGAAGCCGGTGTGCGTGGACTCGAACGTAAGATTGGACAGATCTGCCGTAAGGCAGCACGTGAGATCATGGAAAATGATCAGAAAAAGGTGACTGTCAACAGTAAGAATCTGGAGAATTACCTTGGAAAAGCCAGATACAGTTATCTGATGGCAAACAAAAAGGATGAGGTTGGTATCGCAAGAGGTCTTGCATGGACGCAGGTCGGCGGTGATACGCTGCAGATTGAAGTTAATGTAATGCCTGGTAAGGGAGAACTTGTTCTCACAGGACAGCTTGGAGATGTTATGAAAGAATCCGCGCAGGCGGGTATTTCTTATATTCGTTCAGTGGCAGATAAATATGGAATCGCACCGGAGTTTTTCCAGGAAAATGATATCCATGTACATATTCCGGAGGGAGCAGTTCCAAAAGATGGTCCTTCTGCGGGTATTACCATGGCAACTGCAATGCTTTCTGCAATTATCGGCAGAGAGGTGCGTGCAGATGTGGCTATGACCGGTGAGATCACACTTCGTGGTCATGTGCTTCCAATCGGTGGTCTGAAAGAAAAGCTTCTTGCGGCCAAATATGCCAAGATCAAGCAGGTTCTGGTACCGAAGGATAACAAACCGGATATTCAGGAGATGGATGCCGAGATTCTTGATGGACTGAAAATCTCCTTTGTAGATAATATGAATGAAGTGCTGCATGAAGCACTTGCCTGATAATCGAAAGAGGATTATGATCATAAAAAGTGCAGTTTTAGATATCGTATGCGGTATTACCAGTAAGATCCGGATACCGGTCTGCCGGAGGTTGCATTTGCAGGTAAATCAAATGTTGGCAAATCGTCTCTGATCAATGGACTGATGAACAGGAAAGCACTGGCACGTACCAGCGCACAGCCTGGCAAAACGCAGACGATCAATTTTTACAAGATCAATGATGAACTTGATCTGGTGGATCTTCCAGGTTATGGATATGCGCGGGTTACACCGGCGAGAAAGAAAAATGGGGAAAGATGATTGAAAATTATCTTCATACTTCACATAATCTGAAAGCCGTTTTTCTCCTGATCGATATCCGTCATGATCCTTCTGCAAATGACAGACAGATGTATGAGTGGATCCTTCACAACGGATATGAGCCGATCATCATTGCAACGAAACTGGATAAACTGAAACGCAGTCAGGTTCAGAAGAATCTGAAAGCGATAAGAGAAGGCCTTCAGCTGAAAAAGGAACTACAGTTATCCCTTATTCAGCAGAGACAAAGCAGGGCAGAGATGAGATCTGGGAACTGATCGAATCTCTGACCGGTGGAGAGCCTTCCGAAGAAGCCTGAAAGGACTAGAAAGATGGGAATCATCAAAGCGGCAAAACTTGCATTTGACTATTTAAGATATGACGAGGACGGAAATGTAGAAGCTACGCAGAGAGCAGTTGATGGTGTGGATTTGGACATTCAGGCAGGTGAATTTGTAGCAGTACTGGGTCATAATGGTTCTGGTAAATCTACTTTTGCAAAGCATATCAATGCACTGCTGCTTCCGACAGAAGGTACGATCTGGATTGATGGAATCGATACATCGAAAGAGTCGGAACTCTGGAAAGTACGCCAGAAAGCCGGAATGGTATTTCAGAATCCGGATAACCAGATCATCGGAACTGTAGTGGAGGAAGATGTGGGATTCGGACCGGAAAATATGGGGATATCTACCGGTGATATCTGGAAACGCGTGGATGAGAGTCTTGCAAAAACAGGAATGACGGCCTATCGTCATCATTCACCGAACAAACTGTCCGGAGGTCAGAAGCAGCGGGTTGCGATCGCCGGAGTAATGGCGATGCGCCCACAGTGTATCGTTCTGGATGAGCCGACTGCCATGTTGGATCCGAATGGACGAAAAGAAGTTCTGGAGGCAGTTCATCAGCTGAACCGGCAGGAAAATGTTACGGTCGTTCTGATCACACATTACATGGAGGAAGTCATTGATGCAGACCGGGTTGTGGTTATGGATGACGGTCATGTAGTGATGGAAGGAACACCGAAAGAAATTCTCAGGTAGAGACCTTGAAAAAATATCGCCTGGATGTGCCACAGGTAACTTTGCTGGCACATGAACTGAAACAGTCCGGAGTGGATATTCCGGATGGAATTCTTACTACGGAAGAGTTGGTAAATGCCTTATGTCAATAGAATTAAAAAATGTAACATACACATACAGTCCTGGAACTTCCTATGAGATTCATGCATTAAAGGATATCAATCTGAATATTCCGGATGGGCAGTTTATTGGTGTGATCGGACATACAGGCAGTGGAAAGTCCACACTGATCCAGCATCTGAATGCACTGATCCAGCCGACTTCAGGAACAGTATCTTACAATGGTGAAGATGTATGGGCAGAGAACTATAATCGACGCGCACTTCGAAGTGAAGTCGGTCTGGTGTTTCAGTATCCGGAGCATCAGCTTTTTGAAAGTGACGTGCTTTCGGATGTCTGCTTTGGACCGATGAATCAGGGAAAGAGCAGAGAAGAAGCGGAAGAAGAGGCGAAGAAAGCACTTCTTCAGGTTGGGTTCAAAGAAAAAAATTTCAAAAAATCTCCATTTGATCTGTCCGGAGGACAGAAAAAGCGTGTTGCGATTGCCGGAGTTCTGGCAATGAATCCGAAGATCCTGATTCTGGATGAGCCGACGGCTGGTCTGGATCCAAAGGGAAGAGATGAGATCCTGGATCAGATTGCAGAACTTCACAAAGTCCGCGGCATTACGATCATTCTGGTATCACACAGCATGGAAGATGTAGCCAAATATGTGGAACGCCTGATCGTAGTCAATCACGGAAAGATTGCTTTTGACGATATACCGAAAAAGGTATTCGCACATTATAAAGAACTTGAAGAGATGGGGCTGGCAGCTCCTCAGATTACCTATATTATGCATGCCCTGAAAGAAAAAGGACTTCCTGTAGATCCAGCAGATACAACGGTGGAAGAAGCGAAGCAGGATATTTTGCATGCACTTCGGGAAATGAACTCATCCTTGCTGAAAGGAGGAGTCCAGAATGATTAGAGATATTACGATTGGACAGTACTATCCTGCGAAGTCTGTGATCCACAAATTGGATCCTAGAACAAAACTTTTTGGGACACTGGTTTTTATCATTTCTGTATTTTTGTTTCACTCAATTGCCGGTTATGCGGTAGCGACGGTGTTCCTTGCAGGAATGATCCTGATTTCCACGGTTCCGGTGAAGTTTATCTTTAAGGGACTGAAAGCCATCTTTATGATCCTGCTGATCACGATGGTGTTTAATATATTCCTGACACCAGGGGAAGCACTTGTGAGTTTTGGAATCTTTAAGATTACAAAGGAAGGACTTTCCATGGCAGTCCGTATGGCAATCCGACTGGTTTATCTGGTAATTGGTTCTTCGCTGATGACATTGACAACGACACCAAACCAGCTGACCGATGGTCTGGAAAAAAGTCTCCGTCCATTAAACAAGATTCATGTTCCGGTACATGAGATTGCGATGATGATGTCGATTGCGCTTCGCTTTATACCGATTCTTCTCGAAGAGACGGATAAGATCATGAAAGCACAGATTGCCCGTGGTGCGGATTTCGAAAATGGAAATCTGATCCAGAAGTCAAAAACATGGTTCCATTGCTGGTGCCACTGTTTATTTCAGCCTTCCGTCGTGCCAATGACCTGGCGATGGCGATGGAAGCCCGCTGTTATCATGGTGGAGATAATCGTACGCAGATGAAACCGTTGAAATACAAAAAGAGAGATCACATTGCATACCTGATCCTGTTTGCATATCTTGCGGTAGCAATTGGATTTCGTGTAGCCGGGTTATAAGAAGAATAGATGGTTCTTGCTGTAAGGGCGAGAACCATTTTTACCATAAATGGAGGGAAACATGAAAAGAGTTGGACTTGTAGTCGCCTATGATGGAACGAATTACAGTGGCTGGCAGATTCAGCCGAATGGAATTACCATTCAGGGTGTACTCAATGATGCATTGACAGATCTTTTGGGGGAAAAGATTGAGATCATGGGTGCAAGCCGTACAGATGCAGGAGTACACGCACTTGGAAATGTAGCAGTGTTTGATACGAATACACGCATTCCGGGCGAAAAGATTTCCTATGCACTGAACCAGAGACTGCCGGAGGATATCCGGATCCAGTTGTCAGAAGAAGTGGAGCCGGATTTCATCCAAGATACTGTGACAGCGAGAAAACATATGAATATCGCATTCTGAACCGTAAATTTCCAGTTCCGACGGAACGTCTGTATTCCTATTTCTATCATTATAAGCTGGATGTGGACAAGATGCGGGAGGCGACCTCCTATCTGATCGGACGTCATGATTTTGCGAGCTTCTGTGGAACAGGAGCACAGGTGAAATCTACGGTCCGTACATTGACGGGAATCGATATCTGGCGCGATGGTGATATCGTAACGATCCGTGTCAAAGGTGAGGGATTCCTTTATAACATGGTGCGCATCATTGCTGGAACACTGATTCAGGTTGGAAACGGCCAGTATCCGCCGGAACGTGTAAAGAAGATCCTGGATGCCTGTGACCGTTCGGTTTCCGGACCGACTGCACCCGCACATGGACTGACACTGATGGGAATTGAGTTTTTGATTAAAAATTTAAATGAATGCATATAAACAAGGCAGGGCTTAAGGTTCTGTCTTTTTTATGGAAAATTCTTTTATTTCATTTTGTAGAATCATATCAATCCGTGGTTATAACCACATCTTTAAGGTGGAATGTATATTATATTAGATTTGCAAAGAAAATAGAATATACGTTAACGCAATAAGGAGGTTTAACCATGGGAAATAAAGAAAATAAAATGTTTTGTTTTCAATGTCAGGAAACAGCAGGATGCAGTGGATGTACAGTATCAGGGGTATGTGGCAAGAAGCCGGATGTAGCAGCAATGCAGGATCTTCTTGTTTATGTGACAAAAGGATTAAGCGCAGTGACTACGGAGCTTCGTTTCGATGGAAAAGAGATTGAGGCCTATGTAAATGAGATGATCATAGTGAATCTGTTTACGACGATCACCAATGCGAATTTTGATAAAGATTCTATCATTGAACGAATTAAAAATACATTGGCGACAAAAGAAGAATTGATCCGGAAAGTGGAAAATCGAGAAGTACTTCCGGAAGCAGCACTCTGGAAAGGGACGGAAGCGGATTTTGAAGCAAAAGCTTCTCGCGTGGGAATTCTTTCTACAGAGAATGAAGATATCCGCAGCTTCGTGAGTTAATTACTTACGGGCTGAAAGGCCTTGCAGCTTATGCGAAACATGCGGCGGCACTTGCACATACCGATGTGGAGATTGACGCATTTTGCAGAGGGCACTTGCAGCGACTCTGGATGATTCCCTGAGTGCAGATCAACTGACTGCACTGACACTGGAGACCGGAAGTTACGGTGTGAAGGTGATGGAACTTCTGGACAAAGCCAATACAGAGACTTATGGAAATCCGGAGATCACAAAAGTCAACATTGGGGTTGGCAAAAATCCAGGAATCCTTGTTTCCGGGCATGATCTTCGTGATCTGGAGATGCTTCTGGAACAGACACAGGGGACAGGTGTGGATGTTTACACACATTCGGAGATGCTTCCGGCACATTACTATCCGGCCTTCAAGAAATATTCGAACTTTATCGGAAACTATGGAAATGCATGGTGGAAACAGAAAGAAGAATTTGAGCGTTTCCACGGTCCGATTCTGATGACGACAAACTGTATCGTGCCGCCAAAGGACAGCTACAAGGACCGTATGTACACGACAGGAGCAGCTTCCTATCCGGGATGCACCCATATTCCAGGTGCTATCGGAGAAGAAAAAGATTTTTCTGCGATTATCGAACAGGCAAAGAAATGTCCGGCGCCGGAAGAAATCGAGCATGGTGAGATTGTGGGAGGATTTGCACATGCACAGGTACTTGCCCTTGCAGATAAGATTGTGGAAGCAGTCAAATCCGGAGCAATTCGTAAGTTTGTTGTTATGGCAGGATGTGATGGACGTGCAAAATCCCGAAACTATTACACGGATTTTGCCAAAGGATTGCCAAAAGATACCGTGATCCTGACTGCCGGCTGTGCAAAATATAAATATAATAAGCTGGATCTGGGGGATATCGGTGGAATTCGAGAGTCCTTGATGCTGGACAGTGCAACGATTCCTATTCTCTGGCAGTGATCGCACTGAAATTAAAAGAAGTTTTTGAGCTGAATGATATCAATGAACTTCCAATCGTGTATAACATTGCGTGGTATGAACAGAAAGCTGTGATCGTGCTTCTGGCGCTGCTTTCCCTTGGCGTGAAAAATATTCATCTGGGACCGACATTGCCGGCATTCCTCTCCCCGAATGTTGCCAAGATTCTGGTGGATAACTTTGGAATCAGCGGAATTGGAACCGTGGAAGAGGATTTGAAAAATCTGATCGGATAAGAAATTTTGAATCAGATGATGTTTCCCTTGACTAACCGCACCTGTATATGATTAAATCAACAGGAATCAATCATATATATCTATATGAGGGAGTAGTGGCGCACAGCGTGGCAAGTCAACATCCTGACCGCTGGTCTGGCTTGTCTTAAATAACGAGACTCATGTATGGCAAAGTTACTGTAAAAGTAACGTTCTGTTTGCTGTACAGGGAGTCTCATTTTTGTATGTACGAAGAATAATAAAGCCACACAAATTTGTACGTAAATAAAGATTACTGTGAATAGTGACACATATAGCAGACAGTGGCAGATCATTTGGAGGGAATGGGTATGATTACTTTTCTGGCATCACTTTTTATCAAGGACAGTAAAAATTATAAAGAACCATCGGTAAGGCAGGCATACGGAGTATTAAGCGGGGCAGTAGGAATCGGACTGAATATTTTGCTGTTCTTTGGAAAATGGCTTGCCGGTACGATCAGTGGTTCGATTGCAATTACTGCAGACGCATTCAACAACCTTTCAGATGCCGGATCGTCGATCATCACGTTGATCGGCTTTCGGCTTTCCGGACAGGAACCGGATCCGGAGCATCCATTTGGACATGGAAGAATGGAATATATTTCCGGTCTTCTGGTGTCCGTTGCAATTCTTGTCATGGGATTTGAACTGATCGGGTCCTCCATCGGCAAACTGCGAAGTCCGGAACCGATTGAGAGCAGTGCACTGGTATTCGGCATTCTGATCGCATCGATTCTTGTAAAGCTGTACATGTTTTTTTACAATCATTCCTTAAGCAAAAAGATAGAAAGTGCAGCGATGAAGGCAACATCAGTGGACAGCCTGAGTGATACAGTTGCAACAACGCTGGTTCTGATCGCAACACTGATCAGTAAATATACGGGATTACTTCTTGATGGATGGTTTGGTATTCTGGTAGGATTGTTTATTCTTTATACCGGAGGCTCTACGCTGAAGGAAACCATAGATCTTCTTCTTGGTCAGCCGCCGAAACAGGAGTTTATCGATGAGGTTAAGGAAATCGTGCTGGGACATTCAATGGTACATGGCGTGCATGATCTGATCGTGCATGATTATGGACCGGGGCGTGTAATGATCTCACTTCATGCTGAAGTGGATGTGAATGGAGATATTCAGGATATTCATGAACAGATCGATCATATTGAACATGAACTGCAGGAAAAACTGCACTGTTCGGCAACGATTCATATGGATCCGATCGTAACCGATGACAAAGAGGTCCTTGCGATGAAGGCAAAAGTTGAGGAGATGGTACATTTTCTGGATGAATCGTTCAGTATGCATGATTTCCGCATGGTGAAGGGATCGACCAGAACGAATCTGATCTTTGATGTGGAGGTACCGAGAAAAACATCTTATACAGATAATGAAATCGTGAACTGGCTGAAAGAAAGGATTCATGAACTGCCGGGGAGTAAATATTTCGCTGTCATTCAGATTGATCATGAATACTATTAAAAATATTGATGACAATACAAAAAGTTTTAGTTTGACAGGTCATATGGATTTGGTATAATAAACTAATCGTGGCAATATTCAGTGCGTAGAACGGTATAATCGCACCTTCAAAGGAAATAGCAGAGAGCTTCAAAGAAGAAGTAACTGTTGTTTCCTTTTTCATGTTATGAATAAATAATTCCGGAATGTTCCAATAACGTGAAAAGTAAAAGCCCGGTAAGAGAATTGAAAGAGAGGAAAGAGTATGGAAACAAAAGAAAAAACACTGCAACGCCATATGATCTTGATGGAAAACCGCCATTGAAGCTGGCAATTCCGCTTGGCCTGCAGCATGTTCTGGCAATGTTTGTCGGAAACCTGACACCGCTTCTGATCATTACAGGAGTTTGTGGCATTGAGTCAGGAAGCGAACTTCAGGTAGCACTTCTTCAGAATGCTATGCTGATTGCGGGAATTGTAACACTGATCCAGATTTATACGATCGGACCGGTTGGAGGTAAATTACCGATTGTTATGGGAACCAGTTCCGGATTTATCGGAGTCTGTAGAAGCGTGGCAGTAACCATGGGAAGTGGTGTGGCTGGTTATGGAGCAATTCTGGCAGCTTCTTTTATTGGCGGCCTGTTTGAAACAGTGCTTGGCGGATTCCTGAAGCCATTGCGTAAATTTTTCCCGGCAGTAGTAACCGGTACAGTTGTATTGTCAATCGGTCTTTCACTGATTTCTGTTGGTATCGGTTCTTTTGGTGGCGGAAATACCGCACCAGATTATGGTTCACTGGAGAACCTTTTTGTAGGTACGGTAGTTTTGGTTGTAATTATTGCACTGAAACATGGAACTAAAGGATTTACCAGTTTTTCTTCCATTCTGCTTGGTATCATTGTTGGATATGTTCTCGTATCTGTTATGGCGATGGTCCTTCCAACAACATTTACCTATGTAGATGAGACCGGCGCTACGATCGAAGCGACAAAATCATGGGTTATCAACTGGAGCAAAGTGGCAGATGCATCCTGGTTTGCAATTCCAAAGATCATGCCGGTCAAATGGGTATTTGATGCGAAAGCGATCGTGCCGATCTGCATTATGTTTGTGGTTACAGCAGTAGAGACGGTTGGTGATATTTCCGGTATCACAGAAGGTGGACTTGGAAGAGAAGCTACTGATAAGGAACTTTCCGGTGGCGTTATGTGTGACGGACTTGGTTCTTCACTTGCAGCAGTATTTGGCGTTCTTCCGAATACTTCTTTCAGCCAGAATGTAGGTCTGGTTGCCATGAATAAAGTCGTAAACCGTTATTCGATTGGTATTGGTGGAATTTTCCTGATCGCATGTGGCTTATTCCCGAAACTTGCGGCACTGATTTCCATCATGCCACAGAGTGTTCTGGGTGGAGCAGCAGTTATGATGTTCTCATCTATCGTAATCAGTGGTATTCAGCTTATTACAAAATGGCCATTGTCTCCAAGAAATGTAACAATCGTTTCTGTGGCACTTGGTGTGGGATACGGACTTGGTTCCAACTCTGCAGTACTTGCACAGCTTCCGGAGAGTATCAATCTGATCTTCGGCGGTTCAGGTATCGTGCCGGCAGCATTGTTTGCGATCATTCTGAATATCATTCTTCCGAAGGATGAAAAGACAGAAGTGGAGATGGCAGAGGAGATACTGGCGGAGAAGAAAGAAATGGAAAGTAAATAAAAAGTTTATTTCTGCCGCGAAATTTCCAAGTTATTTTATTGCACCATGAAAACTTTTTATGTAATTATGAAAAAAGTCAGAGAATTTTATATTATGTATACAATTTTAAAATATCAACAAAAATCTAAATGAAAAAATTTGATATTTGGTTAATCTGTTTTGGTACTCGGTGCTATACTTCTAACCGTAAAAAGAAAACGAACTTAACAAAACCTCCTTTCACAAAACAAAGTTGAAGGCTGCTAAGCATCAGATTTTTGGAGGAAAAGACAAATGAATACTTTAAAAGCTGAAAAAAGAAGCATGGACGTTAAGGCAAAAAGACTGAGAAGAGAAGGATACGTTACAGGCAATGTATTTGGTCGTGAGATCGAAGGTTCTATTCCGGTAAAAATGTCTAAGTCAGAGGTTGACAAATTGTTAAAGACCGACCATAAGGGAAGTCAGGTTATGCTGGAAGTAGATGGTCAGACATATGATGCACTGATCAAAGAGGTTGATTTCAACCCACTGGCAGGCAGAGTTGATGAGATTGATTTCCAGGCACTGGTAAGCAATGAAAAAGTACATTCTGTTGCTGAGATTGTAATCGTAAACCATGACAAAGTAGCAGATGGTGTTCTCCAGGAGAACATGGAAGAAATAAATTACAGAGCTTATCCGTCAGCACTGGTTGACAAAGTAGAAGTAGATGTTGCCGGACTGAAAGTCGGCGATACTATCCGTGTCAAAGATTTGAGCCTTGCAAAAGACAAAGATGTTGATATCAAGGATGATCCGGAAGCTGTTGTACTGACAGTTGTAGCAGTTCATAACGGAGCTGTACCGGAAACCGTAACACCTGAAGAAGCAGAAACAGAAGAAACTAAATAATCTGCTGAATCAGAACTCATACCTATACAATAAAATAAGATAAAAGATTCCTCCTGTAGAGTTGGTTCACAGGAGGAATTTTTTGTAACATTTCCGTGTTCAGATGTTATATTGTTGAAAGAGAGAAAAAAGCCGGTGGAAAAAGTGGGCAGGCAGACAGTATCCGGTGCAGAAAGCAGGAAAGGGGGAATACGGATGTGGATAATGAAATTTTATTAAAACTTACAGCCTTTATCAGAAAGAACTTTACCTGTATCTGTATTCTTTTTGTGGCGACAGGCATCTGGCAGAAGACCTGCTGCATGAGACATTTCTCAAAGCACTGCTGGCACTGCCGGACGGGCATACGAACATGCGGGCATGGCTTTATATGGTTGCGAGAAACCTGTTTTACAATCAGCAAAAAAAGAAATCCCAGGAGATTTTAATGGAGGAGCAGGAGTGTTTCCCTGAGAAAAACAGAGACGAGGATCTACTTGAAAAAATCCTTGAGGAAGAAAACAGACGAATACTTTATCAGGCAATCCGCAGATTGGAGGTAAAGAAACGAGAAGTGATTCAGATGCAGTATTTCGGTGGGATGTCTCAGAAAGAAATCGCGGCAGTGCTACATATCACGCCGGAGAATGTGCGTGTACTGGCATATAGGGCAAAGAAAGAATTAAAGAAAGATTTGGAAGAGTTAAAAAAGTGAATAGCCAGATAAGTGAAAAACGTAAAGACAGTACGAGGTATGTTTGTAGAATCTGATAAAACAGAGTTGACGGAGAGGAGGAGGTCAAATGACATATCGTGAATTACTGAAATTATATAAGCAGGGGAAACTGGAAGACAGCACAAAGAAACAGATAGAAGCGGAAATCGAAAAGCAGGATGCAATCAGTGAATTTCTTTATGAAGAAGGAGCAATACCAGATTTCTCTGATCTGGAGAGTGGGCAGGACTATTTCGATGATTTGAATGACAAAAAACAGTGGACAGAACGACAAAACAGTAAGACAGAGGACAACGTAGAAAAACAATCAGAAAATCGGATAATAGAAAAAAGTAAGTTTGCCGGAGACTCCAGAAATCAGCAGGAGGATGAGTTCAACAGGCAATTCATAAAAGAAATCCAGCGTTTTATCCGCAGAGCTTTTATCAAAATGGGACTGGCAGTGGGGGTGGTTGTCCTTGCAGTCGTCCTGAGTGCGGTATTTATCTTACCAAAAGCAGTGTCTGAGTTTTATTATAATCCAAACGAAGCAGCTGGTCAGTATGAAGAAATGACCACGACTAGAATGAACCTGGATCTGTCTGTCTATTCTGAGTTGTTTCTGCCAGGTAATCACCGTGATCAGGTCAGTGCAGTATCAAGGGGCTACGGTGAATACGATATCGTCATTCCACAGACCTCCAGCTGGACGGGAAAATTTACTTCTGTCAGTGGCCGCCTGGTGAGAGGAAAACTCACTCTTTATGATAATAATGTATTGAGTCGCCCGATCATGCAGTTCTACCTTCCGGGAGACGAGGATGCATGGGCGGCGTGGGAAGTAGACGAAAATGGAAAAGAAACTAAAATGGATACAGAGGCACGTAAGGAAGCAAGTATTCAGGATTCCAAAGAAACAATCGCAGATTACAATGACAATGACTGGTACCTCGCGTATGTTTCCATCAATGATATCATGGACTACAAAGATTTTATTGAGTGGTTTCAGAATCTTTCCAACCAGAAAGAACTGGAATGGGGAGCCTCTGGTGTGCGGTTCATACAGAAGATGAGGATGGTTATTGTGTAGAACCAAATATTGGTTTCTGTCCGCTGCCATCCGGAATGAGCGTAAGCTGGGACAGAGAAAAATATCCATATCTGTCGCTTCTGGACAATTCGGATCTTAGCCATGTGGCAGAGGCAAATGACGAAGAAACCATGCAGACTCATTTTACCAGTATGCTTTCTTACATTCAGGATCATGATGATATCCTTTCCATGATGGGACAGACGACAGATTCTCCGAACAGATATCAGGATATGATTAATTTTGTGCAGAAAAATGGCCTGAAGATTCATGGTTTTGCAATCAGTGCAAAGAAGACGGCTCTTCTTGAATTATATAAAGAAGATGTGGTATCTTATATTCAGACAACACCACAGAATTGAGAAAGAAGTGAGACCATGGAAATTACAGAAATGTTAGACGAACTGAAAAGTAAAGCACGCCGTGACGAAAAACTTCGGGCAGAGCTTCTGGAGACACGAAAGAATGCACAGCCTCTCAGCGCATTCTGCCGGAAATGCCGTGAACTGGGCTATGAGATTTACGATATGGATCTTATCACAGCTGGAGAAGAATTTTACGCTACTATGCGCAGAAGTACCAATGGTGGAGGGGAAAACTCCCCGATGCTGGAGGGTGAGGATGATTTTTACGAGCTGTTTTTGCGGGATTGGAGTAAATTATGAACATATGCATCTATGGAGCTTCCAGTGCAGAGCTGGAGCAGATCTATTATGATAAAACAGAAGAACTTGGCAGGATGATGGCAAAACGTGGACATGGCCTTGTATTTGGTGGCGGGGCGACCGGAATGATGGGAGCAGCAGCGAGAGGCGTCGATTCTGAAGATGGGTATATCCTCGGCATTGCTCCGCGTTTCTTTGACAAGCCGGGAGTTTTATATGAGAATTGCAGTGAATTTATTTTTACAGAAACTATGCGCGAGCGAAAAACTCCTTGAGGAACGTTCCGATGCAACAATCGTGACTCCTGGCGGAATTGGAACTTACGAGGAATTTGAGATTCTGACACTCAAAAGTCTGCACAGCTGGATCGCCCGATCGTTCTTTATAATATCAACGGCTATTACGATAGAAT
>ENA-OQDF01000418-OQDF01000418.1-human-gut-metagenome-genome-assembly--contig:-NODE-418-length-17449-cov-1.969807_pt1 | contig 17449 bp, 24 predicted proteins | sample MGYA00242769_ERZ504597 | MGnify/ENA primary metagenome ERZ504597 (study PRJEB26092, sample SAMD00036305) | human gut metagenome | host: Homo sapiens | study: EMG produced TPA metagenomics assembly of...
TTTTTATTTGCTTTATTTGGAGATAAGCAAAGTTCGTACCTTTGCAATGTGTTTTCATAGTATTAGATTTAAGGTTAACAAAGGTTGGAGTACAGCGGTACTCCTTTTTTATGCCCATACCTTTCGTTATCTTTCCCCTTTCCCTTACAAAGTACATATTCACTCGGCGAAACGCCTTTATCTTCTTGAAAACCTTGTTCATGCGATCCCAACAAGGATGAGCAACAGTTGTCTCCCATTTACTACATTCCCTATTTAAGCAACAATTCCTGCAATACTGCATTTTAAATTCTTGCTTACTAAACTTATTCGTCCGACAGCCGTTGAATTATCGTCCGACAATTGTCGGACGATAATTCAACAAGTATCGGACGAATAATCTTAGCAAATAGAGAGATAGATGGCTTACCGCTTGATTTATTTGTGATTATCCGCGCACACAATCAGTACCTCCCCAAAAGAATCAAGTTGCCAATGGGGTCTCATAGAGATTGTCATTGCAACTTCAGGAATGGCAACGTATTTCCACCGGTAGACAACGGCAATTTCCCGTCCCATTTCTCCACAGCCTTTAGTTGAATCAATTCCGGCGTGATGCTTTGTTGAAGGATACGGTTGGCATCTGCCTTACCCTTGGCGGCAGCTACTACCTTTTCCGCCTCGGCTATAGCGGCTTTCTTTTCATTCTCCACCTTCAAGGCATTCTGCACAGCAGTATTCTTTTCGTCAATGGCAGCTTGCAGCACATCGTTGGGTTTCACGGACGACTGTATGTTGGTAAACGTAAAGCCACGGGTACTGAGACGCTCCTTCAGTAATGCCTCCACCTCCTTCTCGAAAGCCGGACGGTTGTTGATGAGCGAATCCGTCTCATAGAGTCCTGCCACGTCCTTATAAGCGTTCTTCACTTCCGTCAGGATAACACTCTGTTCCAATTCTTCGGTAGTCTTGCGATAGCGTAGAAAAACTACTTTGGCATCCTCCCGCTCAATGAAGTATTCTATAGTAGGGTCTGTCTTGAAGATGGTTCCCTTCTTGTCCTGAATGTCGAAAGGTTCGTAGTCTACAATCTGCGCAAATGCAGGATATTCGAATAGCTGCTTGGCAAAACGGTTGTAAACCACCCATCCGGTTTCCACCTTGGCATCATCTACTCCACGCTCACTACCGGCCAGATTGACGATGATGCCCGTCTGTCCCGAATCAATACGCTCCACGGCAAACATGACCAAGAACAATACTATAATTCCAATGACTGCGACTCCTGCCGCGCCTACTCTCACTGTTGATTTGTTTGTGACTTTCATGGTGTTTTCTGTTAGTTTAATGAGTGAATAATGCTCCAAAGATATTTATAATTGTTTGTTCAAGAAAGGCAATCCGGTTATTTTTGGAAGAGAAGAAGGCCTCCCTCCCGCACACAGTGTAGAAAGGAGGCCCATAGTCTCTATATTTTCAGAATTTACTCAGTCACGATACGACCTGCCAACAGTGATTTCTTCAGATAACTTTCAGCACACTATAGGAATTACCCTCACTCCCACTGGACATGGTGCTGATTTCCTTTGCCACTTCTTTCAGTCTTGCCGGATTGCTGTATTTATATATAATTGTAGGATATACCTTTTTACAGAATTCTGTGCCAAATTACTTAAACGTTCGTGTTTGCGAAATAATATTGCCATAATGTCTTGGTTTTTAAAATAAATAGAATAGAAATCGTGTTTTCTTATTTCTCTGCCAATAACTGCACAGATTCACCCGTCATGTGATGGTGCTGTCAAGCTCCAGTCATTGTTCTTTTCGTCCCATTCGTAGCTGAGGTAGCGCAGGACACTGCTGTCGGTCTGCCGATAGACGGCTTTCTGCTTGATGTCGGTGTAGGCATTGCTTTGCTCGTTCCAGAGGGCGTATTCCACAGTGACGTCATCCGTATAGAAGAAGTTAAGACTGTGGTGCTTCTCAAAGCTTTGCGTGGATTCGTTCCATTTCAGCACTTCTTTTTGGGAGATGCGACCGGAGTTGTCGTAAATGTAATTGTACTTCAAGTGGTGGTGCAGGAATTTCTGATTCTCCACTTTGAATACGGTTTGTGTTTCCACACGGCCGTCGTTGGTTTCGGTATTATAGGCAAAGTTGTCTGTACGATTAACGGCTGCTGCGCTTACTACGTTTACTAAAGAGGTCATTGCGATGATTGCTGAAATTACTAAAGTCTTCATAATGGTTCTATTTTTTAAGTTATACATTTTGTTTCAAGTTCTTGTCTTTGGGGGAGTTGTTCCCTTTCGACATTGCAAAGATAGGAGGTGGTAAAAAGCTTTTAGGTTATCGTTACGTTAATGTTAGGTTAACGGAGATATTTATTACTTTTGCGCCCAAAACAAGAACAAAATGAAAACACGTTTCCTCTTATATCTTTCCTTTTCCAATCTATCGGAGACGTAACTGGATAGGCATACAGCAGACTGTCACCACATCTACTATTGAGAAGTACCATCTTTCTTCTATGTCGTCCCAAACGGTTCGGACTTTCTTCGCTTCGAAAAGCTTGATGGCATTATGCTGGGTCATGATATTATGTTTTCAATTTTTAGTTTTAAGCTCTTTGATTGGGTCCTCGTTATGTGACAGAAACAATGCTCTTTCTTCAATTTAATCATAATTTCTGTTTTATTGCATCAGTGACATAGTCTGTTTTCTTAGGTATAGTACAAAATATATGATTATTTTGACTTAAAACAAATCGCAGTCAATAAATCACTGCACATCATATGACAATAGGGAATAGCCTGCACCACAGACCATCCCCTATCACCTTAATTCTACTTGTGTGACTTCCTCTTACTTCACCACACCGTCCGTCATCGTAAAGCCTTCCAGAGAGCCGGCTTTCACCTGAATACAAATCACACTGATGGCGCTGTCTGCCGCAGCCGACAATTGGCGTTCTCCTGCCGGAGCCACGCGAAGCCAGTCACCCGCCTGCAGTTCTACGGTTTCTCCGTCAACCACCATGGTGCCGCGTCCGGAGAGGACGGCATAAATTTCTTCATTTTGCTTGTGCGAATGCACAAAAGGTACTCCTGCACCAGCCGACAAATTGCTGATAGATACTTCTGCACCAGTCAGATTCAATGAATCGTGCAACTCGACACGTGCCTCGCCTGCAGGCACATTTACTTTCTGATAGTTCTTCATAATCACTTCTCCTTAGTATGTTTTGATTTATGGCTGCAAAGTTAGCCAACTACCAGACATCGTACAAGAAGGCACTTGAAGCTCAGTTAGTTACCTCCATGTTACCATTATTGGCAAATAAGGAGTTAGAAAAATAAGATTAACAAAAATTATTACTATTTTTGCCGAAAAAGCAAATATCGACTAAACTCTATAAAACATGAAGATTCTGAAAAAAATTTCAAAAGTAATAGTCATCGTAATGGCTGTACTGGCAACCATTTGGTGTGGTTTGTATGTTTATGCCAACTATTTCTATAATGACAAGCAGATTGATGTAGAAAACTTCTACATCGCGGAACTACCGTTACCCCCCTCGCAGTTTGAAGAAGATTTCAAAGAAATACACCAGATTGTCATGGAGAATTATTCATTATACCAGGCCAAGCATCTGAATATGGATTCATTGTATCAAGCTTGTGACGCCCGCGTTCGCCAGGCGCAGACCACCACAGACTACGGACTGATAGTGCAGGAATACATCTCTGCCTTACAATGCGCCCACGCCATTACCTGCTACAAGAGGTACACAGCCAATCAGCGCGTAGCTTTATAGAGGATTCCTTGTTCGTTGACAAACCCAGTGACTATCTGACAGAATACGGCTTCCAGGACAAAGACCGGATTATAGCTATCAACGGACTCCCCTATAAACAATGGATTGAACAGAACGAAAAATATACCGAAGCATCTACCATCCCCCACAGACGGCTCCGTACAGCCTATGATGCGTTCCGTAGTTATGCAGACACCCTAAGAAACTATACACTGCTGAGAGGGGGCGATACTCTGACCGCCACCCTTCCCTTGAAACAAAGGGACTATTTTCCGGATAACGAAGAACAAACTGTGGAGAGCAGGATATTACAAGACAGCATTGGTTACCTTACCATCAAAACCATGATGAACCCCGTCATGGAAGATTTCAAGGCGGTCTATCCCAAGTCAAGGATTTACCATACCTCATTATAGACGTACGTAGAAACGGCGGAGGAAACAGCATGAATGGAGTAAACATCTGCAAGTACTTCATCCGCGAAGCACAACCACACTGCGTCAGCAAGAGCTACATCATGCAGCCCGAAGCCGACGCCTATAAAGGTAAAATCTATCTGCTGACCGACACATATACGCTCTCTGCTGCCGAGAGCTTCACACTCGACATGAAGGAAAGCGGAAATGTCACCCTCATCGGCGAAGCTACCGGAGGGGATACCGGCAATGGCCCCCGTCCTTTCTGTACCAAACAGCGGACCTATTTCCGTATCCCTACCCGCCAGCCGGACGTCTCTTCTAAAGGTTTCCCCATGGAAGGTATAGGCATACCGCCCCATCATCAAGTATCCCAAACCGTAGCAGATTTCATGAAGGATGAAGATACAGTGCTGAATTATGCTGTCGGACTGATAACAGAGAAACAATAATACATTTCCTCAACGAAAAAGAGCCAAGTATCAAAGGTGTGTCACCTCACGATACTTGGCTCTTTTGTATTTGATATATTATCCTTTATTTGGTACTTGCCAACATCAAAGCCGCATTGCTGTCATTCAGTTCGTAAACGGTAGTTTGCGTATAGCTGTCGTAACCATTAGTTCTACTGTTCCAACGGGCATAGTTCAACTCAACTTCACTGTCAGTGTATTCAACATCCAGCTTGAAATAAGGCACCCAGGCTTCCTTTACGCTATCCCACTTGAAAGCTTCCTTGCTCGTCACACGGTTCTCACTGTCATAAGTGTAAGTGTAGCGGAGGTGACGGAAAAGGTGTCCGTCCTCATTGCGGAAGATAGTCTTGGCGGTCATCAGTTCTCCGGTCATCTCCTCGTTTTTCACATAATCGGCAGGAGTTGTCGCGCTTGCAGAAAAGTTCATTACACTTGCCATTACCACTGCCATCATTACCACTGCTTTTGAAAATACTGTTGCTTTCATAATCGTTATTTTTTATTGTTATTACTTCTTTCTCTGAGGAGGTTGTTGTTTCATAACCGCCTTCGCCTATATATAGTCAATCTGCGTGCCAAAGAATTAAATCACTGATTATCAAAGAATAACTATTTTATAGTAATGTCCATTTTCGGACAACTGTCCGCACAAAAACGAACAGCAAAACAAAAAATAAACGAAATATCATGAAAGTATTTCTACATTAGCAATAATATTATGTAACAGTAGTAAATTGTTTGATGATTGTCCCTACAAAAAGCTGATTTATACTTATCTTATCTCAATGGCGGCATCTGAAAACGTGGTGGGGCAATAGTCGCTCCGCCACTGCCCCCTCTATTATCAAAGACGGTGTTACGCAGAATCTCATACAAGATTCCACCTACATCCAGACTTAATTTAAACTTGTCGAAATTATAATAGGGAATCACAACGGGAACCGTCTCCCAACGACCGCGATAAGCATCGTAATAACGTTGTACTCCAACTTCCATACCAAAACGTTCGGACATATCCAAAGACATGGTGGCACCGTAGCGGTGGGTATCCATCCCGTAAGTATTTCCTATGGCATACGAACCGAAAACCTTAAAAGCTACACGGTCCGAAGCCTGATACCGCAAAGCTCCCGAAGTACTGAAAGCCTGCCCGGTGGAATGAATCATATTTATCTTCATGCATCTACGCCAAGCTGGAGCGTCAGCCTTTGGTTAAAGGCATGCTGATATCCCAGGGAAGCATTGTTGAAACGTCCGATACCCGGTACGCTGGTCTGCCCACCGGAACCGAATAACATGCCGTGAGGAAACTGTCTTAATACACCGCTTGTACTGTAATCTCCCGAAATAGCAGGGAAGGATTGGTCTGATAAGGCAGACGAAGAGACTCTTTCAGTGAAAAATCGGGCAGGGAATAGGAGTACTCCGGATGAAACATGGAAGAAGGGGCAGAGTTTTCAGAAGGAAGCTCAAAAGGAGAGAATAGAGATTCATTGAATTCCGGCTGTATCTGTATACTGTCACGAATGAAACGTACACTGTCTTCCTGCGCAAAAAGCAATTGCGGCACAAAAGCCAACAGCAGGCAGATTCCCAAACGGCCACCAAGACAAGAGATACTGACTTTCCGTTTTATACGCATATACCCTCCTTCTTTATATTTATAATACTGCTATACAAAAATAACGAAAAAAATCTATTTATTTTGTTCGAAAGTGAAAAGTTTTGTTCTGGTATATTCTCAAAGGGCTATAAATTAATCAAATCCGTCACTGTGTGTTTTAAAAGAACGAGATTAAAGAACATAAAAAAAGAACAAACTAAAAAAACTGCCTTATGAATGCACAGTTTTTCAGCAATGAGATCGGATACAATTTCAATCAGAGAAAGCCCAAGTCCGAAAAGCCGGCAAATATCTATTTTGTGGCCCGCGTTAGGAACAAGCAGATAAAACTTTCTACCAGAGTGAGAGTATATCCGGACTAGTGGAACGTAAAGAAACAAGAAGCTTACATCAGTTGCCGGTTGACCGAACTGGATAACGAAAACAATACGGTCGCCAACGAGAAAATCAATAAAGCTGAAACTTATTTTTCCGAATACAAGCAGTATCTTTGTAACCACCCAAAAGAATATAGAACACAGGGCTATCACACTAATTAACGTGAGTTCGAAATAAAATTAGAAAATAGCCAGTTGCCCATCATTGATAAATGACATCAATGGCAGATTTCTTTTCAAAGAAACAGTATGCAACGATAGCTGAGAAATTGGCAATGAAGTTGTTAAAAGAACGATGTCTGGAGTACTCTATCTGTTCAATGTTCTTCAACTCGCCATTGACCGAGACCGTAATTTAAACTGTGTCAGCTAAGAAAAAAATAAAATACTAACTTTGCTAACACTGCTTATTTTACACGCCCGTCATTGACTGTTTCAATCAAAGTTCTTTTTCTAAGCAGAATCTTGTCAACAATACTCATCAGTGAATTTCTCTTTAGTGACAAGCTGTATGCCATTAAGGAAAAGATTCTCGAATAAGCCTTGTCCGATATATCCTTTGTCTGCACAGAGTTTCCCTTTGATGTTCTCCAAAAACCTACCCTGCTTTAACGGTTCCCGGCCATCCACATTCCCGAGAGTAAACATAAAATTGAAAATTTTCCCCTTATCGTTAATTATCAAATGCAGCTTAAATCCAAAGAACCATCCCATAGAGCATTTTCCACGTTCCGCAAGTCCTTCAAATGTTTTATGAATCAGCATCCTTTAGTTACGACATACACGCAAAGGAATGGAATCGACAAAATTAATACCCGTACATGTTCCCCAATAGAACTTCTTAATGAAGATAGTTAGAGGAAGCAGTATTTCTTTCTCCAACTCTACGAAACGTTATAGGAAACCGGATCCAGGAACAAGTGTCTGAGATGTTTGCATACATACCCTTTGTAATAATGCTTGAAGCGGCGAAATCACCTAAATGAAACAGGATAAGAATAACCATAACCTCAGCATCACTCGTGCGGTTGGACTTGTTACGATATCTTTTTTTCTTGTCCTTAATCATATGTTTTTCCTGTTGCAACACAAATTTCTTGCAAAAATCATCGGACAAACAATAAATCTCTGTAACTGTAGACTCTGAGAACATAGTGGTAATCGTTTAAACGTTATAATTTGTCACTATAAATTTAACACTTTTATTACTATATTCTTATTCCTCAATAGATTATATTTATTCTTATTTCGAATTCACGTTAAAATAAATAGTGTTATCCATTGTTTTCTCTAAAAATTCACCAGTCGGGAGGCAACTGAGAATACGGCTATAATCTGCTCTTTCATGTAAGGAACGTGATGCCGCCCCTAGAGAGTGGCTGAATAATGTAATCGGTAAACTACCTTATTGTCAGGTTCCTAAATCAGACAGAGACCTGCAGGAACAGCTGTCGGACGTATGGGGAAAATAATCAAGGCAGTTCCGGGAAAATGCAGGAAAAAACGAAACTACCATCCAAAAACACCCCTGAGATAAGTTGGTATATGAAAATTGAGATGCGGAGTATACTTCACTAAAAATCGAATGCACAAGATGTAGTTGAGCAGTCGTTAACTTTAAAGTAAAGTCAAAGAATATTTGTCCAATTCACCTTCCCATACAGTCCAATTCTCCATCATTAATACTTTATCAACATCTGCTGTAGAAACATGCGATACTCTTGCGGTGTACTACCCTTCTTTTTCTTAAATATCCGTATAAAGTTAGAGAGGTTGTTAAAACCGCAAGTATAACAAATTTCGGCTACCGTATAAGTTGTTTCCGATAGCAGCTGACAAGCACGAGCTATCCGTAGATTGGTAACATAATCAATGAACGTACAATTAGTCTTTTTCTTAAAGAAGTGGCTGAAAGCGACTCGGACATGCTTACTAACTGCGCCACATCCCCTAGACGGATAGGTTCTTCTATATTCTTATCAATATACTCACATACTTTAGCTATACGCCTGCTTTTAGAGGTGCGTACTGTATCTTTTGTATCATATTGATTGCTTACCAAATACGGCGATCAGCGATGGAAGTTCATAAAGAATAGAAAAGAACTCCAATACCGTATGAAATCCCTGCATTTTTGTTAGTTTCAGAATCTTATCCTTCATCAGCAACTGTATTTGTTCCGAAAGCTAATGCCGTGTTGCGATCAATCAGCAACTGCTTGATAGAGGAAAACAACCGTTTTCCTAAAATAGGGAAATTAAGCAGTTTATCAGAGAACTGAATAGTAACCACATGGTTACCTTCCACCACTTCTCCCTTCCAGGCATGAGGTATATTAGGCCCTATCATAATCAAGTCTAGAGTATTAAATTCCTCTTCAGAATCGCCTACTGTACGAGTACCATATGTGTCCATTACCAAGTTGATTTCATAATCCGAATGATAATGAACCGGATAATCAAACTTGGCATTCGGATGGTTAAGGACAATAAATAAATCTTCAGCAGCAATAGAGTAATTTCTTTCTGTATATCTTCATGTCAGTATAGATTTTATAGTTGCAAAGATATAAATTCCAATAAATAAAGAATCAAATTTTCAAAAAGTATAATCAACAAACAAAATACCATAAGCATGTTACCGAAATCAGCCCTACTTTTGCAATATAAATTTAGCAATGCAAAAATTAAACCATGGAAACATTTTCAATCAGTACTTTAGACCTTATAATCGTATTCGCTTATATGGTTTTCATCGTATGGTGGGGACTAAAGAATGGCAAAAGCCAAGACTCGCAATCCTATTTTCTCGCAGGGCGTTCCATGCCCTGGTGGGTAGTAGGGCTGTCATTATTTGCAGCCAGTATTTCAAGTACCACATTAATCGGACAATCCGGCGACGCTTATCATACGGGACTGGCTGTGTTCAACTACAATCTTACAGGAATCATAGTGATGGTATTCTTTGCCATTTTCTTGCTACCTCTCTACATCAAGTCTGGCATTTTCACCATCCCGAATTCTTGGAAAAACGTTTTGACCGACGTTCACGCTATTACTTTTCGGGCATCTGCATCATCGGAAACATCTTCTTGGATGCAGCTGGTGCACTATATGCAGCTGCATTGATAATCAAACTGATACTTCCTAATGCTGACCTGCAATTAATCATCATTATATTTGCCATCATCGCAGCTTCTTATACCATCCCCGGAGGATTGTCTTCAGCTATCAATGCCGAACTGATACAAGCTGTTATCCTTATATTAGGTTCCATTATGCTAACCTTCTTCTGTTTCCAACAAGGAGGTGACTACTTCTATCAATTGTTCAATAGCAATGATATGATGACCAACTGATTCGTCCGCTAACTGACACTGCTACCCCTTGGCTTGGTCTGATAGTGGGTATGCCTATTTAGGTATTTATTTTTGGGCGAACAATCAAACACTAGTACAACGTGTATTAAGTTCCAAGTCAATAGATGAAGGACGCAAAGGGGTTCTCTTCGCAGGCTTCTTGACCATGTCGACTCTCTTCATTATCGCCATACCAGGAGTAATTGCCCGCCACTTATTTCCTGGATTGGAAAAACCCGATATGGTATACCCCAACATGGTACTCCAGTTGATTCCTACCGGACTACTCGGCATTATGCTCGCAGCGTTACTCTCAGCCTTAACCTCCACCCTGAGTGCCATACTGAATTCCACATCCACTCTATTCACAATGGATTTTTATGCCCAATACAACAAGAAAGCAGGTTCCAAAAAGTTGGTCATTATCGGAAAAATCACCTCTTGCGTTATCATTGTCATTGCTGCCTTGTGGGCACCTCAGATTGGCAAGTTCGGCTCTTTATTAAAATATTACCAAGAAATGCTCTCCTATATCGCCCCACCTATAGTTGCCGCCTTCCTATTAGGTGTCTTTAACAAGCGGATTAATGGAAATGGAGCTTTTGCCGGATTATTTGGTGGCTTAGTCATAGCTATAAGTATGCTCTTCATGAAAGATAAATTTTTGGAGCCATGCATTTCCTGTTCATTGTACCTTTCCTGCTCCTAGCCAGTGGAATAATCATCTATGTAGTGAGCCTGTGCTATCCCAAGCCCTCTATCGAGAAGCTGAAAGATACCGTGTTCATTCCAGATGAACTAAAAGCAGAATTCAAAGCCAACAAAGCATTGCCTTGGTACAAGAATTACTATTCATGGGCTACAACATTGCTGATTTTAAGCGCATTAATATGGCTTATATTCAATTGACCATAATATATAACCATAAATTTTAAAAATATGAAATTAAAAAAGTTTGAAGGGAACCCAATACTTCTCCTTTGAAAACAAACGATTGGGAATCACTGGTTACCTGTAATCCGGGAGTAATTTACGACAATGGAGTATTCTATATGTTATACAGAGCTGCCGGAAATGACCCCCGAACATGTCATTCGCCTTGGCTTGGCCATCAGTAAAGACGGATTTCATTTTCAGCGTGTCTCCGATCAGCCTGTATTCGGCCCCAGTGAGGATGGTCCTGACTCAGGTTGCGTAGAAGACCCTCGCATAGTGAAATACGGCAAGGAATTTTATATTACTTATGCTTACCGTCCATATGCTCCCGGTCAATACTGGAAGTTCGGGCACGATGAAATCTTGCTTCCCGAATGCGGAGATGATGCCCCCTTGGCTCTTCGCAATAATTTAGGTAACACTGGATTAGCTATGACTACAGACTTCCACAAATTCAGAAGACTGGGTAGGCTCACCTCCCCTATACTAGATGACAGAGATGTCATTTTATTCCCTAAAAAGTACAAGGAAAATACGTGATTCTCCATCGTCCCAAAGAATACATCGGCCAAAAGTACGGTGTAAAATACCCCTCTATCTGGATAAAGTTCTCTAATGACCTTTTATGCTGGGAGGATAAGAAAAGTCACTTGCTGCTAACCGGTCGTGATAATTCCTGGGAAGAAAAATAGGTGGAAGCACCCCTCCCATTAAGACAAGCAAAGGATGCTGATGCTCTACCATGGAGTAGAAAGTGGAGGCTTGGGCTATTACCGAGTAGGTGCAATGCTATTGGACAGCAATAATCCCACACGCATCATCGGCAAGACACCACTACCGATACTGGAACCTGAAACTGAATTTGAAACTAAAGGGTACTATAACGGATGTGTATTCCCCACTGGTAATGTGATAGTAGACGCACGCTCTTCGTATATTATGGAGCTGCCGATAAATACGTGTGTACAGCAACTTGCCAAGTAGACGAATTAATCAATTATTTGCTTTCCGAAGAGTGCTGCATTAGCCAATAACTTCATCAGCCAGAGATAACTTATTCAAAAAAGTACAATGATTGAGCAAATAATATTAATTATATTTTTAATTAATACTATAATTTTGTCATGTACTAAATCTTCTTAATAAAAAAACAATATGAACTGAAACAAACCTTTCATTAATTAAATTATAAATATATGAAAAACGAAGCAAAATGTTTATGGTATACATTATTTTCAATAGCTTTATGTATGCTCTTTAGTATGCCAGCTCTTGCTCAAACACAAGGAAGCATAACGGTTACGGGATATGTAAAAGATGCCACCGGCGAATCGCTTATTGGTGCCACAGTACAGGTAAAAGGTGTCACTGGTGGAACCATTACTGATGTGGATGGCAACTATATGCTAAAGAATGTGCCAGCAAGGGGAATATTGGTATTTTCATTTGTAGGTATGCAGAACAAAGAAGTAGCTGTCAACGGAAAGAAAACTATCAATGTCACTTTAAGTGATGACACACAACAATTGGAACAAGTGGTGGTCATAGGGTATGGTAGTGTAAAGAAAAGTGATGTGACCGGTTCCGTAGCTTCCGTCAAAACAGAGGCTTTAAAAGAAATTCCTGCTAATTCGGTAGAAGGATTGTTGCAAGGACGCGCGGCTGGTCTACAAGTGATCAATTCTTCACAAGATCCAGGTGCCGATGCCACAGTACGTATTCGTGGCGGTTCTTCTTTGCGCGGTTCCAATTCTCCATTGGTAGTTGTGGATGGTTTTCCTTTGGGAGACGCGGGAGACTTGAAACAGATCAATCCATCCGATATCGTAAATATAGAAATTCTAAAAGATGCCTCAGCCTCAGCTATCTATGGTTCACGTGGTGCAAATGGTGTTATTATGATTACCACCAAACGTGCCAAAACTGGAACAACCAGCATAACACTCCGTCAACAAATTACCCTTTCACAGTTCGACAGTAAGTTGAATTTGTGGCGCGACCCAGTATTAATGGCCTCACTAAATAATGAATCGCGCATCAACGGTGGTTTTGAACCGCTCTATGTGGGAAAAACGAATTCTACAGGTGTTTATTACCCGTCTATAGAAGAGTTGCAGACAACTTGGACGACAAACACCCGTTGGGATGATTTGGTGTTTCGCGACACTCCGGTTTCCAACAATACCACTGCCACAATTTCCAGTTCCAACGACCGTACCGTATTTAATCTTAGTGCCAACTACTATACAGACAATGGTATGTACATTAAGGATAACTATAAAAAGGGAGGTTACAACCTGAGCATAGACCATAATCTGTACGATAACCTCAAAGTGCGCTTCTCGAACATACTTTCACGTGGTGTACGCAACTCAAACGGAGGATTAGCTTATTGGAGAAACCCCATTTATCCGATTTATGATGAAAGCGGCAACTATTGGTTGAGTAACGCCAATGACTTCAGCCACCCAATAGCCCTGACGGAGTTACGCAAAAATGAATCAAAGAGTTTAGACGTAATTTCTTCATTGGCTTTAGAATGGCAACTGTTCCCTTACCTTAAATTAACTTCACAGTTGAACTATAAATTCGGGAAATCCGTGTCAGACAAATATTATCCGAAAACCTATACTGAAGCGGGACAGTTCAGTAATGGCCAAGCCGAAATTGAGAATTGGGAAGGACATAGCCTTGTATCCGAAACATTCGCCAATTTCCTAAAGACTTCGACAGACATGAAATAAGCGCCATGGCAGGTTATTCTTATGAATACTATATGTCGCGTAGTTCCGGTCTCAGAGCCAAAGATTTCGTTAATGAGTCATTAGGTAATGAAAATATGGGTTCCGGAAATCCTGAAAAGAATGAAGTCTGGAACGGTTATTCTGAAAATAAACTGGTTTCTGGTATGTTCCGCCTGAACTACACATATGACAATAAATACCTGCTGACTCTGACAGCTCGTGCCGATGGCTCCTCCAAGTTTGGCAAGAACAACAAATGGGCAATGTTCCCTTCGGGTGCAGTCAGCTGGAAAGCCCACGAAGAAGAGTTCATTAAAAAATTAAATGTATTTGATGAATTGAAATTCCGCTTCAGCTATGGTATCTCCGGTAATCAAGGTATCAGTCCCTACCAGACATTGAGCCGTTATGGCACAGACAAATATTACAACGACGGAGATTGGGCTACGACTATTGGTCCGGGCTACGTTTCTGGATGGACGGGTCCGGGATGGATTTACCGTGTATGGAGCGGTATTCCGAATCCTGACTTGAAATGGGAAACTACTGCACAAGCCGACTTCGGTATTGATATGCTTTCTTCAATCGCCGTTTACAGGTGTCTTTTGACTATTATGACAAGCAGACCAGTGATTTGCTGCGTGAACGCAATCTGGCCCTTTCTTCCGGTTATGATAAGATGTGGGTAAACGATGGTAAAATTCAAAACCGTGGTTTTGAAGTCACTATAGATGCTGACATTGTGAGCACCAAGGATTGGCATTTGAGTGGAACTTGATTTATTCACGTAATCGGAATAAAGTGAAAGACTTGGGTAATTCCATAGAGTCTGGGCTGATTACAGACCCCATGACTGGTATGCTTTTCGAATATTCAGGAAATAATCTTGAACAGTATCGCGACTACACCAATATTTTGGCTATAGGCCAACCGGTAAACGTGTTCTATGGTTATAAGGTGGATGGAATCGTACAGACACTAAATGAAGGAATAGATGCTGGTTTATCAGGGATTACGCTCAACCAGGAGAATTCAAATATATGAATCTGAATGGAGACAACCAGATTTCTGAAGCAGATAAGACCATCATTGGTGACCCAAATCCCGATTTTACGGCTAGTTTGGCATTGAATCTCTCTTGGAAGAAGTTCGATGCAAGCATCTTCTTCAATGGCGTATTCGGACAAGATGTACTAAACACAAAAGCATTCGGTCAACCCAACAATTCACCTCTGCGCTGGACGCCAGACAATCATACCAACAAATATCCTAGTCTGCGTGAAGGACGTCAGACTAAGATTTCTGACTGGTGGATAGAAGACGGGTCATTCCTACGCATTCAGAATCTGAATATAGGGTATACATTCGAATTGCCGGAAAAGTCTTTCCTTTCTAAGGTGCGGCTTTATATGAATGCTTCTAATTTGTATACGTTCACAAAATTCGATGGGTACGATCCGGAAGTTGGATTAAACGGTGTTTACAGCGGTGGCTATCCACGTTTGCGAAAATGGACATTCGGCCTTGACTTAACCTTTTAAAACAATATAAAATATGAAGAAAAACAAACTTATCATATCATTGCTTGTGGGATCCTTAGCATTGGGGTCATGTGATTTGGACGAGACAGCTTACGGTTTTTATTCTGAAGACAACTTTTTCAAGACGGCTGCCGATGCGGAAGCAGCAGTATTGTATGCTTACGGTGCACTCAATTTTATAGAGTATTCACGAACGATATTCTTCCTTGGAGATATGCCAAGTGAGGTAATGACCACAAAATCAGATGCGACTGCTGACAATCAGGATTTGAACTTGTGGAAAATAGACAATTTTAAAACAAACGGCTCGTTAGAAAACTTCTTTAAATATGCTTTCATTGGGATTAATCGTGCCAATGCTGTCATCAAGAAAGTTCCTGCCGCAAACTTCAGCCAAGAGCAGAAAGATCATTTCTTGGGTGAGGCTTTATTCTTGCGTGCTTGGAATTATTTTAACTTAGCCCGCAACTTCGGATTGGTTCCTCTCCATTATACTGTAGTGGAGACAGTAGAACAGACATCATCTGCACTGGCACCCAATATGGATGCCGTGTATGACTTGATTTTGGCAGACAGTCGTCGTGCGGCTGAATTATTGCCTATAAACAGTACGCCCAGAATAGGTCGTGCAGACCGGGTTGCCGCGCAAGCATTAGCCGCTAAAGTTTACTTGTATATCGCTTCTGCCAAAGAGCATGGAGTAAAACTATATAAAGATATGCACCGTGATGTTGAAGTCATGTATGATAGTGCTGCGTATTTTGCAAACGAAATTATAGAAAAGCAATCGGTGTATGGATTTGAAGACAACCTTCTTGATATTTACGATGTAGAAAAAGCACGTGGAAAAGAACATATTTTCATTATGGCAATGGACCGTTCTGGATCCAGCGAAGGGCAGTATTCTAAGATTTCGAAGATGTTCATCCTTACGTGGACGGTTCTGTCTTATATTTAAAACAAGGTGATAAGAACGAGTATATACCCACACATGACGGATATGCCGAGTATCGGACCACTATTCCTTTTTTCAACAGTTTCGATGCAAATGACAAGCGTAAGAAAGACTTGATTGTGGACAAAGTGTATAATAAGGACGGTTCCTTGTTAGGCGAGTATCCAGGAAAATTGCCCTATCCGTTCTGCCGCAAATATATCGATCCGAAATACGAGCAAGACAAAACCTCTACCCGTCCTTTTTTGATACGCTTCTCGGACGTTGCATTGATTTATGCTGAAGCGGCGGGGCCTAATTCAAAATCTTACCAATTGGTAAATTTTATCCGCAACCGTGCCGGATTAGGGAATCTAAAACCGGACTTAGCCAAAGAAGATTTCCGTAAGGAGATTTTCAAAGAGCGGACTTTTGAAATGGCCTCGAAGGAGATCACATGTACGACTTACGCCGTTGGAACCGCATCACCACAGATGTGGAAGAAGCTACCGGGTTATCGGAAGACCAAGTCGCTTTCTATCCGATACCCCAAGCAGAAATTAATTTGAATGGAAGTCTTAGAGATTAATACTATATGATATGAAAAAAAATAATAAAAATTATATTACTTGCTTGTATCGCTTTCACTCAGCAAGCATGTCAGAAGGATGTAATGGATGACATCAACGAAGGTGGATGGAATCATGAACGCTCATTACTGAACATACAGTTTGAAAATCAAGTAGGTACTGCTACCATTGAAAATATAGACGAAACTACTGGTAGTGTAGAATTGTCCATCAATGTTGATGCAGCCCCTGACTTGTCAAACATCAAGCTGAAAAAAATAGAAGTTTCTTATCAGGCTGTTTCCTCATTGAAACCGGGTGAAGCGTTAAACTTGAAAACGATTCAAGAAGCGCCTCCTTTACAGTAACTTCCACTACCGGTGAGAGTCGCGAATATACCATTACCGTTTCTGAATTCAAAGAGGAGTTGATTGGTACATGGGACATCAAAGCACTGACTGTCTACGGTGGTACAGGACCTGAATATGGCGGTGGTGCCGTAATGCTGTTAGCTGCCAAGCCATGGTGCTGGTCTAGCACCCATGGACCGAAGGTGGAATGCGACAACACGTTAACTTCATCATGACTGATGTGTCGGAGGAGGGGAATACCAGCGGAACTTGTATCAATAGTCCGGGAAATGACGGTAAATATGCCGATTCATCGTTCAATGGTTCA
>ENA-OQDF01000419-OQDF01000419.1-human-gut-metagenome-genome-assembly--contig:-NODE-419-length-17448-cov-8.866925_pt1 | contig 17448 bp, 18 predicted proteins | sample MGYA00242769_ERZ504597 | MGnify/ENA primary metagenome ERZ504597 (study PRJEB26092, sample SAMD00036305) | human gut metagenome | host: Homo sapiens | study: EMG produced TPA metagenomics assembly of...
CCGTCCGCCATGCCGACGCCACGGCTGCTGGTAGTCACTTCCGTATTCGAAGCGTTCCCGGGTCTGTCCGCAGTGCGCACCTACGCGCGGTTGAGCTCCGCGCGCCCGCTGCCTATCGAGGCGGTGTCGTCGTTGAATCTGACGGTGCCGATGCGCGTCAACTGCGGCAAAATCGACCATTCCCGCGTATTCTGGGGAGACTCCGCGTGGGCGGTGGAAAACGATTGGCGCAGCCGTCCACTGCGCGACGTATCGGTGCGCAATCGCAATCAAGTCATCAATCCCGGCCAATCCAGCTCGCGATTCGCCATGAGCTCCGCCTCCACATGGAGCACCGGCGTGCATGAGCCGGCCGGCATCGTACAGGTCGAGGGCTCGCGCCGCCAATCGCGCGACTTCTCCGTAATGTGGCAGATCGAGCACAACGGCCCATGGGAATGGGAGATCGGCGAGGATGATCCCGGTTTGCACATCAGCGCGTTCGGACCGGAATATCAGGACCACCATTGGTATACGGAGCTGGGTGAAGGCCATGATTTCGAATCGGTGCCGGTCTCCTTCGCGATCGCGGCCGGCGATTGGCAGCAGTCCGTCGTCGAAATGACATTGCAGCGCCGTGCGTTGCGTGCTGCCAAGGCCCGCGAATTAGGTCGTTCCGAGCAGTTCGAGCACACGCAGGGGCTCGTCGTCTACAACGATTACATGAACACCCTGTTCGGCGACCCGCGCTTGGAGAAGGAACTGCCGCTCGTCGAAGGCGCGGCACGCGTCGGTGCGGACATCTTCTGCATCGACGCCGGCTGGTACGACAGCACGGACGGCGGCTGGTGGGACATGGTCGGCGAATGGCAGCCTCCACGAACCGTTTCGGCGAAGCCGGGCTCAAGGGCTTGGCCGACACCATCCGCGCGCATGGCATGGGCTTGGGATTGTGGCTCGAGCCTGAGGTGATTGGCGTGAAATCGCCGCTCGCCCAAAGTCTGCCCGATGACGCGTTCTTCCAGCGCACGGTGTGCGCGTCTGCGATTCGGGCCGGTACCTGCTTGACTTCCGCTCGCCCGCCGCACGCGAGCACGTCACTCGCACCGTCAACCGGCTGATTGACGATTTCGGCGCGGTCTTCTTCAAATTCGACTACAACACCGTCCCCGGCGTCGGCACTGATCTCGACGCCGAATCCGCCGGCGCTGGCCTGCTCGGCCATTGCCGCGCCTATCTTGACTGGCTCGACGACCTGCGCCGCCGCCATCCGGACGTTATGATTGAAAACTGCGGTTCCGGTGCGATGCGCGCCGATTACGCGCAGTTGCAACGATTGGACCTGCAATCCACCTCCGACCAGTGTGATCCGCTGATTTACGCCGCGATCGCCGCCGGCGCCGGACTGACGATCCTGCCGGAACAGCAAGGCAACTGGGGTTACGCCCAGCAGGAGATGGACGATGAGACCGCCGTCTTCACGCTGGCCACGGGCATACTCGGCAGGTTGTACCTGTCCGGATTCATTGACCGCATGGACGAGCATCGGCTTGCCTTGGTGCGGGATGCGGTGGCCTTGCACCGCCGTGTGCTGACCGAGCAGCAGGAATTGGTGCCGTTCTGGCCGGCCCGTCTGCCTGATTTCGATGGCGATTGGCTCGTCGTCGGTCTGCGCCATCCGTCATTCCTCCCGTCGGAGGACGACGATTCGTGCGATTACATCATTGTCTGGCGTCGCGGCGGCACGCCTTCCGTGAACGTGCCGCTGTCCGAGGACTGCCATATCGAGCAGATCTTCCCGAATCCGGCCGTTCCCGAGCATGCGCCCGACGCCAAGCCGTGGACCGTCGAGCGCATGGACCCGAGACGGTCCGGCTCAACGCGGCCACCTCCAAGCAGCCGTCCGCCCGCATCTTCGCCATCCGCCGCGCCTGAGCGGTTGCGACGGATGGGCAATCGCGCCGCCTACAGGGCGAAGGCGGTTTCGATGGCGTCGTATTCGGCGGCCGTGATCGGCAGAATCGCGCCGTGACGCTTCTTCAGCGCGCCGAAATCGATATCGTCTGCGCGCTGCCAATCGGCCGGATCATGCGAGGCGAGCGAGGCGGCGCGGAACGACAGGTAGCCCTTGGACTCCGCGTACTGGTCGCACATCAGGCCGAATGGCATGGTCCTGCCGTTGATCACCTTCACGTCTTCGTCGTTGTAACGGAACAGTTCCGGCCCTTCCAAGTAGTGCATGGAATACCGGCCATTGCCGAAGATGTCGGTGAGCGTGCCCACATACGACCACTCATTCGGGTCGTCGGTGCGCAGCACCTCGTAGGTCGTCGCATACGGGTTACGGGTGCGTTCGATGGTGATTTCCGAGTCCTTGGACGCGCGGTACCACCAGCCGTCATCGTCGCGCAGCATGGTCGAATCGATGATCACATTCTTACGATCGATCCACTTGACCGGATCGGAGAACACCCTGAAATCAACGGTCGTCGCATAATACACATTCGTCGGATCGCCGAGCTCGTTGGCCAACGGATCCGCGGAGCTTTCGGCGTTGCTCTTCGTGGACCAGAACACGATCCACTGCCCGCGATCCGGATCCCAATTCGCCTCCGGAGCCCAAGCCATGCCAGCGTCCGGAATCTTCGAGGCCACGTCCACCAGGCGCGGCTCGCTCCAATGGACCAGGTCAGGGGAGTCCCAGATCACCAGGCCGGTCGATCCATTCGTGGTGGCGCCATCGTTCGGCCCCCAGCCGCCACGGTAATAGATGCTCAAATCGGTGGCCACAATGTGGAATCCACCACGTGGGTCGCGCACAATATGCGGGTCGCGCACGCCCTTCTCGCCGCCTAGCCACGTCAACGCCGGACTGCCGGCCGGGCGCAGATCCCTCCAATGCACGCCGTCGCGGCTCAGCGCGAAGTACAGCTGTTCGTCGGTGGGATTGCGTTCCTCGCCGATGAAATGCACGAACAGATAGGCCTGGGTGTCGATGCTCATGATGCTCCTAGAGATTCCTTGATGAATGATGGCGATTGATTCCGATTGAGTGATTCCGATTGAGTGGGATTGGCCGCGAAGGCTGCTGCCTATGGCGGATTGCCTGCCATCGGGCGTCATCCTCAGACCGCGGTCGATTCCCGGTCCACCAGCTGGTAGCCGATGATGGCCCGTCTTGGCGGCAACGCCTCGTCTGTTCCATGATCGATACGTTCGGACAGCATATCGACCGAGAATTTCGCAAGCTGCGTGAAATCGACCTGGATGGTGCTCAACGCCGGCGTCGTGTACGAGCCGGAGGTCACGCCGTCGAAACCGATCACCTTCACGTCCTGCGGCACGCGCAGTCCGCGGTCCGCGAGCCCGCGTATCACGCCGAACGCCGCGAAATCGTTGGCGCAGCACGCGCCGTCGAACTCGGTGCCACCATGTCCGCTCCGTGCGGCGAGAATACGTTCCGCAATCGCATGCCCGGCGATGATGCCATTGGCACATCCCCGGCTTCGAACACCATCGACTCGTCATAGGGCAGTCCGGCGTCGGACAGCGCTCCGCATGCGCCGCGCAATCGCAGAGCGAACGCGTTCTGGGCATGCGCCAGATCGGCGCGGGGGGCGAACCGGTGGCCGACGATCGCGATATTGCGGCATCCGCGGTCGATGAGATGCTGCGTCGCCGCGCGTTCGGCCTCCTCGTTGGGGAAGTTCACGGCATCGACGGTCGGCGTCTCCTCGCAGGCGTCCAGCAGCACGAATGGTCTGCCGCCATTGAGTTTGGACAGCGGCACATTTGTGCTCAAGCCTGTGGCGTGCAGGATCTCGCCATCGAACAGCTGCCCGGAGAACGGATTGCTGCTCAGCGCGTGCTCGGCGGCGTCCGGCGAATACTGCGTCTGCTCGATGAATGGAATAAGTCCGCGGGACACGATTTCGTTGCTCAACGCCTGCGTGAGCTTTGAATAGAACGGCGAATCGAATTCGTTGACGATGACGTGGATGATGTTGCTGCGGCCCGATTTGAGCATGCTGGCCGTCAGATTGATGCGGTAATTGAGTTTCTTCGCTGCGGCGATCACTTTGGCGCGGGTCGATTCCTTGACGCCTGGCTTGCCGCGCAGCGCGTTCGACGCGGTCATGGGGGAGACGCCCGCTTCCGCGGCCACGTCGCGTAGCGTCGGTGTGCTGCTGGTCATATGCCGCTCCTTGAAAACTTATGATTGATATGTAACGATATTATATTCTCTTGATTCTGTAAAATCGTTGCAAATACAAAGACTCACCGATATATTGCCTCCATTGCGGATGATTGGATTTGCGCTAGTATGTGTAACGATACATATACGGTTCGCATGACGGCGTCCTGCTTTCCGCGACACAGCCCCCATAGCGATCCCGAACGAAAAGAGAGGTTCGATGACGATCCCAACCACCGTTTCCGTCGCCCCGGCTGACGAATATCCGGCTGACGGCCACACCATGACCGACAAACTCACCGCCACACTCGACAAAGCGGGCGTGCGCGCCATCAGCACCGACCTGTGGGGCATCTTCTTCGAAGACATTAGCTACTCCGGCGACGGCGGCCTCAACGCCGACCTCGTGCAGAACGGCGCCTTCGAATACAACCGCGCCGACTCCATCGATTGGAGCAACTACAGCTTCTGGCGCAAAATCGTGCCGGAAGGCTCGTTCGCCGCGTTCTGCATCCATGACAACGACCCGGTCGCCACCGAAACCCGCATTACGCACGGTGGAAGTCGAACACGCCCCTGCCGCGCTGGACAACACCGGCTGGGACGGCATGGTGTTCCGCGCCGGAGAAACCTACGATTTCACCGCCTGGATGCGCGTGCGATCGGAAAGCGCGATGCCGGTGACGGTCTCGCTGCGCGGAGACGACGGCAGCATCATCGCCGAAACCACCATCACCGTCTCAGCCTCGGCATGGACGACATACCAAGCCTCGCTGACCGTTCCTGAGCACGGCGATGCCGGCTCGAGCGTGGCCACACAGGCACATTGCGTCTGGCCTTCGCCGGCGAAGCGTCATCGACCTCGACTTCGTCACCTTGGAGCCACGCACCACCTACCGCGGCCTCAAGCACTTCCGCCCGGATCTGGTGGAGGCGCTCGCCGACCTCAAACCACGATTCATGCGATTCCCCGGCGGCTGCATCACCCACGGCCTCGGCATGGACAACATGTACCACTGGGACCGCACCATTGGACCGGTCGAGCATCGTCCGCACAACTTCAACCTCTGGGGCTACCACCAGTCATTCCGCATCGGCTACTACGAATACCTGTGCCTGTGCGAAACAATCGGCGCCAAGCCGCTGCCGGTGCTGCCCGCCGGCGTGAGCTGCCAAAACACCAGCCAAGGCCCGGTGCCGGTGGCGCAGGAGGATATGCCCGCTTACATCGATGAAGTGCTCCACCTCATCGAATTCTGCAACGGCAGCACCGCCACCGAATGGGGTGCCAAGCGCGCCGCCATGGGCCATCCGGAGCCGTTCGGTCTCGAATACCTCGCATCGGCAACGAGGATCTTATCGACGACGTGTTCAAAAACCGCTTCCAGCAGATTTTCGACGCCGTCAAAGCCGCATATCCGGACATCGTCGTCGTCGGCACCGTCGGTCCCGCCCCCAGCGGTCAGGATTATGAGGAAGGCTGGAAGTACGCGCGCGAAGCGGGTCTGCCGATCGTCGACGAACATTCCTACCAGTCGTCCAGCTGGTGGTTTCACAACCTCGACCACTACGACCACACGGACCGCAAGGGGCCGAAGGTCTACCTCGGCGAATACGGCTCCTGGAACACCCAACTGATCAACGGCCTGTCCGAAGCGGCCTTCATGGGACGCATGGAACTCAACGGCGATGTGGTGGCCATGGCTCCTACGCCCCGCTGTTCGCCAAGAATGGGCACCATAGCTGGAATCCGGACCTCATCTACTTCGACAACGAACGCGCCTACCATCCCTACAGCTATTGGGTGCAGCAGATGTACGCCACCACCACGGCCGACACTGCGTGGCCCGTCACCGTCGAAGGCCCGTCCACGCTGCGCCGCACCCTGCCGGACACCGTGAGACTACGCATCGCGGGCAACGCCAAAGCCGACCTCAACAATCTTGTCATCACCACCGCATCCGGGGAGACGATTAATCTCGGCAACGTGGCCTACGATGGCAGAACCATCGACACCGCCCTCGATCTGCACGCTGATTCCTACAGTATCGACACTACCGTCGTCTATTACGAGGGACGATGGGGCATGGACCTCATCTGTGGCGACATCGACGGCAAAAACCACAACATCGTTTCGCTCGGTCGTGGGCACAGCGTGCGCGTCGTCCGCGACGGCACCGCCTATGCGCTTGCCGGCACCGAAGTCTCCATGAACGAAGTGCGGCCGGGCACCACGTGGCAGGTGCACGCCGACATCACCGACCGCGGCCAAGCCATGAAGCTGTACATCGATGGAACGCTGATTGCGGATGGCACGGAGGTCAAGGACGAGCCAAGGCGTACCGTCACCGTATCACGTAATGACAAAGCCGGAGAGACCTACGTGCGCGTGGTCAATGCCATGGACGCGCCAATAAGCGTCGACCTACGTCAGATTCTTGCCGAGTTGAATATTTCCACAGCATCGGCGGCATCCGCCACGGCCACCGTCCTAGCCGGAGACAATCCGTATGCGGGACAGGTCGGTGAGGAATCACCGACCAGGCCGCGGCAGACCGCGATTGATCTGACAGACGGCGACTACACGGCACCGGCATGGTCGTTCACCACCATCACGATTAAGTGACGTGTATGCCGCGAAACGGGCGGACCCTCGTTTGAACCCTCGAACGAGAGTTCGCCCGCAGTGCAGGGCCAATCGGGACTAATCTGGAAAACATGAGCAAGCACCACCGCAATCGCAATTGGGCCCCGGCCCCGCAGCCGCTGCCCGAAGACGCGCACGTCATCGACAACCACACCCACGTCGCATCCGTCGTGCCCTTCTCCCAAGCCATGAGTCACGAAGCCATGGAAAAAGGCCAAGGCGAAGTACCCGTCTACAGCGTCGACGAACTGCTGGAACAAGCCCAGAAAGTCGGCGTCGAAGGCGTAATCGACTGCGGTTGCGAGCTGCCCAACCTCATGACCGCCATCGACATGGCCCGCGAGCATCCCGGAACCGTGCACGCCGCAATCGCCATACACCCCAACGAAGCCGTGCTGCACGGCCACCGCGGCGCACCCGGCCCCGACGGCCTGCCCATCAAATACAAGCCCTGGCACGACATCCCCTTCGACGAAGCCATGGCCGAAGTACACCGCCTCGCCACCACCTACCCCAACCAGGTCGTCGCCATCGGCGAAACCGGCATGGACCTGTTTCGTACCGGCGAATCCGCCAAGGAACTGCAACGCGAGGCGTTCCGCGCCCACGTCGCGCTCGCCAAGGAACTCAACCTGCCCATGCAGATCCACGACCGCGACTCGCACAAGGAGGTCATCGAAACGCTGCTCGCCGACGGGGCGCCCGAACGCACCGTCTTCCACAGCTACTCGGGCGACGCCGAAATGGGCGAAATCGCCCGCGAAAACGGTTGGTATCTCAGCCTTTCCGGCACATCCAGCTACAAAGGCAACGACGGAATCCGCGAATCGGCGAAACTCGTCGGCATGAGCCACGTCATGGTCGAAACCGATGCCCCCTACTTAAGTCCGATGCCCTACCGCGGCCGCACCAACGCGCCGTATATGATCCCGTACACCCTGCAGGCGCTCGCCGACTATCTTGACAGACCGTTGGCTGAAATCGCCAAAGCCACGCGTGAAACGACGCGCGAAGTGTACGGCATCTAAAAAGAATGGCGATTTCGCGGTAATCCCGTGGCGGTTCCGTGACGGTCGCATGGGCCTCAACGTAACAGTTGCGTAATCGCCAGAAAATAAGCAAAATACAAACGATTAAGCATATGTGAATTTCATGCGTGACGTGCCGAATCACGTGTGAAGATTTGACAATGGTTTGCCAAGCTCCTAGTGTCACACCTTGCGTTTTATTTTGGGGAGCGGGTTGGAAGGCCCGCCACTTGGAGGAAGCGTTATGGCTAACGAGCCGAACGAAGAAGAACAGCCGCTGCTTCACGCAGCGACGTACACGCAGGCGCCAAAGGTCTCGCACAAGGTCCTGACCAAGGAGGAGCGCCAGACGCTCATCAAGGAGCACGAGGCGCAGCAGCAGGAAGCCGCGAAACTTGACGAGGCCGCCAGCAAGGGCCGCATCGGCCGCTGGTGGAGCCGTCTCCAGTCCGGCCCGGACAAAATCACGCCGGCCATGGCCATCGTGGCGCTTGGCGTGGTATACGGCGACATCGGTACCTCGCCGCTGTACACCATGCAGACGTTCCTCAACGGCCAAGGCGGTTTGGCGCATACGGATCGCGCCGCGGTGCTGGGCATCCTGTCGCTGGTCTTCTGGTCGATCACGCTGATCACCACCGTCAAATACGTGTTCATCGCCATGCGCATCGACAACAACGGCGAAGGCGGCATCTTCGCACTGTATTCGCTGATCCGCAAATATGGGGCATGGCTTGCGATTCCGGCCATGCTGGGCGGCGCCGCGTTCCTCGCCGATTCCGTGCTTACGCCGGCCGTCTCGATCAGCTCGGCAGTGGAAGGCTTGGAAACACTGCCGCTGCTGGAACCGATCATGAGCGAAAACAAAGAACTGACGCTGATGATCACCATTGTGATCATCGTCTGCCTGTTCGCAGTGCAGTCGCGCGGTACCGAACGCATCGGCCGCACGTTCGGCACGGTGGTCATGATCTGGTTCTCGTTCCTCGCCGTCGTCGGCTTGGTGAACCTGAGCTCCGATTGGAGCGTGCTTGAAGCGCTGAATCCGGTGTACGGCGTGGAGTTCCTCTTCAGCCACCACAATGCGGCAGGCCTCGCCGTCATGGGCACCGTGTTCCTGTCCACCACCGGCGCCGAAGCGCTGTATTCCGACATGGGCCACGTCGGCCGCGGCAACATCTACTTCACGTGGCCGTTCATCAAGATCGCCCTTGTGCTCTGCTATTTCGGCCAGGGCGCGTGGATGCTCAACCATTGGGACGACACCGCGTACAACCACATGCACGGCCTCAATCCGTTCTTCGAAATGATGACCCCGTCCGTACGCTACGTGGCGGTGCTGCTGTCCGTGTGCGCCGGCGTGATCGCTTCGCAGGCGTTGATCACCGGCGCCTACACCATGGTTTCCGAAGCGACGCGACTCAACTGGATGCCCCACCTGCAGGTGCGCTATCCGGCTCGTACCCGCGGCCAGCTGTACATTCCGGTGGTCAACGCCGTGCTGTGCGTCTCCACCCTGCTGGTTTTGGCGATGTTCCGCGATTCGGAGCATATTTCCGCCGCGTACGGCCTGGCATTGACCGTCACGATGATCACCACGACGATTCTGCTGGCCGTCTACATTTGGCACGATGGCAAGCGCGTCGGCGCGGTCGTGTTCACAGTGGTGTTCCTGGCCATCCAGTTCCTGTTCTTCTTCGCTTCGATGGCGAAGTTCCTGCACGGTGGCTGGTTCACCATGCTGCTGACATTGGCGATTCTGCTGATTATGTACACGTGGAACGAAGGCACGAAGCTGGAACGCGCGCAACGCCGGCATATGCAGCCCGCCGATTGCGTGCCGGTTCTGAAGCAGCTTCATGAGGACGATTCGATTCCGTATTTCACGGACAACATCGTCTATCTGACGTCCGATCCGGAAATGAAGCGTGTCGATACCGACATCTTCTTCTCGATTTTCGCGGACCATCCGAAGCGCGCCCGCGCATGGTGGGCGGTGTCGGTGGAAACGTCCGACAACCCGTTCACGCGCGAGTATTCGGTGGAGAATTTCGGCACGGACTTCCTGTTCCGCGTGCGTATTCGCTTGGGCTTCAAGGTGTCGCAGTCGATTCCTGCATACATCCACCAGATCATGAACGATCTGTCGAAGTCCGGCGATCTGCCCAAGCAGACCACCCGCTACCCGAAGCTGGATGCCGATCCGAACATCGGACCTATCCGCTACGTGCTGATTCACAAGGCGTTGATGCCCGAGTCGAAGGTGTCCCAGAAGGGCGCGATCTCACTGCAGATCAAGTACGCGATTCGTCATTTGGCCGGCTCTCCGGTCAAATGGTTCGGACTCGCTCCCTACAATCCGCTGATTGAGATTCAGCCGCTGTTCCTCGCCACCGAGCGTCCGCCGCGTCTGAAGCGCGTGTGAATCCGCTCTGCGAGCACGGCTTATCTACGCAAGGAGGGCTGGGACATTTCGTTTGTGACCGTAGGCTTGGCCGAATGGCTTGAGTGTGTCACGAACGAGATGCCCCAGCCCTTTTCCTTTGGCTGAATACCGCCAAGTCCGCAGGAGGACCGGCATATCCTATTACCGACACGCTCCGGGCCGCTTAGGCCGAGTTTTTACGGTCTGCAACAGGATATGTCGGTCCTCCTGCTCGTTTGCGGGACAACTTACGTTCGTGACGTGCGTTTTGCGACGTGCGATGCGTATGAATCGGCGGCTGAATCGCAGGCTATAACCAACTCCGATAACGGCACGCGCGCGTCGAAACCTGCCGTCGCTAAAGTAATCAACCATGTGCAGATTACTTGGATTCGCGACGGCAGGCAGCAACACCAACCTCAATGGCGTGCTCGGCATGCAGAACGTGCGCGATTTCCGAAATCTGAGCGAGATCCACAACGACGGCTGGGGCGCCGCGCTGATCACCGTGCCGGACGAATCGCCATACCGTCGCGACGGCGGTGCGCCGACTCCGGAAACCGGCACCGCGATCTACAAAAACACCATCGCCGCCCGTCATGATCCGATTTTCGACGAGCTCGCCAACACTCCGGCCCGCGGCGGCCTGTGGCACCTGCGCTTGGCCAGCTCCAACCTGCCGCTGATTCTTGAGAACCAGCAGCCCTTCTATGCGAACGGCCTGAGCTTCATCCACAATGGCGACATTTCTGACGACCAGGGCCGCAACATCATTACGAACCGTGCATTCCCGGTCGATCCGAGCATCGTGCAGTCCACCGGCGGCCGTTCCGATTCCGCCATTTTCTTCGCCGTCATCCTGCAATACATCGGCTTCGGCTTCGCACTCGACGAGGCGGTGGCGCAGGCCGTGCGCGAACTGCGCAAAAGCTATCCGAAGTCCAGCTACAACTGCATGATCCAAAGCCAGGACCAGTTCATCGCCCTGTGCGCGGCCGGACGTGAGGTCACGTCCAAGCGCATCGTCGAAATCTACGACCAGTACGGTCGTGGCGAGCAGGCGCGCGACTATCGCGTGCTGCGCTACCGTGCGCTCGGCGGAAACGACGATCAGTCGAAGGGCGTGGTCGTGGCCAGCTCCGGTTTCGACCAGCGCGCCGAAGACGGCTGGACCCGCCTCGAAAACGACCAGATGATCGTGGCTTCCAACCGCACCGGCGAATTCCGCGTCCGTTCCATCTGATTTTCCGCACATAACGTCCCCGCGTATCGTGCCGTCCGCTGCGGGCAGCTGATGAATGCTCGTTTTAAGGCGGCATTCCTTGGAACATCGTTGACAAGACGGGGAAACCGTTGAATCCGTGTCCGTTCATTCGGGATTCCCCTGGTGTGGTGTATGAATCCCTTCGGCTGTTGGGAACCGTTTTGGAAACTGCGTCAGGAACCGTGTGATGGGCGTGATGGAACGTGCCTAAGATGGGCGTATGACGAACGAATCGAACGAAACAACCGAATCGAACAAGCCGACGACCGGCTATATCCCCACTCTTGCGCAGTGGATGAGCTACATCGCAAAATCGCGCAATCGCAAGCCGCATACGACCTCATCCACGGCCATTGCGTGGTCGTGGCCGACATCGCCCGCCGCATGGCCCGCCGGCAGAATGCACTGTTCACCCGCCGCTGCACCCTGCCGACGGACGCTCCCGAAAAACCGGCGACTTCGGACTGGAACTGACGAAAGACAATACCGGCGAGGAATCGCTCGGCATGTTGCACATGCCTGCGGTGCCGTCCACGGAAGGGCTGACCGGAGGTACCGTTCCGCCGCGGCTCATCGACGAGCATCTGGTGGTCATTGGCGGTTTGCTGCACGACATCGGCACGTATTTCCTGCTCAAGCAGGACGGTTCCGACGGCGAACCGCTCAAATTCGACGGTCCGCACTATGTTCAGCACGGGCTCAAAGGCTACGAATACTTGCTGAACGAGGGCGTTGACGAATCGATCGCCCAGTTCGCACGCAACCACACAGGTGTGGGCCTCACCCGCGAAACCGTGGAATCGCAGGGATTGCCGTTGCCCCCGGCCGACTACGTGCCGATGAACCTCGAGCAGGAGGTCGTCATGGTGGCGGACAAGTACAACAGCAAGTCGATTCCGCCGAAGTTCCTGACCGCCGAACTACACGCGCAAGGCCGCCCGTTTCGGCGAAAGCAACAAGCGCGAATGGCTGCGCCTTCTGGAACGCTACGGCGTCCTCGACGTCAAACCGCTCGCCGCGCAGTACCACATGCGCATCGCCGAGTAGCGAACCTACTTATCTCGCTTATGAATGGCGGATTTCGGTGTCTGCCGGATGCTATCTCGCTTATGAATGGCGGGTGTCTCAGGAAGACTAGGTGTTAGGGGGCAAGTTCAATCCCCTCTAAGTCTCATGCGCAAAACCATCCGCCATCTATAAGCGAGATAGCACGCGTCGAGCGGAAAAATCCGCCATTCATAAGCGAGATACACCCGAAAATTCCTCGAAGCCTGGCCGCCGCCCGAGTTTTGCGCACTGAAAACCGCTATCTGTGGCACTTCTCTTTTCCCGCCATACATTAGGGGGTATAAAACAGACCCTCTAACTCACGAGGCGTCAAACGATCTGCCACACATAGCGGTTTGAGATTCCAAAGATGAAAGAGTCTGCCACACATAGCGCATATGACATGTTTTTAGCGGTGTGTCACCGCGAACCAGCGCGAATCGGCACGAACCAGGACCAGCACGAAAAAGCCTTGCGGACTGGCATGCAACACCAGTCCGCAAAGCTTTCGCCTCGCAGAACGCCGCTCGCTACTCAAGCTCCGCGCAATGCTCCATCTGATCGGCGACCTCCGGATTATCGGTCACCACAATAATCGCACGCTTACGATCCTCATCGCGCTTGGCCTTCTTCAGCAGCCCCAGCACCACGGCGGCGTCGTCACGGTTCAATCCAGCGGTCGGCTCGTCGGCAATAATCACCTCCGCCTCGCAGCTCAGCGCACGCGCGATTGCCACACGACGCTGGTCCAACGCACTCATCTTGCCCACCGGCAGACCGGAAGTCACTTCCTCGAATCCCACGCGCTTGAGCAGCTCGCGCGCAATCACCGGCTTGGGCTGCAGGAAATTGCGGTTCGACGCGTCCATGGCGTACAGCACGTTGCCTTCCGCGTCAAGGTCGCCGCGCACGGCGAACCGCTGCGGAATGAAACCGATGCGGTGTCCAAGCACGTCGACCGGTGTCGCGTCGGCGAGGTTCGTGCTTTTGTGCATCACGTTGCCGCTGGTCGTCCGCATCATGCCGACCATGGTGGCCACCAGCGCCTGATGCTGTTCGACATCTTCGGCATCCACCAGCACCGCGTGGGTCGCGCCGGCATGGAACGCCAGGGAAACGTCGTCGAGCACGTTGCGACCGGTTTTGCGGTTGTGCACCGTCACATGGTCGAGCGCGAATGTCGGGTTCGCCTTGAAGAAGAATGCGTCCTTCTTGCGATGATGTTTGATTTCGCGGTCGATCTGCGATGACACGCTGGTTGCGGAGTCCGCCTGTACGGTTTCGTGCTGGTCGAGCGACTGTTCGTCGTCGGTCGCGCCCAATGCGAGCGTTTCGTTCACGCGATTCGCGTTGTCGCTGGCAACGCTGTCTTCCGTGGCGATGCTTCCGTATTTTCCGCGTTTTCTGCCGATTCGGTTGCGATGGAATCGCCTCCATCGTCATACACCACCGCGAAATCGACCGATTCGATCGACGTGGCCATATCGGTTTCGCCCGCCTCGATGTCCGCGTTTTCCGCAGCAGCGTTGTTCAATGCTTCGGTTTCGTTGTCTTTCACGTCTTTCTCGCTCATGCGTTCACCTCCGTACGTTCCGTCGACTCGACTGTTTCCTCCGGCTCGTCTGCGTTCTTCGCTTCGGCAGATTCGTTCGAATCGTCAGAACGGCCTGCGAACAGCTGACCCAAATCGAAGAATCCCACGCGCATGAACGCGATGATGCCCAGAACCAGGCAGGCGCCCAGTCCGTACCAGATCATGTTCCACACGGATGCGGATGTGATGGCCACAGCCTGTCCACCGGCCCATGCGGTGCCAAGCGGCTTGGCCAGCAGCGCGCCGGCAATCAATCCGATTGCCAGCCTGGAACGGTCATCATGAACGTTTCCAGCATGAATTGCCATCCCAAACGTCCCTTGGTGACGCCGGAAACCATCGCCATGCCGATTTCGTCACGGCGTCCACCGATCGCGGCCCACAGCACCAATGCCAGCAGCGCGAGCCCGCCGACGATCAGGGTCGCCAACAACGCCGTGCGCGCGGCCTTGGCGGCGGCGTCCAGCGGTGCGATGCGCTTCTTGTACGCATCAAGCGACGGCGATGAGATTGTGAACTTCGACGTGTCCAGCTTGGCCTTTGTCACCAGTCGCACGAACTTGTTGTATGTGGCCGGATCGGTCAGCGTGAAGATGATGTTGAGGTTCGGGATGGCCCAGCCCTTGGTGCCGGCCACATCCAGACCGCTTTGCGCGAAGTTGATGTACGACGTGTACACCACGTTCTCGCGGTTGTCTTTCGCGTATTTCGCGTCGGAACCGTATCCGGCCGCGTCTCGCCGGTGTACTCGTAGATGCCGCTCACGGTGAATTTGTAGGTTTCGGAAGCCTTCGTCGGATTGCCGACGGTCACCTTGTCGCCCACTTTGAGATTGTTCTTCTTGGCCACTGCCTGAGAGACCAGCACGCCGTCGTTGGCCGTCTTGTAGTTCAGCTGCTTGCCCTTGACCACTTTGAACGTGCCGTAGTCGTTGATTTTCGCCGCATCGTTCGTGTAGAAGGCTTGCAACGTCAGGTTGCCGCCGGTATTGTCCTCGCTCATGTCGCTTTTCGCCGCGATCGCCTGCAGCGACTTGCTGGCGCGCACCGGCACCGACGTGGCGAGCGTGTATTCGAATGTCAAGTTGTTCTTCTGCACCGCTTCCGCGTACTTGGTGTACATGTCCCACGTCATGTAATTGGCGGTGTAATTGGAGTCCGCGCCGTCGCGTTTCGCAGTGACTTTCGCGCTCGGCCGAATTACCGCCGAAGCTTTCTGCGCTTGGTATGTTTCGTTATTCGCCTTGTCGTCGGCTCTCAGCACCGCCAGATCCACGGCGGCTGAGAACGACACCAGCAGTGCAAGCAAAGCCGTCAGCGCGGTACGCCATTTGACGCGACCGAGCGCAGCCCATGCGTTCTTGAGAACGAACATGCGGTACTTCTCCAGTTCTCTGTAGTTACGCGTCGACGCATGCCGACGCCAGCGTTGGCCGGGACGCACACAGTCAAGCAACGACAGCGAGTACGCTCACAGCGCAATGCGCCCCGTGCAATCATCCTGCCCATCCAACGTGATTGTTTTCTTGCGCAACACTGTTATACCTCTGTGTGAAGTCTGAATACTTCCTGAAAATCGAAGGTTGGATAAGCAGCGATTTTGTTCCTGCTCGCGCTCGTCTCCGCTCTACGTCCGCCTATTCTTCCCGCGTTCCGCGTCCGTCTTGCGCCCATCCCGCGCATGTTCCATCCGTTTTTAGATGCCTTTCCAGCTTTTGTTGCCGCACGGTCCAGTTTTGGATTACAAAATGCAGGTGCGATTGCGATTTGTGGCTTGCTTTCGCGGCTTCGGCTACGATGGATGGCGATGAAGCAGCACAGCACAGACAATACGATTCCCACAGCGGCCGGCGACGCAGTCGATGAAGCCGACAGCGCAGTCGCCGCAAGCAAGACGACAGACGAAACGACGGCTAAAACGACGGACAAGATATCAAGCAAGACAACGAACGATACTTTGCCTTTGCCTTGCGATTCCGCCGTTCCCCGCTTATCCCGCATCGCACTGCCGGTCTGTTCCGCCATCGGCGTCGCGCTCGCCGCCGCGGTCGTATGGGCCTGGTTTCCGCACGGTTCCGCCGCTTGGACGAACCCATTGCACGAAATCGACGCGCCCGCGCACTATTACTTCATCCGCAAGATCCTCGGCGAAGGCGTCGGCGCGGCCACCCACCTGTGGCCGAACGACGAATACTATCCGCCGTTGTTCCATCTGCTTGCAGCCGGCATGATTAAGCTCGCCAGCTTGTTCGGCGTCAATCTGTCGATTTACGCCGCGTTCAACACGGTCTGGCTGGCCACATCCGGCTTGGTTTGGCCGATTGCGATTCAGCTGTACGCTTCCTATTTCACGCGTCGCCTGTCGTATTCGGCACAATCCGTATGCTCCCCCCGATTTGCGAACGTACGAAAGTCCTCGGCCCGCAATGTCGCGTCTGTCGTAGTTCCGCTATTCCCCGCGATACTCGCGCTCATCATCCCCCCGCTCGCCGTCGCTTCCGCCTCGCACCCCTTCCAAATGCTGGCTTCCGGTCCGCTGATCGCCTTCGGCCTGGCCGCCACGCTTCTGCCGTTCTGGCTGTACGCCACACTTCGCCTGCTCGACGCGCTCGCCACCCGCGAACACCTCGTCAAATGGATCATATGGTTCTTCGTCACTGCCGGCGTCTGCATGTTCGCCCATCCACGCATCGTGTTCACCTGGCTCCTGCTCATGGCCCCCTTCGTGCTGACGCGACTGCCATGGAAAGCCATCGCAGGCCTTGCTGGCGTAGTGGTTCTCGCGCGCCGTGTTCCTCGTATACATGATGTCCAGCTACAAATCGGACCGCTACTTCAATCCCGCCAGCTGGTTCCACACCTTCGTTCCGAACCGCACGGTGCCCGAAGCGCTCAAAATCTACGTCACCGACAATATCGGCGGCGTGCAAGGCTGGTTCATGGCCGCAATCGTGCTGATCGCGTTTGCCGTCACCGTCGCAGCCATCATCCGCCCGCAATGGTTCGCCGCCAATCGCGCCGATTCCGCTACTGTGCCCGGCGCTTCTGCGATTGACCGTGCATCCGATAGCACGTCAGCGCAACCGCACGAACAGGTTGCCGATTTGCGGCTATGCCTGCCGATCGTAGGAATCGCAAGACTTCCGCCAGCTACCGCACTCCACGTTCCGGACGCCTCGCAACTCCGCCGCGACGCGATCGCCATTCTGCTGGCCTTCTTCCTGGTCGGTCTCGTCTACGTCTGCTCGACCGCGCTGCCGGCTGGTCCCC
>ENA-OQDF01000420-OQDF01000420.1-human-gut-metagenome-genome-assembly--contig:-NODE-420-length-17392-cov-2.023690_pt1 | contig 17392 bp, 20 predicted proteins | sample MGYA00242769_ERZ504597 | MGnify/ENA primary metagenome ERZ504597 (study PRJEB26092, sample SAMD00036305) | human gut metagenome | host: Homo sapiens | study: EMG produced TPA metagenomics assembly of...
CCTTTCACACGCATCTCGCCACCAAACTCCACCAAATAATTACGGACCCCTTTCTTCTCCAGCATTTGGGCTATCATATCGCAAACCGTTCCATCCGCCAAAGAAGAAAAGTTCATCATTAAGCGAGGATCGTCCTTCACGATGCGATCCCCTTCTAAACGCACTTTCTGAAAACCGATAAACTGACGGACACTGTCGATATGGGCAGGGGTTACGCTATCCTTCCGGCTGAAGCCAAACCCCCAAAGGTTGATCAACGGGGCGCAAGTCACGTCGTAGGCCCATTTGTCTCAGTAGACACTTCAAGCGCCTTCTTAAAGACTTTTTGGAAGAGCGTATCTACCCGTATGTCACGGTTCTGGTTTACCTGACTGATTACCGAAGTAGAATCAAAAGCATTAAACAGGTGGTAGAAATATTTCAACTGCTCGTCAATCTCCTTATCCAATGGTTTAGTATGCTCAAACTTAATATGATAAGGTGTATGAAGCCTTCCAGATACCTCATAGTATTGGGGAGCCTGTTCACAACTTATCAACAAGATATTAACAAGTAAACAAAGAATGGAGAATTGACTTTTCATATTAGAACTCTGATGTAAAATGGAACTTAATATCCGGAAAATCCTGTTGGGCCATCATCAATACATAGCTGGAATCCGCTAAATAACATCACGGCCTTCCTTATCCAACGCCATATATTGCGCCTTACGTTTCTTGAAATTTTCCAATGCCTGTTTGTTATCACTCTCGATCCAGCAAGCCTTGTATAGGCTGATCGGCTCCCATTTACATTGAGCGGCATACTCATGCAACAGACGGTATTGAATAACCTCAAACTGCAATTGTCCCACCGTACCGATAATCTTCCGGCCATTGAATTGATTGGTAAACAACTGGGCGACACCCTCGTCCATCAATTGCTCAATACCCTTGTTCAATTGCTTTGCCTTCATCGGATCGGCGTTCTCTATATATTTGAACATCTCGGGCGAGAAGCTCGGCAATCCCTTGAAATGCAATTCCTCTCCGGAAGTCAACGTATCCCCTATCTTAAAGTTCCCGGTATCCGGCAAACCGATAATATCACCCGCGAACGCCTCATCCACCACTTCTTTCTTCTGAGCCATGAAAGCCGTCGGGCTACTGAAACGCATCATCTTACCGAAACGTACATGCTTATAGTTCGCGTTACGCTCAAAACGACCGGAACAAATCTTCACAAAAGCGATACAACTGCGATGGTTCGGGTCCATATTCGCATGGATCTTGAAAATAAAGCCGGTGAAATTATCCTCATTCGGGTCTACCACACGCTCTACCGCATGGATCGGACGTGGCGAGGGAGCGATACGGATAAAGCAATCCAATAGCTCTTTCACACCGAAGTTATTCAGAGCGGAGCCAAAGAATACCGGAGCGATATCCCCATCCAAATACGTATTCACATCAAATTCGGGATAAACCCCCTCTATCAACTCTATATCCTCACGAAGCTTTGCGGCTTGCGTAGGATCAATATAAGTCTCGAGATCCGGACTCGTGATATCCTTGAATTCCACATTCTCCGTCACATATTGCTTACTCGGGTATATAGGTTCAGTTTCTGCTCGAAAATATTGTATACGCCCCGGAAAACGTTGTCCCATATCGATCGGCCAACTCAATGGGCGTACCTTTATCTGTAATTCTTCTTCTATCTCATCCAGCAAATCAAAAGGATCTTTACCATCACGGTCCATCTTGTTGACAAAAACGATCACCGGAGTCTTACGCATACGGCAAACCTCCATCAACTTACGAGTCTGCGCCTCTACTCCCTTAGCGATATCGATCACGATAATAACGCTATCCACCGCCGTCAAGGTACGGAACGTATCCTCGGCGAAATCTTGGTGGCCCGGTGTATCCAAGATATTAATCTTATGATCGGAATAATCAAAAGCCATTACGGAGGTAGCTACGGAGATACCGCGTTGCTTCTCAATCTCCATCCAGTCGGACGTGGCAGTCTTCTTGATTTTATTAGACTTCACCGCTCCCGCTACATGGATAGCGCCACCAAATAACAATAATTTCTCGGTAAGCGTAGTCTTACCGGCATCCGGGTGGCTGATTATGGCAAACGTTCTTCTTCTTTCAATCTCTTCTGAATACTGGCTCATTCTATTTTATATGTATATATTGTTATCAGTTACACTTTGTTATTCATGCAGTAGGCCAAGCTAGTCTCCCAATGGGGAATCGTCAGTCCGTACGTGCTTTTTATCTTACCTTTATTCAATACGCTATAATGCGGCCGGCTGGCCGGTGTCGGATAATCCTTGGTCTCTATGGGTATCACCCGGTTATTCATACCTGCTATTTGCAAGATCTTTACCGTAAAATCATACCAGCTACACACCCCCTCGTCCGAGAAATGATAGATACCCGGTATAAATTTACCCGCCTCGGCACGTTCCAGCACGGCAAGCATAGCGACCGCTAAATCTCCGGCATAAGTAGGCGTACCCACTTGGTCGAATATGAAACGCAACTCATCCCGCTCCTTTCCCAAAACGCAATACCGTCTTCATAAAATTGTTTCCATAACTCGGAATACAACCAAGCCGTACGGATAATCACGGAATCCGGACACACCTCCATCAAGGCCTGCTCTCCCGCCAGTTTCGTACGTCCATATACGGAAACAGGACAAGTCGCATCGCTTTCCAGATAAGGACGGCAACTCGTTCCATCGAACACATAATCGGTAGATACATGAATCACCTTCGCACCCACGGCATGAGCGGCCTCACCTAAGTTCCGTACCGCATCCCGGTTGATGCGCATACACAGATCCTCATGCTCCTCCGCTTTATCCACCGCCGTATAAGCGGCGCAATTCATGACATATTGAACATCATTTTCCAAGACATATTTCCGGACGGCCTCCTTGTCGCAAATATCCAACGTATCTATATCCGTAAAAAGAAAATTATAGCCGGGATACTGGCTGATACGAGCGTGGATAGAATTTCCCAATTGACCGTTCGCTCCGGTTACCAAAACTGTCTTCATGTCTATATCTATTATTAATCCTCTAGTTTAAGTTCCCCTTTCATATCTTCCCGATATTCTCGCGAGCAACGCCAAGAAGGAACTGATTTGTTTAATACCCTCTAACGTCTCCGCACTCACCTCTTTCCCTTGCATACGCAAAAGCAGATAGCCATATACGGCGGCGAAACAAGTTTCTAGCTCCGGCAGATCCTCTCCACCCGATTTAGCCCGGAGCTGTACGATATAAGGAAGCGTCTTATAATAAGCTGCGCTATAAACCATCTCTTTCGGAGATTTCAAAAGACGAAGATGCAAATCGGTCAAAGTAATAATCACATTCTTGTTCAATTGGATGTGACCTTTCTCCATCACCCCTTCGCTACGCATCATCTCGATCAATTCCTCATACCATTGAGCGATTTCCTTCTTCACCTCCTCGGGCTGGTCGTAATGGGCGATCACCGTGCGGTTGATCGAATCCATATCGAACTTATTCGCCCGGATCAAGTCCTCAACCTGCCACATATAAAGCAGATATTCAGCGATATTCTCTTTTCTTTTTTGTCTAGCTATTATCATATCGGCAAAGATAAACTATATTCCGATAACGCTTGATAAAAATCCGCGTCTTTAACGCCTAACTGCCGGCAAGCCAAACGTGCCGCATTCAGATTGATCAAGAAATAGCGATTGGGAATCCGCACCGGATAGTCTCCGTAGCGAGTATGCAGAAAAGTCTGCCCGTCTTTCTCCACGACCGGATGTTCCTCAAAAGGGATAGCGGTGATATCGCTCCGGACGTCCCCTGCCAACTGACTGACAGTATCATCACCTCCAAAATAAATCAATTTCCCTTCCCGCTCAATAGAAACGGAGAAAGATTGATAAGTGGATAAATAGGCCTCCGGAGTCGCATGATCCGTCTCGGTAGACCAAGATAAATTCGTCAGGATGGCGATATGCGGACGATAGAATTCCAATTGGAAACGCTTGTCCAAGGCAGAGGTGATATGCTCATCTCCTTCGATCAAAGCGATACGTGCTCATAACTCAAATGTATCCGATTCGGAAGCGAGTCCACCTTGCTAGTCAACGCATAGTCGAACGCCAACTTTTGCCGGCGCAACGCACAGACCATCATGGAAATAATTGTCTTCTTTCCACGACTACCCGCCACAACAACCCGAGTTTTCGACCGAGTCCGTTGAAATATAAATTCCGGAATGGATTGGATTAACATCCCCAATTCCTTCGCACGCAATAATTCCGGGTTATCTTGCTTTACTTTAGCACCCAAAACCACCGAGTGAATATCTTTTATTAATTTCTCCGGAAACCACCCATCCCCATAACAGGTACAGCCTGCGTTATGAAGTCTTCCTATCATCTCTTCAGTCAGACCACAACCGGAAGCGCTTACCTCATATCCTTTTTCTCGAAGTGCTAGGGCTAGATCTAAAACCAAAGGTTCGGTTACGGAGATCAAATGAACTTTTCGCATCGTTTTGATTTTAGCGCAAAAGTACGACTTTTATAAATACCTTCGGCACAAAGAAGCGAAAAATTAGATGCCTCGATACGTTTAATGGTCGTGACCTCTTCTTTTCCCGAGGCCTGACCAGCCTTTCCTTCGAGATTAGAACCGGAGTCCGTATAAATTCCGGGACATTAAAAGAGAACAGGGAACGCTCATAATAATCCGGAGACGCTTGCGGTAACAAGAAGGGCTTGCCGCACTGCCCCCGCTCATCCACATGCACCAAATACGGACGTGTGAAAAGCCCATCGCCCCGCCGGCTGGAAAAGACAAACCAACGACTATTGCCGCTCCAAGAATGATAGCTCTCTACATCCGGGCTATTCACTTCCGGCAAAGAATCGATTGCCCCGGTAGACAGATCCAGCATATGCAAATCCGCATCCTTATGCCAAATAGAGAAATTGCCATAATCGGACACCGTATAAAGTAGCCGCTTCCCATCCGGGGAGACTCTCGGGAACTTAACACTCCGGCCCGCTTCTCTCGCATTATATAAGGTATCCACTTGGGTTCCAATCGAACCGTCTTTCGGATCAAAAGCGACTCGTAACAGGTTATACCGGACATCCCGATAATTTTCTGGCATACAGACAGAATCCGCCGAACAGAACAGCAGATAGTTGCCATCCGGAGTAAAAGTGGGAAAAGTCTCATAACACGCCATAGAAGCCAATAATGGCGAACTGAATACCCTCTCCTTCTCCGTGTCATAGATCAGCACGTCCGATTCCACGTCATATACCTCAATCCGATTCTCATCGGAAAGATGGAAGTCCTGGTGGGTCTCATTGGTAGAAAAAGCAACATACCGGCCGGATGGATGCCAATACGGATAAACGAACGAAGCCGGCTTACCGTCCCGTTCCAACGCAATCTTCTTTACCTGCCGATGATCAATCAAGTAAGTCCCATTATGAGAACCCCGCTGATGAAAAAGCATTTGTTCCCCTTGTCGCTCACAAAAGGCATGGCAGTTCATACAACTATTATTTGTCGATTGGTTATCAAGAATAGACTTTTCAACATAGTTTTCAACACATCGTTGATAAATCCCCATCTCGTTCCACATCCGATATCCGGGAAAAATACGGCGATACACCAAATAAGCGTCAACGGAATCTCTTGACACATAGATAGGGAAACTCATTTGTTTCCAATCACTTTGAGGTTCTCGAAAATAAACCGTCACATCTATTTGTTTTCCTTGTGCGTCCTGCGATAAGACCTTCCAATCCGTTTCCGGCAGGTTGAAAACACCATGATCGGCTGCGATTATCAACTCCCCATTCATAGTTTTCAACCGAATTATCCCCTGTAGCTGTTGATCAACCAACTTGAAATTGGGAGGGGCCATATTGACCGGTACAGTAACTTCCCTGTAATCCGGAAACACGTCAGTTTCTCCTTGTTCCGCTTGCGTAGGAACTTCCGGCCTACAAGCTACAAGTTCCAAAAGACAACCTATAATCCAACAGATAGATAATCGCTTCATTGTTCTTCTCCTTTAAAGATCTTGAAATAGAAATAATACCAATAGGTATCTCCAAATTGTCGATATATCGAGGACACATCCACTTGGTTGGCAGATCGTCCCAAAACCTGCTTGAATTCCCGGTATCGGTCCACGATCTCCGGCTGTATGGAATAGGAGGAAAGCGATATACTGTCTTTGTCCGCCAACAACAATCCGGCTTCTTGGAAATGCCGGGGTATCGGTTCCCCCTTCATGAAAGGTGTTTCTTCCAAGAATCGGCCAAATGCATCCAGCTTCTTACCCAACAAATAATAACATCCCCGGTATTCCCAACTGATCCGATGATCCGGAAGATTGTATCCACTCCATAAGGAATCGACAGGTACGGACAAACTCAGTCGATCCCTTTTCTCAACAGGCATATATTTGTCACTCAACTCCGGATCTTTATCCATTAATTCCGGATGTACCAGATAGGTAGCATAACGGCAAGCCCAATCTTTATAGAATGGCATAGCGGCAAGCAAGTCCAAATATTTCTTGGCCAGCGCCACCTCACCCCTAATCAGACAAACTTGCACGAAACGTTGCAACATGCGGGCACTCCCTTTACGTTTGGCTTGCGTAAATCCGTCCATCGCAAAACTTTCAGACAAAGAGACATCGCCAACAAGAAAATGAACATCGCTCAATAAACGATCCATGTAAAAGGTCTGATTCCAATCGGCACATAAGCTTTTCGTTCCTTTCTGATCGAAAGTAAACATCCGGTCGGCCAATTCTCCCTTATGGGCCAACGACATATTCAAATAGTTTAAGCTAACATAATTATAGATCTGCTTTCCCCGGTACTTATCAATAATAGCGTCCCATTGCCTCTCCCGGGCTAAGAAAGAGAGCTCGTCAAGCATCATGCGTTGCGCATGCCAAGGTTCCGGCAGGCAAAACCGTATGGATACCAGCACCGTGATCAGACAAACAACAAGGGCTACCCGATCCATCCATTTACTCTTCTCGCCAATCACCGGAACAAAGCGAGCGAATAAAGCAACACCGACAATCGAAAGGGTAAAGAAGTCCATACACGATACATATAATAATGAGGTAATCGCTGTATCTCCAGATAGGCTTCCGGCATCCATCCATCAGACAAAGGTACAGGAATCCCTAACCATCCGCTAAACAAATAGATAAAAAGCGCTGGGATCAAGCAGGCAGAGGCGGCCAATCTTTGCCGCGACGTTTTGTAGCGGAGTAAGGCTAACAGCGTATATAAGAAAGCGTAACAGACAGATAGAAACCCGGTCAGCCCACATAAAAAAAGTGTAGAGGCAATTCCGTATCCGGCAATAGAACCGCCTCCGCACCTTTAGCGAGACCGACAAAGCTAAAAGCATCAAAACCACGCCAACCGTCCCGTCCACCAAATACTCCCCATGAATACTCATCTTAACCAGATACAGGACCGGCAATAAAGAAAGGAACAGCAGGTAGGTCTTGTCAGAAAAACAACGCAAGATCCTATAGACCATAAATCCGCAACCAACGAGTAAAACCGTATGGAAAACCACCGCCGACATAGGCTGCCGGTAGTATTGAATGATCCATTGCCCGGCGACAGCGCAAAATCCTCCCGGCTGAAAAAGGAACTCCCGGATATACCACCACTCAGGTATAAACAATTGCATCTCCTCCTGACCGACAAACACAAACACGCCAAAAAGCAGGAAATAATAAAAATAGCAGCTGCCGAAAAAGACCAGAAAAGCGTTTGTTTCCAGTTCATATACTTAATAGATTATTATTCCACCAACCATCGCTCGATGTTACGGGTCACAGAGGAGAAGTTCACGCCGATCTTAAAAACTTGCCGCAGATCACTCGCAAAGGGAAGCGCATACTGTCTCTCCTCAATCTGGCGCAACGCCTCCTCGGCGGTGCCGTTCAGCTTGAATTCCATCACGTAGATATAGCGATCGGTCTTTAAAACGAGATCAATACGCCCTTGTGAGGTATGATATTCCACCTGCGTATAAAGTCCAACCAACTTAAATACGATAAAAAGCACGTTCCGGTAATGCAACTCCGTATCACGCTCCGGCTTCTGACCGGCGATCACCTCATAGGGTGTATCAGCGAAGAAGCTTTGCAAGCGGCGGAAGAACGCATCGTAATCACCGGAGCGTATCTCTCGTACGAATTGCCCGATCTCGAAAGGGGTCTTGGGCGCACTAACACTCGTGTAAAATGGAAGGAGATATTTCACGAAACCCTCTTCCACTTCCCGGTTCGGGAACCTAGCCGGTAGATACCAAATTCAGGATCGTAATCCTTGATCGTCAAGTAGCCACTCTGGTAGATCACGGGGACGGGATTTATCGAGGCAGAGTCAATACTGTTCAACACATCCACATCGGTCTCCGTGTTCGCCATCTCATAAAGGTCGTAATGGGTATGCTTGAGTAATTCAACAAGGTAAGAGGGCCTACCGGTCTCGAACCAATAATCGCCGAATTTCCGGCGAGCGAACGTATTCAGCAGGCTGAAAGGATTATACATACCGATGGAATTCTCCACGAAATGGTATCCATCATAGCATTCTTTGAGTCTCAGGCAGGTCTCCTCGTAGGTCATATCTTGCGCTCCGGCCAGTTCCCTCACCTCATCTTCCAGACAAGTATGTATCTCTTTCTCCGTGATGCCACATATCTCCACGTAACGATCGTCCATCGATATGTCCATGAGGTTATTCAAATCGCTAAACACGCTTACCTTTCCAAACTTCGTCACCCCAGTCAGCAAGGCGAAACGATGGCTCCATCCATCGTCTTCAACACGCCGTAAAAAGGCTTCAACATGTTCCGCAACTGATCCTGCATATCCTCATCGTGCAGGTTCTGCAATAAGGGCTTGTCATACTCGTCAATCAATATCACCACGCGATGCCCGGTCTGGCGGTAAGCCTGTTCTATCACATAGCTAAAACGCTCCTCCAAGGCACGTCCCTGTTTCTCCGTTCCATACAGAGCCTCCCATTTCTCCAAGAATTCATTCAAGATAACTAGTCAGCGCGGCAGTGTCTTTATAATAACGAGTATTCAGATCCAGATGCAAGACCGGATATACCTCCCAGTCTTTCTCCAACCGTTCCATCGCCAACCCCTCGAACAGCTCCCTCTTTCCTTGGAAATAGGCCTCCAACGTAGATAGCAAGAGACTCTTGCCGAAACGCCGCGGACGACTCAAGAAATAGTTAACTTCCGGTCTTAACCAACTGATAAATCAAAGCTGTCTTATCAATATAGAGATAACCGTCTTTACGGATCTTCTCGAAGTTCTGTATGCCGATAGGATAAATTGTCTGACTCATAACGATGATCGTTTAGATATACTTACCATGAACAAAGATAGACATTCCTTTTTATCGGAACAAGATAAGAACATATGATCTCAAAAACTTCCTTGACAATACGCTTGACTGGCAGGAAAAAACGCTTGATCAAACGCAATTCCTCCCATTTTGAATAAGAACTAATAGCAGATCACATCGTTGAAGATAATACAGAGATCGGTCATATTCTCCCATACAAGTTATATATCCTCTAAGACCGTAACTTAAAGAATACAATCCAATCATTCGTATTATCATCTATTTGGGATACATCCACACCCTTCAAAAACGGATAGGTATCTTGATAATTCGGGGCCGCTTTGGCGATTTCCCCTACGACCTCTTTCAGCTCTACGGCATTGACCAGTTGGTAAAACTCCCGGCTCTTCTCATCATATCCGTCCGGTGCCCTGTAGCCTCCGAAGAACAAATCGTAAGGTTGCCCCCAGTTCTTATTCAGAAGATAAGTATCCGACTTACGGTTATAATAAACCACACATGGATCCCAGATCAAAGAAGGCGCAAACACAACCCAGTCGTCCGTAACGGTCAAGCGATCGAATGAGAGAATGGCCTTATCTCCCTCGCGGTATTCACGGAACCGGTTGGCGATCTCCTCATCCGTACCACTAAACATATTGGAGGGGATATTCATGCCTTTGAAGTCAAGCGTGGCGAAGGCAGACACGGTATCTTCCAGCTGATAGATGGATGGATCAAAATAATTTGTCAACAAGATCCGATCGCCATATCTCTTCAACGAATGATAGGTGGACTGAGAGATTTGCTGTTTCAATAAGTTCTTATCGCTAGGTAAATATTCGGAGATCGTACCATCCGGACGATATAGGGTTAGCTGATAAGGCTGGATATAATTGGAAGCGACAGCTATCGTGCCATCTTTAGCGACAGCTACCTGACGACCATCATTTTTCAGGGGAACAGTTTTGAGATAATTACCCTCATAGTCATACAGCTGGATCTTCGTATTATCCAAAGCATAAACCTTATTGTCAAACAAAGCCATATTGAATAGCACGTTATATTCCTCCGGGCCTTGCCCGTTCCGAAAGATCTTGTTCTTGAACTTACCATCCTGCCGAAACGGAAAATCACACGCTGAGAAGCATCTAAAAGGAATATATCATCATCTGCCAAATGGATGGTAGAGGCGGAGCCTTTAAACAGGATACTGTCTCCCGACTCCAAAGGTAACAACCGGATCTCCATACCGGCCAGAAATCTATCAATACTTTCTTTGGGTGATTCCGACTTCAAATCTACTTGATAGACAGATAGAGTCTTCTCTAGTTGTGCCTCATTTTTCTTTTCGGTACACCCTTGCAATAATAATACACCGCAAAAAAACAAGCTAATTAATTGTTGTTTCATCACGTTATAAATCAATCAAAATTATATGCCGAAAACGCAGTAGTACTTACTTCGTCTACGAATATATACTTATTTGTCCGCATGAAGTATATATTCTCCAGTCAAGTAAGTACTACTGCGTTTTCCACGCCATATCAGAAAGGAGGTATGCCTCTGCAACATACCTCCTTTTTTATATTAAGTTTAACTTATTAATATCCCGGGTTCTGTTCCAACAACGGGTTCGCACCCAATGACAATTGATGCAATGGATAACGATTGTATTTCTCATCGTTCGTAGCCTTATGATCCCACCAATCCTCTGTCACATATGCGTCCCAACGGATCAAGTCCGTACGACGACGGGCCTCGCGCAAGAACTCTTGCATCCATTCCTTCAGCATACGGTATTTATCCAAATTGGCAGCGGTAACAGGATCCGGGTCGTTTCCACCCTCGAAGTTACGCTTACGGATGGAGTTGATGATATCGGCCGCACCATTCTTATCGCCCAAACGCATCTTACATTCCGCCAAAGTATAATAGATCTCTGTCAGACGAATTACAGGACAATCTGGGTTGAAACGTTCCTTGAACTCATCTTGATTAGGCAGAGGACTAAATTTAAGAACACGCACGCCTGAGTTCTCCTCTGCATCGGCAATCGTAGAAGTCAGATCCTTAAGACTGGCTACCGTATTGCCCACCTGGCTGATATGAGCGATCTGGTCTACGACATTCAAGACCTTGCCGGCATACTCGCGGGCACCCAGACATTTATACTCGGGGAAATCCGGGTTTTGCAACTCACCAACGATAAACATACCACGGTATTTGCGACCACCCTCATATACATACTGCTGCTTACGGATATCCTTGTCGTTGAATGTCTCGTATGGATTACCTACGTTAAACTTATACAAGTTACCCTCCGGATCGCGACTAGGGCATAGGCAAAGCCCATTATTACCACTAGCATCCTGCAAGCCCCCTAAGAAATCCTTGAAATTATAAGGAAGAGTGAAGGCAGTCAAACCACCATCCGTCTCACCTTTGGCATTCTCGGAAGGTACTGTCCAGATAATCTCCGAGCAAGTCTCATTACCCCAACCAAAGATCTCGGTGAAATGGTTGGCCAATTTATACTGACCATACTTCCATCGATAATATCCTGACAAATCTTAGCGGCCTCCTCATACATCGGTTTATTGATATACGATTCAGCGTTGAAATACAAACGAACCTTCAAAGCCGCAGCCACAGCACGATGGATAACGTTCGTCTCGGGTGCTCCCAAGGTCTCCTTCAACGGAAGATTCGGCATAGATACATCCAACAAGGAGTCGATAAAATGGAAAGTCTCCACATCTGTAGCACGAGCCTTCACATCCTCCTTCGTAGATGTGTAAAGAGGCATACCACCAAACATGTCCAAACCATCCAAATAAAAAGAGGCAGCCAATACGTTCAACTGATTAATCATTGATACACGATCCTCCTCAGTCAAACCCACCGATACGAAATCAATATTCTCCAAATCCTCCAAGGCACTCCACGACTGAGCCACACCCATCGTCGTCAAGTCCCATCCATCCTTCATCGGCTCATATCATCCATAAAATGATGATGATGCATGTTCTGATAAACGGCGCCATCAAACCAGTCATTACCACGAGTAGGCACACACATAGCATCAGTTCCCACTTCCATCAAGCGCACACGAGCGTCGTTATGAGCTACCCACCAACGCCAATGCGTAAAAGGACGATTAAAACGCGACCAAACCGCGTCTGCATTCGTATAATACGTGTCGGGAACAACCTGCGAATAGAACGTAGGATCCACGTCACAAGAGGTACCCAGCAGCAAGCAAGCAGCTCCGGCTACCAACCAATTTGTTATCTTGCTAATTTTCATTTTCTTCTTACCTTTTTAGAATGTTACTTGAATACCTAACGTATAGGTGCGAACTATCGGATCACAGTTCCAAACCTTATCGAACACCGCCTTCCCAACCGGTAATATTCACTTCCGGATTATGTCCGCTATATCCTGTAATAGTCGCTACATTGCCGACAGTTCCATATACACGCAGCGCTCTGCCCATTTTGTATACTTACTCAACGCCAATGTATAACCTAACGTAATCGCATCAATTTTCAAGAACGAGCCATCCTCCAAGAAGTAGTCACAAAGCTGCTTCACGCCGCGAATGTCCTTATACTTCGGATCGTCAAGCGCCGGTTTCCAAAGATTCCACTGGCCGGCACCACTCTGTCCCTGGATACCCAAGTACATCGGATAAGTATTCAAGACATCGAAACCTATCCAACTACGCATATTAATACCCAAGTCAAAATTCTTATAGGTAAAGGTATTGTTCCATCCCATCATCACCTTAGGTAGATAATTACCGATATATTGTTTGTCGTCTACACTCTTTGGGAAGCAGGTATAACCTCACCATCCTTATTGTACAAAAGGAAGTCTCCTTTATCGTCGAATCCAGCGAATTTCCACATATGGAACGCACCGATCTCTGCCCCCTCTTCAATACGAGAGGCATCGCCCGGCCATCCCGGTTCATCCATAGCGTTACCATCCATACGTGAATTGTTACCATACATCGTAAGGATCTTACCTGAGTTATGGCTCATATTCAAGCTGGAAGTCCAAGTGAAGTCCTTATTCTGGATGATGTCACCACCAACCTCGAACTCCCATCCTTTACTCTCCATCTCGCCAATGTTCTGCCATTGTTTGCCATTTGGATACGGTGGCTGTGGAACATTCACCTCGTAGATCATGCCATCGATTTTACGACGATAGTAATCGAACTTACCATACATACGGTTGCCAAAGAATGAGTAATCCACACCGATATTCCACTCTTTCTTCTCTTCCCATCCCAAATAAGGGTTCACGTTAGAGCTCGGTCCATAAACAAACGCCCAGCTACCACTCGGAAGCATCCAATATTGGTCGCGACTTAACGTATTAGCCATATAGGAAGCATCGAAGTCGTTATTACCGGTCACACCATAACCGAAACGGATCTTCAAGTCATTTACCCAATCAAACTCTTTCATGAATTCCTCACCAGATACACGCCAACCTCCAGACAACGCCCAGAAATTACCCCAACGGTTCTCTGCGGCAAACTTCGAGGAACCCTCATGGCGGATCGTAGCCGTTACCATATATTTATCATTATATGAATAATTGGCACGGGCATAAAGAGCGAACAAACGTTCCGTAATATCTTTTTTAGATCCCATCTTTGCCTTACCGTCGGTCAAATAAGATCCGGATTCCAAGTCCCAATACTTCAGGCCTTCTACACCGAAATCATAGTTCTCCGCATTGAAATTCTCTCCATTCTTCTCGAAATAAGAGTAACCGGCAACGGCATTTAAGCTATGACCTCCCCTAAATTCTTTCAGGTAAGTGAAGTAACCCTCAGAAGTAAGATGTTTCGGTCTTCGAGAATTCCAATTTCGCCCAACCACCGCGGTTGTTTGTTCACCTCCTCTCGGTGATAGCGAGAACGGAACTGGTGCAACTCCCACTGACGGTTCTCGTAACCCAATGTCTGAGAATAGCTCAAACCTTCAATCGGCTTGATGTTCAATTTCATCGTCACCTCAGGCTTAAACCATTTATCCAAGCCCTCGTAGTCGAAAGCATACGATCCGCTACGATATTGTAGTCCAAAGTTTCTCCGGTCCATACGTTATATCCGCTCGGGCTTTCCGGGTCAAATGGGGAACGAGTCGGGTTATTATACAACGCCTGCTTGAAGTTTGCCTTCTTATCCTCATCCGATCCATCGGAAGTACGAGCAGTCTGACGATAATCCACGATCGGACGGATCTCTAACCAACCATCGAACAGCTTAAAGTTTGCATTCAAGCGTCCACCATAGTCCTTACGGTTATCCTTAATCGTGATGCCTTCGTTGGTCTCATAGAAGAAAGAGGTGTACACTTGTGCGTTCTCGGTACCTAGCTCCAAAGAGAGGTGATGTTTTGCGAGAAGTTATCCTTCTGCAAAAGAGCGTCCCACCAATCAGCGTTCTGCCCGTAATCAATGATATTCACGTCCGTACGATTACGATACTCATCGGCGGTCATCATATCTGGACGGCCATAGTTTTGTTTCTTCGAAAGCTCAGTACTATAATTCAATTTTACTTTACCATTCGTGTTAGAACCACTCTTCGTTGTGATCAAGATCACACCCGAAGCAGCACGTGTACCATAGATCGCACCAGCGGAAGCATCTTTCAGCACATCGATAGATTTGATATCGTCTTGGTTCAAGGCACGAATATCACCTCCCGGAAAACCATCGACAACGATCAATGGAGCCTTACCAGAGTTGATAGAGGTCAAACCACGCAACTGGATCGTGGTCGTACCATTGGCACTACCATTATTTTGCAAGATCAAACCGCTGATCTTACCTTGCAAGAGCTGGTGATATCGGCACCACCCACACCCTTCATCATATCGCCGGCAGACAATGAGGTAACGGAGCTGGTCACTTGCTTCTTCTCCATCGTACCGTAACCTACGACCACGACCTCTTCAAGAGCCTGGGAATCTTCCGACAACGTAACATTTATAACACTTTGACTGCAACCGGGACTTCCTTGGTCGTGTAACCGATATAAGAGATTTCCAAAACAGCGTTTGCGGGCACATCTTGCAACGTAACCGAGCCGTTCATGTCGGTTACGTTACCGATAGTAGTTCCCTTGACCAACACGTTCGCGCCGATCAACTCACCCATTGAATCTGAAACCTTAACCGTAACAGTCTTACCATTTGCATGACCGATTCAACATTCGGTCCGTAGTTGTGCGAGGGTTCCACAGCCGCCAATCCTTGAAAGGAGGCCATACATAGGAATCCCGTGGTAAGCATCATAACACTTGGTTTGAACAAGCTTAAACACAATTGCTTGCTCTTCTTACTACATTTTCCATCTTTATTATTAAATGGTTATAATTAATTGAGATTAACAATATTCAAACACCAAAAACCTACTTTCTGCTATCTCTGAGCGCAGTCCCTAATAAAAATGACTAGCTAAAACGTTCGTTTAGACTAGTCGTCCGCGAAGTTAACCATTAATTTAAATTAAGCAACATTCATTTAAATCATTTTTCGATCCTATTAGTAATAAGACTTATAATCAATACATTACATCCAATATTAAAATTGTGTCAAATGCACTATCCCATCCATCAAAATGACTAGTCTAAACCAACGTTTAAACCAGTCATTTTTACATTTATTATACTATTGAGTATGATAAAAACCATACCTTTACTCCCCCAAAGAAAGAATGCAGAAACCATGAAACTACAAATCATCGATACCGGCTACTTCTACGCCGACGGAGGCGCCATGTTCGGGGCCATTCCTAAAAGCGCTTGGAGCCGTCGCTATCCGAGCGACGAGACAAATGGTTGCGTGCTAGCCATGCGTAGCCTTGTCATAAAAACAGATGACGGACGCATCGTCCTAGTAGATAACGGAGCGGGAAATAAACACTTAAAACAACTAAGTTATTACCGCTTCTTCAACTTGATAGACCTCGGCACGGAACTACGAAACCGGGGAATTCAACCGGAGGAAATCACGGATGTTGTCCTCACTCATCTCCATTTCGATCATTGCGGTTATACCACGCAAAAGGATGAATCTACCGGACATTTATTTCTCTCATTCCCAAATGCGAACCACTGGGTTAGCCGCAAGCAATGGGAGAATTTCCTTCATCCGAACGCCTTGGAGAGAGATTCCTATTTCATCGAGAATATGCAAGCCGTCGCAGACGCTAATTCCTTACGGCTGCTAGATGCCGACACATCGATTTGCCCCACTATAGAGCTACGCCTGTACGATGGGCACACTCCGGGACAAATTGTTCCCTATATCCATACGGAGGACCGGACTTTTGTCTTTGCCGGGGATGTTATCCCCCTTGTAGCCAGCGTATCTCCGGAATGGATCTCGGCTTACGATACGTATCCGATCACGTCATACAACGAGAAACTGCGCATACTTGCTGAAGCCTCCCGAAAAGGGCAAGCGCTCATCTACTGCCATGACGCTTACATCCGCTGCACAACCGTAAAACGTGTGAATACATATTATAAGAAAGACAAGGAAATACCTCTCAAGAAGACGTTTCTTTTCCCTTAGTCCCTAGCCCTTTTCCCTTTAGACCTTAGGTGTTTCTTCCATATTCCTTAGACATTTCTTATAGAAGTATTCATTATCCACCAGCCGTTGCATGATCGTCCACCAACTGTTGGATGATCATGCAACAGCTGGTGGACGATCATGCACCAGTTGATAAATAGTCTATATATATAGACAAAATCCCTAAGGTTATCGCATCAAAAGTGTAAAAGCATTAGATAAAACGGCTAATTCTATTTATCTTTGGGCGGTGATACTGAATCAATTATTGTTTACATTCTAAACTCTAAACACATGAACAGCCTAAGCAAACTAGCGCTCGTCCTGACATTTTGCACGGGAATGATCGCTTGCTCCGGT
>ENA-OQDF01000421-OQDF01000421.1-human-gut-metagenome-genome-assembly--contig:-NODE-421-length-17309-cov-1.241357_pt1 | contig 17309 bp, 21 predicted proteins | sample MGYA00242769_ERZ504597 | MGnify/ENA primary metagenome ERZ504597 (study PRJEB26092, sample SAMD00036305) | human gut metagenome | host: Homo sapiens | study: EMG produced TPA metagenomics assembly of...
CGATGTCAAAGAAATAGATACCAGTAAGATCAAGATGAACAAACAAGATATAATGCTTTTAACTTGTATTCTAATTTTGAAAAGAAATGGGGCAAGCATAGCTTTAAAGCAATGGTTGGCTTTAATCAGGAAAGCTCATATTATAAGCTTTTTATGGGACAGGTAAAAGTCAGACAGCTCCATCTGTACCTTCGTTTGAAGGTGGTAGTGGTGAAAAATTATTACAGGATAGCTATTCAGAGTACGCAATTCGTAGTGGCTTTGCGAGGTTGAATTATTCATTTAATGATAGATATCTTTTGGAGTTAAACGGCAGATATGATGGCTCATCAAAATTTCCTAAGAATTCACGTTTTGGATTTTTCCCATCTGTATCTTTAGGCTGGAGAATGGGGCAGGAAAAATTTATGAACTGGTCGAAAAGCTGGCTGGATGATTTTAAACTCCGGGCATCATATGGTTCAATAGGTAATCAGAGCATAGATCCATATAGTTATACACCAGCTATGAATGTTGGTTTAGATACAGTTTGGCTGGATGGAACGATAAAGTTAGTGTCATATCTTTGCCGGGATTAGTAAGTAGTACATTTACTTGGGAAACTGTAAACTCTTTTAATGTAGGATTTGATGTTAGTGCATTTAATAATAGGTTACAGATTGTATTTGACTGGTTTAAAAGAAAGACAACTGGAATGTTGTCTGAAGGAATAGAAATACCCTCTGTTGTAGGCGCTGGTGCACCTTTGCAAAATATTGCAGACTTATCAAGTAAAGGATGGGAAATTAATCTTTCATGGAGAGACAGAATCGGAAATTTCTCGTATAATATCGGCTTTAATATTTATGATAGCAGAGCCTTTATTGATAAGTTCAATAATGAGTCAGGTTTTGTGGATAGTAATTATGTAGGAAAGGAACTAGGTGAATATTGGGGGTATGTATCTGACGGATACTATACAATTGATGATTTTGTATTGGAAGATGCCCAGAAAGGTGTATGGACTTTAAAAGATAATGTAGTATCAATTCAAGGAGTAGTACCTCAACCTGGTGATGAAAAATTTAAGGATTTGGATGGTGATAATATAATTTCACCGGCAAGTAGTACTTTGAGTGATTCGGGTGACAGAAAAGTTATAGGAAGCAAGACGCCGCGTTATCAGTTTGGAGCAAATATTGGAGTTGGTTACAAAGGACTTAGTCTGGATGTGAGACTTCAAGGTGTTGGTAAGAGAGATTATGTCTTAGGTGGGGCAGCATTATTCCCGTTTGCTGGGTCTTCTGCTTCGGATGCGGTGTTCCAGCCTTTATTCTACAATCAGACAGATTATTGGTCTGCAGTTAGCTATGATCCTAATGATCCTGATTTTATGAAGGCAAAGAATCCAAATGCGAAATTATTCCGTATATATGATCAAGGCAATAATGTGACTTCTAATACAAGAGCAAGTGACAAATATATACAGAATGCAGCATATTTAAGAGTTAAAAATATCACTTTGGCATATAGCTTCCCTAAAAACTGGGTACAAAAGGCTTTTATGAAAGATGCAAAGATATATTTAAGTATAGAGAATCCTTTCACCTTCTCTTCTTTGCCAAAGGGATATGACCCAGAAGGTAATGAATATAATGAGATTGTATGGAATTATCCATATTATAGGACAATTTCATTAGGTGCCAATATTACATTTTAATCAATTTTTAAGACGATTATTAATATGAAAAAGATATTATTAGCAGGAGTTTTAGGTATTGGACTTTTTTCAGCATGTAATGATAATTATCTGGAAAAATATCCGTTCTACATCATTGACGGAACAAAATGCTTTTTTGGACATAGCAACTATAAAGCTTACATGTATCCGTGTTACGAACTATTTACCAATACAACAATTCAAACTAATTTTAAGGAGAACAGCTTAAACTCGCAAAGATATGGAGATTGGTATGCTGGTCTTGTGACAATTCGTGATAATGAATTTAATCCGTATGCATACCAGACCATTACTCAAACAACTTCAGGAGGAGGTTGGGATTTTTCATATATTAGACGCATAAATATTATGCTTAGCCATTTGGGGGATGGAGTGTTAAATCAGAAAGAGGCGGCTCATTGGCGATCTGTAGGTTTCTTTTTCTGCTTGGTGGTATATGGAATTAATAGATCGATTTGGTGATGTTCCTTGGGTTAATACAGTATTGAATGAAAACTTCTCCTGAAATGTATGCAGAAAAGAACGCCAAGAGCAGAAGTTGCAGATAGTATTATTGCCAGATTGGAGTATGCTGCTGAAAATTTAGGTGATTTTAATGATGGAGATAATACTATCACTGTCGATGTTATAAAAGCTGCGTTGTCAAGATTCTTACTTCGTGAAGGGACATGGGCAAAATATCATGGACTGGATGAACCTTATGAAGAATATTTGAGAAAATGTTTGGCTGTATCACAGGAACTGATGACCAAGTATCCAACGTTATATTATGGTGGCGGTACTGAGTCTGAAGATGCTGCTGGATATGGAGAATTATGGACTACTGAGAACTTGAATAATATTCCAGGGGTCATTTTCTATAAGCAATATTTGGATGGACTTCTTATGCATCGAGGAAATGATTTTGAACATATTGCGGCACATAGTGTGGATGTACCACAGTATACTGTCGATATGTTTTTGATGAAAAACGGATATCCAATCAACAATCCAAATTCGGGATATAAAGGAGGAAAAGGTAAAGATATGTGGGATACTTTTGAAAGTAGAGATCCAAGATTGTATCAGAATATTCAGCCTCCATACGTTGTCGCTGCTAATACTACAGGAGCTTCAGATTATGTCACTACATTCCCAACATGGCAGTTCTTAAAAGAAGGTGATATAAATGAAGGGCATACCGTTACGGCAGATGAAGCTGTAAAATACAGAAAATACATTGATTACATGGGAATCAATGATAAGTGTTTAAGAGGTGGAAGTTTTGGCGGTCAAGGAATGAAAAGATGCCCAGGACAAAATTGGGGGGCATCATTAACTCCAAGCAGTCCTAATCTTACGACTGATTCACGTGTGGCATATATGTGTTCAAGAACTGGCTATTATACATGGAAACATTATGATATGTGGGAGTTTCGACGGGATCTAGTGCATATTGTACATCAGATAAGCCGATATTTAAAATAGAAGAAATTCTTTTGAATTATGCGGAAGCTGCTTGGGAGCTTGGATTATTTGATCAAACAGTTGCTGATAAACAATAAATTTGCTTCGTGATAGAGCTGGTGTGTCACCTATGAATGTTTCAATGATTACTTCAGATTTTGATCCTATGAGAGATAAAGGAAATGCTCCTTGGTGGACAGGTAAAGGTGGTAAATTTGGAAATTATGAAGTGGATCCAGTTTTATGGGAAATAAGGCGCGAAAGACAAATAGAATTGTTTGGAGAAGGTTTTGGCTTTTATGATATTAGAAGATGGGCTAAAGCTGCCTACTATGTTAACAGGCAGCCTTGTGGAATGTGGATTGAAGCCAATGATAATCCTTATGGTACTAAAGCAAGTAAATATTCAGGAAACTTTGTTGACTATGAAACAATTATGACTGTAGGTCAGGCTTCTGGTGAAAATAATAATGTGGGTAGCGGATGGATATATACATATCCTAGTCCATTGACTAAAGGTGGATGGTTGGATACCTATTATTTGATGATGGTTCCTACTAACGAAATCGTTCTGAATCCAAAACTTACGCAGAATCCAGGATATAATGAATTGTTTGGTTTGAATTAATAATTATTGAGTATTAGGAAGGGAGGTAAATTGAATTTTGTTGCTGTCGATTCATTTACCTCCTTTTTATTAATATGAAAATTAAATCAGTTATACTATGAATAAAATATCGATTTTTTCAGGAGCACTTTTGGCTTCAATTTCATCTGTGTGTGCATCTTCTCAGCAAAAGCCTAATATCATTTTTATTCTTTGTGATGACATGGGATATGGTGATTTAGGATGTTACGGTCAGAAATATATAAGTACGCCTAATATAGACCGTATGGCTCAAGAAGGAATGAGATTTACTCAAGCTTATGCAGGTAGTCCGGTGAGTGCACCTTCGCGTGCTACTATTATGACAGGACAGCATTCTGGACATTCTCATGTACGTGGAAACAAAGAATATTGGATTAATGTTCCGTTAATGAAGTATGGGGCGAATGATGAATATACGGTTGTCGGTCAGGAACCATACGATCCGAATCATATCATTCTTCCTGAAATAATGAAAAAAAACGGGTATACTACAGGAATGTTTGGCAAATGGGCCGGTGGTTATGAAGGTTCTTGCTCTACGCCAGACAAGCGTGGTATTGATGAGTACTACGGGTTTATCTGTCAGTTTCAGGCTCACCTCTATTATCCAAACTTTTTGAATAGGTATAGCAAGTCGAAAGGAGATACTGCTACCATACGTATCACGATGGATGAAAATATCAAATATCCGATGTTTGGTGATGATTATAAGAAACGTTCTCAGTATTCTGCAGATTTGATTCATCAGGAAGCATTGAAATGGATAGATTCTCAGGATGGTAACCAGCCTTTTTATGGATTTTTTACCTACACGCTTCCTCATGCTGAACTGGTTCAACCCAATGATTCTATATTGGAACAATTATAAGAAAAAATTTTTCCATGATAAGACCTGGGGGTGGATCTGAGGATGGCAGATACAATCCGTCAGTACATACACATGCAGAATTTGCCGGTATGATAACCCGTTTGGATACATACGTCGGTGAAATACTTGCGAAACTAAAAGAAAAAGGGCTGGATGAAAACACAATAGTAATATTTAGTAGTGATAATGGCCCTCATGAAGAGGGAGGGGCTGACCCTGAATTTTTTGGTCGTGACGGAAAATTGCGTGGCTTGAAGCGCCAGTGTTATGAAGGTGGTATACGAATCCCGTTTATCGTGCGTTGGCCGGGGAAAGTGAAAGCTGGTACCGTGAATGATCATCAGCTTGCTTTTTATGATATTATGCCTACTTTTTGTGAACTTATTGGTGACAGGAGATTCCCTAAAAAATACATCAACAAGAAGCTTAAAGGTGATTGCTTTGATGGTGTTTCTTTTGCTTCTACGTTGTTAGGTGATGATACAAGTCAGAAAAAGCATGATTATCTTTATTGGGAATTTCATGAAACAGATCAGATGGCTGTACGGATGGGAGATTGGAAACTTGTAGTTAAGAAGGGTGTTTCTCATCTGTATAATTTAGCTGACGATATTCATGAGGACAATGATATTTCTACCAATCATCCAGAAATAGTAAAGCAAATGATAGAGATAATAAAGAAAGAACATAAGGAAAGTGATTTTTTTAAGGTGACTTGCCATTATGAAAAAGAATACATTATTCCTTTTTGTTTTTTGATGTTACCATTCCTATACATTCTTGATATAAAGAGCTGGATATTTATTATGATTCTTAGTCTGAACGATAAATTTTCATGATAAGTTTTCTTATATGCTAAGCTAAAGAGAAAATGGTATTTATGGATATGTTACTTTTCTGTGACAAGTTTACCTTCAAATAGAATCTGCTTTATGAATTGAGCTATTCTGGTATATTTGTACTTAAATTTTGTGGTATTTATTTTCTTATAAAATAATAAAATGAAATATGTTTAATGTATTTTCTTTTTTACTTCAATAAATAGTTATGCATTCGTGCGGTTTTTGCAAAATATGCAAAGAGAGAAAATAGAGAAGTCTAACCGTTAGTAATGTTATACTATGAAGCTAAAGTATTATTCTGTCTTGTCTTTGTGTGTACTTGGGGGCCTGTTGACTACCCCTGCCTCTGTATGGGCTGCACAGCAGACTGAGATAACTATCAGCAGTGCCAGTGTGCTGAATCCGTCGGCGGTGGAAGTGGTCTTTCCAACCAGCAGCGCATGACGCTTGATTTTTATGGTGAAAATATTTTCCGGATGTTCCAGGACAATCAGGGAGGCATTGTGCGCGACCCGCAGGCTTCTCCTGAAGCTCAGATTCTGGTAGACCGTCCCCGGAAGGAGGTTGGCGAGCTGTCGTTGACAGACAAAGACGGGGTAATTACGATTTCTACTGCCAGAATTCAGGTGGAAATGGACAAGCGTACGTCGCTGTTTAAGATTACGGATAAAATCCGTCAGAAGGTGGTGGTGGAATCAGCACATCCGGTGGACTTTATGGAAAAACAAGTCTGCCTGTCACTCAAAGCACACGATAATGAGTATTTTTATGGAGGTGGTGTACAGAACGGCCGTTTTTCTCACAAAGGGAAAAGCATCCGTATTGTCAATACGAACCAGTGGACAGATGGTGGAGTGGCTTCTCCTACTCCTTTTTACTGGTCTACAGAAGGATATGGTGTCATGTGGTACACGTTCCGTCCCGGACTATATGATTTCGGAGCAACCGATAAGGAAGTGGTGAAGCTGTCGCATGAAGAAAACTACCTGGATGTCTTTTCATGGTAATGACAGTCCGGTAGCCTTGTTGAATGATTTTTATCAGCTGACCGGTAATCCGGTGCTTTTACCGAAGTTTGGTTTTTATGAGGGACATTTGAATGCCTATAACCGTGACTATTGGAAAGAAGACGAAAAGGGTATTCTGTTTGAAGACGGAAAGCGATACAAGGAAAGCCAGAAAGACAATGGCGGTATCAAGGAATCGCTGAATGGTGAAAAGAACAATTACCAGTTCTCGGCGCGTGCGGTAATTGACCGTTACAATGCGGCCGATATGCCGTTAGGATGGATTCTGCCTAATGACGGTTATGGAGCCGGCTACGGACAGACCTCTACGCTGGAAGGTAATATCCAGAACCTGAAGGAACTGGGTGAATATGCCGTGCCAAGGGAGTGGAAATCGGATTGTGGACACAGTCGGACTTGCATCCCAAAGAAGGAGTAGAAGCTTTGCTTCAGCGTGACATTGTGAAAGAAGTGCGTGATGCAGGTGTACGTGTATTGAAAACCGACGTTAGCCTGGGTAGGAGCAGGCTATTCTTTCGGATTGAACGGAGTGGCCGATGTGGGACAGATTATGCCTTATTACGGCAACAATGCACGACCGTTTATTATTTCACTGGACGGATGGCAGGTACACAGCGTTATGCAGGTATCTGGTCGGGCGACCAGACTGGAGGTGAATGGGAATACATTCGTTTCCATATCCCGACCTATATAGGTTCAGGATTGTCGGGACAACCTAATATTTCTTCGGACATGGATGGTATTTTCGGTGGAAAGAATATTCCGGTCAATGTACGTGACTTCCAGTGGAAAACATTTACTCCTATGCAGTTGAACATGGACGGATGGGGGGCAAACCCGAAATATCCGCAAGTGCTGGGTGAGCCGGTTGCTTCCATCAATCGCTGGTATCTGAAGATGAAATCGGAGTTCATGCCTTATACTTACAGTATAGCCCGTGAGGCTGTGGACGGAAAGCCGATGGTTCGGGCCATGTTCCTGGATTATCCGAATGACTATACACTGGGAACGGCTACCCGCTATCAGTTCCTTTACGGGCCTTATGTGCTGGTGGCTCCGGTATATCAGAACACACAGGCCGATGCGGACGGAAACGATGTACGTAATGGCATTTATCTGCCTGAAGGAAACTGGATAGATTATTTTACCGGCGACTTGTATCAGGGCGGACGGATTCTTAATAATTTTGAGGCTCCTTTGTGGAAACTTCCATTGTTTATCAAACAGGGGGCTATTTTACCGATGACTACAGCGCATAACAATGTGAGTCAGATGGATAAGCACTTACGTGTGTATGAACTTTATCCGGCTGGCGATACAGAGTTACGGAATACGACGACGATGGAGTGTCTGAAGCTTATCGTGCGGGGCAGTATGCTACTACGCATATCCGTTCCGTGGTAGAGGGAGAGAACTTGACAGGTGTAGTGTAGAACCAGTGCAAGGCTCCTTCGAAGGATGGTAGCGCGTAAGCTACCCATTTCCGTATCAATGTAACTGCGCAGCCGAAGAACTGACAGTACGTGTAGGCGGAAGAAAGTGAAACTGACTCCGGTGACTTCTTTGGAAGAATTGCAGAAAGGAGCGAATGTATATTATTATGAGTCGAATCCGGAGTTGAATCGTTTTGCCACTCCGGGTAGTGAACAGGCTCGTCTGCACGTCATTAAGAATCCGGTGGTACATGTGAATCTGGAAGAAATGGACGTGACTCAAAACGATATTCAGTTGGAAATGAAAGGTTTTGTATTTGCACCTGCTGAGAGACTGCTGGTGAGCCAAGGTACACTGCGTGCTCCGGAAGCAGAGGTAACGGAAGAAAATACAGGGGCTTATGCACTGACACCTTCATGGAAAAAGTTGACAATGCCGATTATTATGAAATCGAATACAACGGTATGCTGTATAGTACCATTCGGAACACTCAACTCCTGTTTGAAGATTTACGACCGGAAACGACCTGCACGTTCAAGGTACGTGCGGTGAATGCTACAGGTGTATCTGAATGGGCTAATGTGACAGCTACTACTAAATCAGACCCGTTGGAATTCGCCATTCATGGAATTAAGGGAGAAACCACTTGTCCGAACCAGGAAGGTCAGGAGGTAAATAAACTCTTTAACTTCGATGAGGGAGATGCATGGCATACGAAGTGGAGCACGGTTGCAGTTCCTTTTGATTTGATTGTTGACCTGAACAGTGTAAATCAGCTGGATAAGTTCCAGTATCTGCCTCGTCTGGATGCCGGTAATGGTACATTGGGTAAGGGTACCGTATATTATAGCATGGATAAGTCTGATTGGCACGAAGCTGGCACCTTCGACTGGAAAGGAAGTGACGTGAAGACCTTTGTATTCGAGAAACAGCCTGTTGCACGCTATATTAAGCTGTCGGTTGTATCTGCTACAGGTCAGTATGGCTCAGGTCGTGAATTGTATGTATTCAAGGTACCTGGTTCAGAAAGTTATATCCCGGGTGATATTAACCAGGATAAGCTGGTAGATGAGAACGACTTGACCTCTTATATGAACTATACAGGCTTGCGCAGAGGAGATTCTGACTTTGAAGGTTATATCAGCAAGGGTGACCTGAACGAGAACGGTCTGATTGATGCGTATGATATTTCAGCGGTAGCCATCCGTATGGAGTCAGGAGTAAGCAGCCGTCAGGTGCCTTCAGTAGCTGGAGAAATCACGATCACTCCATCTAAGAAAGTGTATAATGAGGGAGAAACCGTAGAAATTCGTGTCTCAGGTAAAGGTTTGCGTTCGGTCAATGCCCTCAGCTTTGCATTGCCCTATGACCCGCAGGCACTGGAATATGTGGGAACAGAGATGACTGGCATGAAGGAGATGCGTAACCTGACCAATGACCGTCTGCATACGAACGGAACAAAGGCTTTGTATCCTACTTTTGTAAATACTGGAGAAAAGCCTTACCTGGAAGGGGATGCAGAACTTATGACAATCAAGTTTAAGGCAAAACGCAAACAAAAGATTGACTTGAACGTACTGGACGGTATGCTGGTCGACAAGAATCTGAATACAGTGAAGTTTGATAGTTTATCCGGGACTCGTTCCCGGATATAAAATAAAAAAGAGAGGAAAATGGTTGTCTGTTGAGTTGGACAATCATTTTCCTCTCTTTTTATAATGCAGATAAAGATTCTATCAGATTTTTAATCCGTCCAAGATTTGCACATAGGTTGAAATTGCTTCCTCTATTTCACTGACGAGAATGTATTCATCGGCGGTGTGCGAGCGAAGATTTTCCCGGTCCCATTTTTACAGAAGGGAAGGGCATTAATGCCTGATCGGATAATGTGGGTGAGCCGAATGGTACTTTCCCCAGTTCTATGGCACGTTTTACAAACGGATGATCAGACGGAATGCTGGAAGAATTGAGACGGAATGAGCGTGCTTTGGCCTCACTCTGTATATGTTGGCAGATTTCGGCGAATAGCTCCTCGTTAGAGTAACATTCGTTGCTTCGGATATCTACCACGATGCTGCACAAATCAGGAATTACATTATGCTGTGTACCTGCATTGATTTGAGTGACACTCATTTTACAGGTCCCAGGATGGGTGATTCCTTCGGAACTTATATGTACGGAACCATTCAATATCTGGAAGTAGTTTGTAAATGGCATTTTCTCCTTCGTTACGTGCGGCGTGACCGGATTTTCCACGTGCAGTGACGTCGAGCACCATAAGTCCCTTTTCTGCAATGGCAGGTTGCATTTCCGTAGGTTCACCTACTACTCCTAATGCAATAGGAGGAAGTTGGGGCAAGACGCTTTCAATACCGTTTTTCCCGGATACCTCTTCTTCGCAGGAAGCCAGGAAAATCAGGTTATAGCTTTGGGTTGTCATGCTAAGGTGACGGTACACCTGGAATAATGATACCAGACTGGCACCGGCGTCATTGCTGCCCAAACCATATAATTTCCCGTTTTCATTTTTTGGAGTAAACGGTTGCTTTCTCCATCCGCTGACCGGCTTCACGGTGTCGATGTGTGAATTGAGCAGGATGGTAGGTTTATTGATGTCGAACATGGGGCTGATGCACCAGATGTTATTTCCGGATCTTCCGGTCATGATCCCCGTTTCTTCTATGTAGTTTTGCAGGAAGTCTGCTACGGCTTCTTCTTCCCGGCTGATGGACGGGATTCCAATCAGGGAATGTAACAGAGTCAGTGCTTCAGATGTGTAGTAACCTGTGTCTATCATAAATAATCCGTTTTTTTGATTCTTTGCAAAGATAGTCTTTTTTAGGAGAAATGCTTTAGATTGGCCGGACATTGCAAATAAAATCCTATATTTGCAGAATAAACCAATAAAATGAAGTAAGATAGATGGTTAATTCATGTTTGTCCCGGCTTGTACGACAACAAGCTGAAAAATATGGGGATAAAGTTGCCTTAAAATACCGTGATTACACCACTGCTACATGGATTCCTGTCACATGGAACGGGTTTGCTGATCTGGTAGATAAAACAGCCCGTGCGTTTGTAAAATTAGGAGTGGAAGTACAGGAAAATGTAGGAGTATTCTCTCAAAATAAGCCGGAGTGTCTGTATGTAGATTTTGGAGCTTTTAAAGATAGGATTGTAACTGTGCCTTTGTATGCCACAAGCTCAGAAGCGCAGGTACATTATATTGTAGAAGATGCTGGAATTCGTTTTTTGTTTGTAGGAGAGCAGTATCAGTATGATGTGGCTTACCGGGTGCAGGGCTTATGTCGTTCATTGAAGAAGATTATTATATTTGATCCCGAAGTAAAGCGTGCCGAAGGTGACAATAATTCTATCTATTTCTCGGACTTTTTGCAGATGGGTGAAAAGAGGAGTGCCAGCCGGAAGTGGATAAACGCACTTCAGAGTCTTCTTTGGATGATTTGGCGAATATTCTGTACACTTCTGGTACGACTGGTGATTCGAAAGGAGTGATGCTGCATCACTCTAACTACGACGTTGCTTTTAAAGGACATAACGCACGTTTGACTAATCTGGGTGAAAATGATGTCGTCATGAATTTCTTGCCGTTTACGCATATCTTTGAAAGGGCATGGTCGTATTATTGCTTGTATAAAGGATGTATGCTGTGTATCAATCTGCGTCCGCAGGACATTCAGAAGACAATTAAGGAAGTACGGCCTACAGCTATGTGCAGTGTGCCTCGTTTTTGGGAAAAGGTATATGCCGGCGTACAAGGAAAAAATTCAATGAAGACATACGGGCCTGTAAAAAGAGCTTGATGCTGGATGCGCTTCGGGTAGGGCGTGAACATAATATTACGTATCTGATGAACGGAAAGACGCCTCCTTCCTTGTTGCACATGAAATATAAGTTTTATGAGAAAACAATTTATAGCCTGTTGAAGAAGACAATTGGAATAGAAAACGGGAATTTCTTCCCTACAGCGGGAGCTGCTATTCCAGAGAAGTAGCAGAGTTTGTGCATTCGGTGGGCATTAATATGGTAGCTGGTTATGGACTGACAGAAGTACGGCTACAGTCTCTTGTGAATGGATTGGAGATTTCCGTTTAGGAGCGGTAGGTCGTGTGCTCGACGGAGTAGAAGTTCGTATTGGAGAAAATAACGAGATACAGCTTCGTGGAGGTACCATAACGAAGGGATATTATAAGAAAGAAGCCATTACCCAGCAGGCATTTACAGAAGATGGTTGGTTCCGTACGGGAGATGCCGGATATATGAAGGATGGTTTCTTATACTTGACAGACCGAATCAAGGATTTGTTTAAAACTTCCAACGGTAAGTACATTGCTCCGCAGGCCATTGAAACCAAGCTGGTGGTAGACCGTTATATTGATCAGGTGACCATTATTGCGGACCAGCGGAAATTTGTATCGGCCTTGATTGTGCCGGAATACAGTCAGGTGGAGAAGTTTGCGCAGGAACATCACATTGCTTTTGGAAGCAGAAAGGAGTTGCTGGAGAATCCTCAGATTATTGAGTTGTTCCGTCTTCGAATTGATACGCTTCAACAGGAGTTTGCGCATTATGAACAGGTTAAGCGCTTTACTCTTCTTCCGGAACCTTCAGCATGGAACGTGGCGAGCTGACCAACACGCTGAAACTGAAACGTGCGGTAGTAGCCCGTAACTACAAGGATATTATCGACAAAATGTATGAAGAAAATGTCGGTTAAATAGCTGACTTTTATCTACAGGCACTCTTTCAGGGGTGCCTGTTTTTTCATATCTTTGCAACGAGAAAAAATAACAGACTAATTTATCGTATTTTATGATTACCATAGAGCAACTGAAAGACGTGAAGGAACGTACGGAAGCCTTGTATCGTTATCTGGACATTGAAGGAAAGAAAATACAGGTGGAAGAAGAACAGCTTCGTACGCAGCACCCGGTTTTTGGGATGACCAGAAGGCTGCCGAAGCACAGATGAAAAAAGTAAAGGCTTTGCAGCAGTGGATTACCGGTTATCAGGAAGTGAAGACATTGGCGGATGAACTGCAGTTGTCTTTTGATTTTATAAAGATTGAACTGGTTACTGAGGAGGAAGTGGATGAGGCCTATTCAAAAGCTATCTCTGCAGTGGAAGAGCTGGAATTGAAGAATATGCTTCGTTCGGAAGCTGACCAGATGGACTGTGTATTGAAAATCAATCAGGTGCAGGAGGTACAGAAAGTCAGGACTGGGCTTCCATGCTGATGCGTATGTACATGCGCTGGGCTGAAAGCAATGGATATAAGTTGTCGGTAGCTAACCTTCAGGAAGGAGATGAGGCCGGTATCAAGACGGTGACGATGAATATTGAAGGATCCTATGCTTATGGTTATCTGAAAGGCGAAAACGGGGTGCACCGACTGGTTCGTGTATCTCCTTACAATGCACAGGGTAAGCGAATGACTTCTTTTGCATCTGTTTTCGTGACTCCTTTGGTAGATGATTCAATTGAAGTAACCGTAGAACCGGCTCGTTTGTCATGGGATACATTCCGAAGTGGTGGTGCCGGAGGACAGAACGTAAATAAGGTAGAATCTGGTGTACGTCTGCGTTATCAGTATAAAGACCCTTACACAGGCGAAGAAGAAGAAATCTTGATTGAAAATACGGAAACCCGTGACCAGCCGAAGAATAAGGAAAACGCCATGCGTCAGTTGCGCTCTATCCTTTATGATAAAGAGTTGCAGCACCGTATGGAAGAGCAGGCTAAGGTTGAGGCCGGAAAGAAAAAAATCGAATGGGGTTCTCAGATACGAAGCTACGTATTCGATGACCGACGTGTGAAAGACCATCGTACCAACTACCAGACATCGGATGTCAACGGGGTGATGGATGGAAAAATTGACGGTTTCATTAAAGCTTACTTGATGGAGTTTTCGGATAGCGAAATCTGATAACTTTGAGTAAAATCGCTCTTTTTTATTTGTCTTTTTGCAAAGATGTTGTAATTTTAGGGTTGTAAATCTAAAATTGAAAACTTATGGGACGCAACAGAAGTGTAAAAGACAGAATTTTGAGAAACGTGAGGAAGAAAAAGCCAATAGATTGTTCAAGATGATTTGTATTGTCTTGATTCTATTGGCTATTTTAATGATTGTAGGTTACACATTGGCTTCTTGATAGCTTAGATAGAATATGCCGCAGGAAATAGAACGGAAGTTTCTGGTGCGTGATGATTCATATAAGGCTATGGCTTATAAAAAGAAGCGTATCAGGCAAGGGTATATCTGTAGTGAAAGAGGGCGCACCGTGCGGGTACGTATCCAGAATGAGGAAGGTTATCTGACCATCAAAGGACCTCAGATGTATCGGGTATGAGCCGTTATGAATGGAGCATGCTCTTTCTTTGCAGGAGGCGGAAGACTTGATGAGGTTGTGCGAACCGGGAATGATTGACAAGACTCGTTATCTGGTACGGTGGGGGACGCACGTTTTGAGGTGGATGAATTCTACGGAGAAAATAATGGACTGGTCGTGGCAGAAGTTGAATTAACCGACGAGAAGGAAACTTTGAATGTCCACCTTTTTTAGGGGAGGAAGTCACCGGACAGGTGAAGTACTATAATTCGTTTCTGATGAAGTCACCTTATGGTAAATGGGGTGAAAACCTTCCTGAAAACTGTCAGAATAAGGGGTAAAAACTCTCAATTGACAGTTTTTACCGTTTGAATATCAGATTTTGTGAAGAGTCTTCTTTGTTTTTCTACTAATATTGCAGTGTCGAAACCAAGACAGACATTGTTTCAATTAAAGAAAAGAAAGACTACAAGAATTATGAAAACGGCAACATTTGCTCAGAACTTATTGAGCATGCAGACAGAACTACTTCATTTCGCTTATAAATTAACGGCAGACCGCGAGGAAGCGAATGACCTTCTCCAGGAGACTTCATTGAAGGCCTTGGATAATGAAGAAAAGTATGTAGCAGAAACGAACTTCAAGGGATGGATTTATACCATCATGCGTAATATATTTATCAATAATTATCGCAAGACTTTGCGTGACCAGACATACGTAGACAATACCGACAATCAGTTCTTCTTGAACTTGGGAGTGGATATTGAGGATGACTCCATGCAGGGTGCTTATGATTTGAAGGAAATGCGCCGCATTGTGAATGCATTACCGAAAGAATATCGTGTACCTTTTGCAATGTATGTATCGGGCTTTAAGTATCGCGAGATTGCTGATAAATTGAATCTGCCTTTGGGAACAGTGAAGAGTCGTATTTATTTCACTCGTCAGAGATTGCAGGAGGATTTGAAGGATTTCAGATAAAAACGATAACTCTCTATCTTTAAAATAATATATTTAATAGACGCCGGTTGCTGTGAGAGCACCCGGCGTTTCGTCTTTTTATGACTTGGAGTCAGGAGTCCGGCTGTGATATTTTTCTGGATGAACGGGCGATAAATGTAGTGCCCTGCCAGTGAAGCTAAGCATACTCCTGTGCAGTTGGCAATAAAATCAATCCAGTCTCCGCTGCGGTTATCTGTACAGCATGACTGCAGGATTTCAATGCATCCGCTCATCAGGATGGGAAACAGGATGCTTCCCATGATCAGTGGGAAACTTTTGATTTGCTTGTGCTGAATCAGGTATTCTATCCATATAATGGAACTTAGACCGCCATACATGCATACATGTACCAGTTTGTCGAAGTTGTTGATTTCCTCCAATTGAGTGTGTGGAGGAGTAAAAAAGGATAGGTACCAAATGGCAAGAACCGTCAAAATAGAAAATGAATAATGTCTTAAAATCTGCATTTTGTATAAAACTTTAATTTTTCGCGCAAAAATACGATATTTTTTGTACTTTTGTCTCCGTTTTGAAGTGTAATTATAATAAAATGATGTATGCAGCACAAAAGTGAAAGAGTGAACTTTGGAAGTAAATTAGGTGCAATTCTTGCGGCCGCAGGCTCTGCGGTGGGTTTGGGTAACATTTGGCGTTTCCCTTATGAGACAGGAAATCATGGTGGAGCTGCATTTATATTGATTTATCTGGCTGTGTCATTGTATTTGGACTGCCTATAATGATTGCGGAATTTACCATTGGCCGGCGTGCCAAGGCGTGTACGGGTGGAGCGTATGAAACGTGGCTCCGGGTACGCACTGGAAATGGGTAGCTATGCCGGAGTATTAACCGGCTTCTTGATATTAGGATATTATTCGGTAGTAGCCGGATGGACTTTGGAGTATGTATGGCAGGCTGCTTCATTCGGATTGTCGGGAAAAACCTCTGGAGAGTATGTATCCATGTTCCAGGATTTCTCTCAACAACCGTTCCGACCGCTTCTGTGGTTGTTTGTGTTTATGTTTGTGACTCATTTCGTTATTGTGAAAGGAGTAAAGGACGGGATAGAGAAGTCTTCTAAAATCATGATGCCTCTGTTGTTTGTTCTGGTTATTCTCTTGGCAGGGTGTTCTATTATGCTGCCGGGGGCAGAAAAAGGTATCAAATTGCTCCATCCGGATTTTAGCAAAGTAACCCCTGATGTCTTTTTAGGAGCCATGGGGCAAGCTTTCTTTTCCATGAGTCTGGGAATGGGATGTCTTTCAACTTATGCTTCATATTTTGGAAAGGAGACTCGTTTGGGACATACGGCCATGAGTGTAGGTCTGATTGATACATGTGTGGCTGTTTTGGCCGGTTTGATTATTTTTCCGGCAGCTTTTTTCAGTTGGTATCCAGCCCGATGCAGGTCCTTCTTTGATATTTATCACTTTGCCTAATGTGTTCCAGCAGGCTTTTGCCAATGTACCTTTCCTGGCCTATATATGCTCCGTAGCTTTCTATGTGTTATTGGCTTTGGCTGCCTTGACGTCTACAATTCTTTGCATGAGTCTCTACGGCCTTTTGCATGAGAAGTTTCCATTTTACACGAGGACGTGCAGCCTGCATTGTAACAGGAGGATGCCTGTTGATTGGTGTGGTTTCCTCATTGGCTTTAGGAGAATGGAGCAGCGTGAAGATTGGTGGATTGAACATGTTTGATGCCTTAGACTACCTGACGGCTAAAATTATGCTTCCGGTATGTGGTATGTTTGCGGCAGTGTTTGTCGGTTGGGTATTGGATAAGAACATCGTAAAAGGGGAGGTGACCAACTACGGCATGTTGAAGGCTCCTTATTATCCAGTGTATCTGATTGTGCTGAAGTTTGTTGCTCCTATCGGTATCCTTGCCATCTTTATCAATGAACTGGGATTGTTGAGCTGGTAATGTGGAAAGATTTTTTCTATTATTCCCGTTCTGAAAGAAGAGTATT
>ENA-OQDF01000422-OQDF01000422.1-human-gut-metagenome-genome-assembly--contig:-NODE-422-length-17304-cov-1.856902_pt1 | contig 17304 bp, 18 predicted proteins | sample MGYA00242769_ERZ504597 | MGnify/ENA primary metagenome ERZ504597 (study PRJEB26092, sample SAMD00036305) | human gut metagenome | host: Homo sapiens | study: EMG produced TPA metagenomics assembly of...
CTCAACTTTCAATTGAATTATGTGGTACATTGTCATAAGTCTTATAGGTCTGGGTGTCGTAGCCGCTATCGCCGGGTATTTCCGGAATAAGAAACTTCAGAAGATGCTGGAACGGGGGGAGATCTCGGAGATCCCGAGGCACAGGAGATTCCGGAGGTTTGCTGCGGACAACATGAGACTTGCGAGCGGGATAGTTTATTAGCCGCCGTCAGCAAGAAAATCGAATATTATAACGATGAGGAACTGGATCGGTTCCAAGGAGTGGAAGCGGACGCTTACGATGAGGAAGCCGTTGAGGAGTTTAGTGAAGTGCTTTATACCCTCCGGGAAGTGGAGGTGGCCGGTTGGCTCCGTAGCCTGCAATTGCGAGGGATCAATTTGCCGGATGCCTTGAAGGATGAGGCATTCCTGATCATTGGCGAACGCCGTACTCATTAATTTAGGAAACGAATCATATGGATTTATTGCAATATGCCTTTTTTCAGAACGCCTTGATCGGGAGCTTGCTAACCGCCATCGCTTGTGGGATTGTCGGGACTTACATCGTATCCCGCCGGTTGGTATTTATCAGCGGAGGGATCACGCATGCTTCGTTCGGAGGTTTGGGCTTGGGTTTTTATCTGGGAACAAACCCGATCTTGATGGCGATGTTGTTTTCGATCCTCTCTGCCTTTGGCGTGGAGTGGGCGAGCAAGACGCAAAACGTAAGGAGGATTCCGCCATAGCGGGCGTATGGTCGCTGGGTATGGCTTTGGGCGTGATCTTTATCTTCCTTACGCCGGGGTACGCCCCGAATCTGTCCGCTTATTTGTTCGGTAATATCTTGACCATCTCTACGGCCGATATCTTATGGATTTTAGGGTTGGTGGTATTGTTGATACTCATATTCTCCCTTTTCCTCCGTGAGATTGTTTACGTGGCGTTCGATCGTGACTTCGCTGTCACGCAAGGCCTACCGGTAAAATGGATCGAGTATACGATGATGTGCTTTATTGCCATGACAATTGTTCTTTCGATCCGGTTGGTAGGGATTATGCTATTGATGAGTTTGCTGACCTTGCCTCAAATAACGGTGAACCTGTTTACTTCCGACTTCAAGAAGATCATGTGGGGAAGTATCGCGATCGGCTTTCTGGGTTGCGTGTCCGGACTGGTTCTTTCTTATTTCCTGAACGTGCCTTCCGGTGCGTTTATCATCTTGTTTTTGGTGGTCCTCTTTTTGGCCTTGAAAGCAATAAAACCGTTGTTACGGCGTTAATTAAAGAATGAAAAAAGGGTTTTATTACATAGTGGCGTTATTAACGGTACTCTTGCTTTGGTCGTGCAGCACGAAGAAGAACACGAAAGCGAGCCGTTTTTATCATGCCTTTACGACCCGTTATAATATTTATTTCAATGGAAAACAGGCGTTTGACGAGGCACTGAAAAGCCAACAGGACGGATATAAAGAGAACTATTCCGACAGGATCTATATGTATCCGATCAGCGCCCAGCCTAAAGACAAAGCCGAGCCGGGCGGCCCTTTCGACCGGACGATCGAGAAAAGTAATAAAGCTATTAAACTACACTCCATAAAAGCGAAACCGGCCAAGAAACCGGGCTGGCGGAATAATCCCAAACTACGTGCTATCCAAGAACAAGAGGAGTATAACCCTTTCTTAAAGAATAGTTGGCTGATCATGGGACAGGCGCAATTCTACAATGCCGATTTCCTGCAAGCCTCCGCTACCTTTTCCTATATAGCCCGTCATTACGCGAAGGACGAGGAGGTCGTGGCCGAGGCCCGTTTGTGGCAAGCCCGTTGTTATTCCGAGATGGGTTGGTTCTATGAATCCGAGGATATCTTGGATAAGATGAACAAGAACGGTATTCCTGCTTCCGCTTTGAAGCAATATGCGGCGGTGTATGCCGATTATTTGATCAAGAACGGGCAGTTCGAGGATGCCATCCCTTATCTGAAGACCGCTATCAAGGCGGAGAAAACCGGAAGCAACGTACCCGGATGAAGTATCTTTTGGGACAAATCTATGCGGATCAAGAATTAGATGGCTTGGCTTATAAGCCTTTGGTGAGGTAGCCCGTTCGAATCCTCCGTATGAGTGGAATTTGCCTCACGTATCCGTCAGACAGAAGTATTCTCGGGTACGAATTACTTGAAAGTGGTGAAGATGCTCGAGAAAATGGCGAAAAGCCAGAAGAATAAGGATTATCTGGATCAAGTATACTATGCTTTAGGAAATGTATACCTCAGCCGGGAAGATACGGTGAATGCCATAAAGAACTATCAATCGGTATCGATAAGAGTACATTGAATGGAATGGATAAGGCGATCTGCCAGATAAAGCTGGGAGATATCTATTTTACGATGCGGGATTACGTGAAAGCGCAACCTTGCTTTAGCGGAGCCTTAGCCGGAATTCAAAAGGAATACAGGATTATGAACGGGTTTCTAAATTGTCGGCGATTCTGGATGAATTGGTTGTGCATGTAGAAGCGGTCTATCTTCAAGACAGTTTGCAAGCCTTGGCTAAATTACCGGAAGCGGAGCGGTTAGCGATTATCGATAAGAAGATTGAGGAGGTAAAGAAAGAGGAGGAAGAGGCGAAAGCTTGGCTGAGAAGGAGGCTTATCTGGCCGAGCAGGAAGCGAAAGGCACCGGAATCGACCGTCCCGGTACGGAAACCAATGCTGTTGTCTTGCCGAATGCGTCCGGTGGAGCGTCTTTCTATTTCTATAATCCTCAGACCGTAGCGCAAGGAAAGACACAGTTCCAGCGTAAATGGGGACGTCGTCCGTTGGAAGATCACTGGCGCCGCCGTAAGAAGGAACTCTCTACCTTTAATGAGAATCTGGATGAGGAGATGCTGGCCGAGGGAGATTCCACCCAAATGGTAGGGCCGGACGGTGAGCCGTTGCGACCGATTCGATAGGCGGTGACCTGTCGGCTGTTGCCGCCGATGATCCGCATACCCGTGAGTATTACCTACAGCAGCTACCTTTCACGCAAGAGGATATAGACGCTTCTAACATTATTATTATAGACGGTCTTTACAATATGGCGATGATCTATAAGGATAAGTTGGAGGATATCCCCTTATCTGTCGAGGCATTCGAGAATTTGGAACGCCGTTTCCCGGATAATGAGCACCGTTTGGAGAGCTATTATCAAGTATATTTGATGGCCCTGAAAACTGGAAATACAGTGTTGGCTACCGAGTATAAGAATAAACTAATGAACGCCTTCCCGGAAAGCGATTATGCGGTAGCTGTGGCTGATCCGAATTACGAGTATAATATCCGCATGATGGATGTGGTACAAGACTCGATCTATCAAGCTACTTACGACCGTTATCTGGAGAGCGATACAGCGTATGTACGTAAGAGTTTCCGGTACGTAAGCGAGAAATATCCATTGGCTACATTGATGCCTAAATTCATGTTCTTGGATGCGTTATCATATGTGCAGGCCGGGGATGCGGAAGGCTTTAAGAATGCCTTGAAAGCGCTGGTCGAGAAGTATCCGAACGCAGATGTCACGGAACTGGCCGGGGAGATGTTGAAAGGTGTTCTTCGGGGACGTGCCTTGGTGCAGGGCGGTGTGAAAGGTATGAGTTGGAACTTACGATTCGGTTTGGGCGAGGATGGTATGTTATCTGCCGAGGATTCGGCCGTGTATTTAATCCGGAACGGAATATGCCTTATCAGATGCTTTTGGTATATCCTACGGGTAGCGTAGATCAGAATCAGTTGCTATTCGCTGTCGCCGCTTATAACTTTGCGAACTTCATGGTGAAAGAGTTTGATTTGGCTTTGGAGCAGGCCGGCCCGATCAGTATGCTGGCGATTAAAGGATTTATTAGTTTTGATGAGATTATCCAATATTATAAGATGATATACGGTAAGGATGGTTATGCTACGGCCTTGAATAAAGCGGTTGCCGTGTTACCGATCTCTGATGATAATTATGAGACCTTGATGCGTGGCAAGACCTTGGATGAATATATCACCTTCTTCGATGAGAGCTTCGGTGAGGAATTACCGGATCTGGCAGGTCGTTGGAAAGCCCGTATGGAAGCCGCTAAGGAGGAGGAGGCGACTGAAGATGAAATGATCACGGAGGAAGAAGCCGAAGTGCCGGAAAAGGCAGATGAATTGAAACCAGAAGTTGAACCAGAAAAACAACCTGTTACAGAGCCGGAGGAGGAACAACGGCCTGTTCAAGAACCTGTTCGACAGCCCGCTATACCAGTCGTCCCGGATACGATTGAGGTCCCTGCGTTTGACAAACCGGAGATTCAGCCTGTCGATACCCTTCGTAAGGATACGGTTCCTGTTGTTCAGCCGGCGGTTGAGGATCAAGCATGACCTTGAAAGAAATCCAAGAGATCCGTAAACGGGAAGCTGCCGAAGAAGAAGCCCGCAAGGAAGAGGCTCGTAAGGCTTTCGAGGCTCAGCAAAAGGCGGATAAGGAATTACGTGAGCAGAAAGCGAAAGAACAGGAAGAACTTCTCAAGAAGCAAGCGGAGGAAGAACGTGCCCTGTTGAAAGCGAAGGCTGATCGAGAGAAACAGTTGGAAGCTGATCGCAAGGCTAAGCTGAAACAAGCGGAAGCGGATCGTAAGGCGAAACTGAAAGCTCGTGAGGACCTTCGTAAGGAAAAAGAACGTGCTTATAAGCAACGCTTGAAACAGAAGGAAAAAGAGCGCAAGGAGAAGGAACGCTTATACAAGCAAAAATTGAAAGAGAAGGAAAAGCCCGCAAGGAAGCCTTGCGGGAAAAGGAAAAGGTAGCCCGGGAAAAGGCCCGGAAGCGTTAATTGCATTAGATATTAATAGGTAAGAATTTCCAATCCTGTCTCTGTCATCAAGAAGGTATGTTCCATTGGGCGGAGGGTAGTTCATCCTCGGTGATGACCGTCCAACCGTCTTCCTCGTCGATAAATACTTTCCAAGTACCCATGTTAATCATAGGCTCGATCGTAAAGACCATACCCGGAACTAAAAGCATCCCAGTTCCTTTTCGTCCGAAATGACAAACTTCCGGTTCCTCATGGAATTCCAGACCGACGCCATGTCCGCATAAATCCCGTACGACAGAGAATCCGTTTTTCTCCGCATGCTTTTGAATAGCGTTGCCTATATCACCGACGAATCCGAACGGCTTCGCCGCTTTCATACCGATCTCCAGACATTCCTTGGCGACCTGTACCAATTTCTGCTTTTCCGGAGATACGTTCCCGATCATGAACATGCGGGACGCATCCGAATAATAACCATCTAAAATCGTTGAGACATCCACATTAATAATATCACCGTCTCTTAGGATCTCCTTCTCACTGGGAATACCGTGACAAACGACCTCGTTGATAGAGGTACATACACTTTTAGGGAACCCCTCATAGTTTAAGGGGGCTGGAATCGCTCCATGCCCTACCGTATAATCATACACCAATTTATCGATAACAGCTGTAGACATACCTTCTTTAATCTCCTTCTGGATTAAGTCCAGCACCCCTGTATTGATCACGCTACTTCTGCGGATGCCTTCAATCTGCTCTGGAGTCTTGATAAGCTTGCGGGTGGGTACTAAATGTCCTTTATTTTGGATATATAGGATTTTCTTGTCTAATTCGGTGAGAGGTTGCCCCTTGATAGGCTTCCAATTGTTTACTGTTCTACGTGACATATTAATTCATTTTACTCAAAATGTAGTGTAAAGGTATGACTTTTTAAGATACCCTGTCCTGTAGATACTCTTTATTTATCCAAATAGCTCTTCTTGAAGATATCTATACAAAGAAGGAATAAGGATAATAACAACGGCCCGAAGATGATCCCCATAAATCCGAATAAGGACAACCCGATTACGACTCCGAAGACGGTGATTAACGGATGTATATCCGCCAACTTCTTTTGTAGGATAAAACGAATCAGATTATCGACGTTCGTAATGACAAGCAAGGCATAAATAGCCAATCCCAAGGCATGTACCCAATCTCCGTTTAAAGCCATATAAGCCGCCAACGAACCCAGACCAATGCGGTCCCTACAATGGGAATGATCGTAGCGATACAAGTGAGAAACCCAAATAACAGCGGATCGGGAGTCTGAAAGATAAAGTAACCGATCACCGCTACGATACCTTGTATAACCGCCAAAAGAGGGATACCTATGGCGTTTGATTTTACGATCATATTGATCTCGTTGAGTACCTCATCCTTGTTTCGATCACTGAAGGGGAATAAGGTGTATAGATAGTTTTCCATTTTTCTTCCGCCTATCAACATGAAGTACAGAATGAAAATCAAGACGACGACATTTACGGCGAAACTGCTTATGCTACCCACTAAAAACTGTCCGATTTGTGGGAGTATAGAGGCCACTTTTAATAAGTTTCCTCTATCCAGTACATCAAACCCGGTCTTTTCCTGAACTAGATCCGCTATATGTTGGCCTGTATTTAGCAGTACAGTCGGGTCTAAATTAATATTTTGAGTTTTGTTGATTACCAACCAGATCGCCAATGTGATTGGGATTAAGAAACATAAGATTGTTTCCCCCAGTAACAGTAAAGCTGCAAAAGCCGGTCTCATATTTAGCTTTTCTGTCAGATGGAACATCTGTCCACGCAGCAATATATAGATGGTGAATGCTCCAAGTATACCTCCAAGAAACGGGGTAATCTTAAAAAATAGAATTACCCCTAGTCCTAATATAATGGTGATCAATGAGTATCTCCAGTAATGTTCTTTTACGTTTTCCATATACATTCATGCCCTTATTTATCTAAAAACAAGATAGGAGAAGTCATTGTTTATTGGATTTCTTATTCTTTGGAGAGCCGTTTACCTTCGATGAAGGTCTCTTGAATCTCTATATCGTTGTTGAAAATGATGATATCGGCATCCTTTCCTTTCTCCAATGTTCCTTTACGGTCTAAAAGACCCATTAGGCGGGCTGGGCTTTCGGAAGCCATACGAACAGCGTCGTGCAATGGAATTTCCGCTTTCTCGACTAGGGTACGGATCAAACGGATTCCGGTAGCTATACTTCCCGCGATAGCTGAGCGATCGGCTAATTTACATACGCTTCCTCGATAATTACCCGGAGTCCGGAAAATGTTCCGTACCGTTATCGCAAGCGGCGGCGGCCATTGCGTCCGTGATTAAGGACGTACGTTCTACCCCTTTGATTTGATATACCAACTTTAAGATTGCCGGCGGTACGTGGATACCATCGGCTACAACTTCAACGGTCATATCTTTCATGAGATAAATACCTTCTACCGTTCCTTCATGTTTATACTCACGGTCTTTATGGACGGAAGTCATGGCATTGTAGAAGTGGGTAGCATGGGTGAATCCGGCTTCGTATGCTTTTTTCACTTGGAGATAATCGGCTGTGGTGTGGGCTAGTGAAACCAACACACCATGAGCTGACGCATATTTACCGAATTCCAAAGCCCCGTCAAGCTCGGGGGCGGCGCTCCAGCGTTTAACACATTGGGTACTGTTTAGTAATTCCTTATATTCTTGGGGATCGGGCGGGTAAATATAATTAGGGTCTTGTCCGCCTTTCATAGCCATATTCAAATAGTTGCCTTCGAGATGTAATCCCATGATGCGGGCTCCCTGTTCCGGGTGGTTCATGATGTGCTCGCAGGTCTTGATCGCTTCCCGGAAGGTATCGATAGGGCAGCTGCCAATGTAGGATATAAAGCCGTTGTTCCTGTAAAGCATGTGCTCTTGTGATCGCATAGAACGCTTTCGGGGTAGCTTCCGTGAAATCATGTCCGTTGCCGCCGTGTACATGCGTGTCGATACAGCCGGGAGCCACATAATATCCTTTTGCGTCGATGATCTCCGCATGAGGAATCTCCCGGTTTTGCCCGGTGATCTCCACTATTTTCCCATCCGAGATGATGATTTGCCCGTTTGGTAGGAGACCCGAAGGAGTTAATACTTTTGCGTTTATGATTTTAAGAAATGCGCTTTCCATATATCTTGTTTTTATTCTTTTGGAATCAGTAATAAGTTATCCTTATAGGACAACGGGGGATTATATTGGATTTCCCGGTTGCCCCTCGGGGTAGCGGATCGTAAGAGCGGTGACTGGCCGGTTATCTCGTAAATAGCTTGTCCTAATAAAGGATCCTTCAAATCTCCGAATTCAGCTAGATCACTCTTGAATTCATCGATAGCTACATCGGGATGAAATCCGTCTTCATAATCAGCTTCCCGATCCTTATTATAAATATGGAAAGTGACGGGAGAAGTATCCAGCCATATTTTTTAGATTCATTGTAGATCGTCATACCGACGGTCTTGCCAAAAGTCTGCTTACCGATAACCCGAACGTCTAGATAAGATCGTAGCGAGTTAATGATAAGTTCGGAGGCAGAAGCCGTAGTTGAACCTGTCAAAACAAATAGCCGTTGTAGGTTTAAGTTTCCTGCCATGACCTCGGTCGTTTTGAGTAAAGGCAAGGTCTCATTTTTATTGGAGTTTTTATCGTTATACTCATGATACATAAAGGTTCTCCTAAAACGTTTTCACGGACTAATAGCGAAGCCAGTAATTGGGCGCAATTGACAAGCCCACCCCCATTATAGCGTAAATCAAGTACGAACTCATTGACGTTGCGACTTTTGAATTTTTCGAAGAGTTGTTGCAAATAAAGATTATAACTAGTGTCGCTATAATCGTATTCATCCGGTCCGGAGGCGAAATGGTTGTACATCAAATAGCCGATTCGCTTATTGCCATATGTGTATACGGAATCTTTTAGGAATGGGGTGTCTTCTACCGTTCGGGATGCGTTCAAGGTAACTCTTCGGGTGGAGACGAATCCCTTGGTGTTTCCTGTTTCTTTTCCTAGTTGGAGGGATACGCTGCCTCCGCTTCTCAACACATCATAGTCTTGGATAGAACCAAGGAGCCGTTTACGCCGAGTATCCAGTCTCCCCGTTTCAATCCGGCTTCTTCGGCGGGTGAATCCTTTAATACATAAAGGACAATGGCTATTTTATAGGTACTACCTCCGTCTTTAAGGTTGGAAGTCGCGAAATCGAATCCGTATGAGTTGTTCGCATCGTAAATGCTCTTTGTTACGGTCGCTTTCTCTAATTGGGAGAAGTAATGATGGCCATCAGAAAGCTCTTTCCCGTCTTTGTAGGATAACAGGCCCTTGAAGAAGCTCTCCGGATCAAGACTAAAGTCCAAGGAACTTTTATCCGGGAACTCGGAATACCAAAGATAATTCTCTCGCATCGTTTGCTCGATCCATTGATTTACTTCATTGTCGGTTGCCAGAATATCGATATCATCTTTCTCGCAAGCGGAGAATGCTAAAAGGCCAAGGATAACGATCGTATAATACTTATAATTCATAGTGGATATATATTAAAAACAGCCCTTCTCTCAATAACGGAAAAGGGCTGTTGATATTGTTAAGGACAAATATACGCTATATTTCTTCTCGATAACCGCTTGAACAACATTTAATACATAATCGCCCAGCTTTTCACTTTCACTAACCATGTCCATGTAATAAACGCCATCTTGATATTGGTACAGCTTATTGTTGATGTCCTCGATATTCCGGCTCTTCAACTGGTTACGGTAGTTGTTGATCTCGTTCTCTATGTTATAAGAAGGATTGATATCATCATGTACGAGTTCCGGTTTATGCAAAATTAGGTTCATGCGATTTAACGCCCCGGATACCAGCTCGAACATATGATCCAAGTGCTTGTTTTGCTCCTCCGTGAATTCGGATTTGAACTCGTTTCTGCGTTTGATACTTCGGGCAAGGTTATTACAAGAATCCGCTATACTCTCGATTTCCGAGACGGCACGTAGCATGATACGGATTTCTTCCTTACTTTCAGAACTCAAACGGCCTTCCGATACTTCAGTCAAGTAATTTGCGATCTCGATCTCCATGCGGTCGCTGATATTCTCGTATTTCTCGATGCGGCTATAAGTCTTGAGGAAGGTCTCCTCATTCTTCTCGTAGAATAATTCTTTCACCATATTAAACATCCTAGCCGTACGCTCGGCGAATAATGAGATTTCTTTATGCGCTTGCAGGATAGAAAGCTCGGCGGTGGATAACATACCTCCCGTGATATAGCGAAGGCGGTATTCCTCGTCTTCCACCTTGGGCTTGATAAGCGTACATACGGTCTTTTCGATCAAGCTTACGAACCAGATCATAATGAAGTATTACTGATATTGAATGCTGTGTGGAACGCTGCCAGTTTAAAGGATACCGCCACAGCCGGATCACTGACCTTCATTACATGGGTAACAAACCATGAGACGCATTCGTGAAAGGGTAGAAGAGCACCAAAACCCACATGACACCGAAAACGTTGAAAACAAGGTGCGCTAACGCGGCTCGTCGTGCTTGTGTGTTTCCGGTTAATGCGGCTAAGTTGGCCGTAATCGTAGTTCCGATATTCTCGCCTAATACCAAAGCGACTCCCAAATGGTAATCGATCCAGCCGTTGGCACACATAATCAATGTAATAGCCATCGTGGCAGCGGAGGCTTGTACGATCATGGTTAAGATCGCTCCGATAAATAAGAACAAGATGATGGAGAAAAATCCCATATCCGTATAATTCTGCACGAAAGCCAGCATCTCCGGATTCGCTCCGAGGTCCGGGGCGTTTGCCTTTAAGCTTTGAAGCCCCATGAACAGGAACGCGAAACCAAAGACAAATTCGCCGATTGATTTGCGAGAGCTTTTTCCTGAGAAGAAGAGTGGGAGAGCGAAAGCTAAAAGGGGAAGGGCGAACGCGGCGATATCGACCTTGAAACCGAGGGCGGAGATAAGCCATGCCGTTACTGTGGTTCCGATGTTGCACCCATAATGACTCCGATGGATTGGGTCAACGTCAAGAGTCCGGCATTCACGAAACTCACGACCATAACCGTCGTAGCCGATGAGGATTGGATGAGAGCCGTTATTAACACGCCGGTGAGCACACCGGTCACTCTGTTTGTGGTCATCGCGGTTAGTATTCGACGTAAACTGTCACCCGCAAATTTTTGTAACCCTTCACTCATGATCTTCATTCCGTACAAGAACAGCGCCAAGGAGCCGATCAGCCGGAGAAAATCAAAAAAAGAATAGTCCATTTAAATTACGTTTAAGTGGATTGTATATCCGATTAATATTCCTAACTTTAGGGGGCGAATTTACAAATAATAACTGAGATAGTATGTCTGAGACAATAACAATTTACTGCAAAAATAATAATACCTACAAGGATGTACCCATTGGTTCTTCGTTGTTGGACATTTATACGGCGCTTGGCGCTCCGCTTCGGTACAGGCCGATGAATGCGCAAGTGAATAATAAGACGGAAAGCTTGAACTTCCGTTGTTGGCAACCGAAGGATATCGAATTTATCGACTATACTCAATTATCCGGATTGAGAACCTATGTCCGCTCGCTTTGCCATATATTTTCCAAGGCGGTGTATGATATTTGGCCGACGGCGACCTTAAATCTGGAACATCCGGTGTCGAAAGGTTACTATTGCGTGATCCATAACGGCAAGAACATCGATCTGGAGACGATCGAGAGGATCAAGAAACGTATGTGGGAGTTGATTGACGCGGATCTTCCTTTCCTCCATAAGAGTGTCCGTACGGTGGATGCCGCCGTATTGTTCAGGGAGCGGGGTATGAATGATAAGGCTCGCTTAATAGAGACGGCGGGATTGCCTTATACCTCTTATTATGAGTTGGAAGGTTATATCAACTTCTTTTATGGCTGTTTAACCCCTTCGACCGGCTATATCCAATTGTTTGACTTGGAACCGTATATGGATGGCGTTTTGCTCCGTATTCCGAAGCAGACCGATCCGATGGAATTGCAGCCTGTCATCAAGCAGGATAAGATGTTCGAGGCTTATAAGGAACACCTTACATTGCAGCGGACTGTCGGCTTAGATAATGTGGGGATTTGAATTTAGCGATAGAGAAAGGCCGCTCTCAGGATATAATCCTTGTCTCTGAGGCGATGCAGGAAAAACAGGTTGCTAAGATCGCCGAAAAGATCGCCGATGGATATAAAGAGGGCATCCGTATCGTCTTGATCTCTGGCCCTTCTTCTTCGGGAAAGACTACGTTTTGCAAGCGTTTGCAAGTGCAATTAACAACTAACCTGCTTCATCCGGTAGGAATTTCCTTGGATGATTATTTCTTGAACCGGGAAGATACACCGAAGGATGAGCATGGCGAGTATGATTTTGAATCCTTGTATGCGCTGGATTTACCCTATTTTAATAAGGATTTGAAGAAGTTGTTATCCGGGGAAGAGATCGATTTGCCGACTTTTAATTTCGAGACCGGCCAACGGGTTTTCAAAGGGAAGAAGCTTAAGCTTCGTGAGAACTCGATCTTGGTGATAGAAGGTATCCATGCCTTGAATCCGGAGCTGACGGAGTTTATCGATGATAAATATAAATATCGGGTATATGTCTCGGTCTTGACCTCTATCTCTTTGGATAACCATAATTGGATACCGACGACGGATAATCGTCTGCTGCGCCGTATCATCCGGGATTATCGCTTTAGGGGATATTCGGCGGAAGATACGATCAACCGTTGGCCGAGCGTTCGCCGGGGTGAGGATAAATGGATCTTTCCGTATCAGGAGAATGCGGACGCTATGTTTAACAGCGCCATGTTGTATGAGCTGGCCGCCTTGCGCAAATTTGCGGAACCGATCCTCGCGCAAGTGCCGGAGAGTAGTAAGGCGAATGCGGAGGCGTATCGTTTGCTCCGTTTCCTCCGCTACTTTAATTACATCCCGACGGAGGAACTTCCCGGAACTTCCTTGCTCCGTGAATTCTTGGGGGGAGGAAGCTTCAAGTACTAGGTAGAATCATACTCTATAAAGCCTTTAAAAAGACGTACGTGTTTTTCCGAAAAACATGTACGTCTTTTTTTGAAAACATGTACGTGTTTTTTTCATATCTTTGTCTATGAGTCACATTAAACACAAGACGATATGAACCAGACTATTTACCCCATCGGCATACAGAACTTTGAGAAGATCCGCAAGGACGGCTATCTCTACATTGATAAGACCGCCTTGATCTATCAATTGGTGAAAACAGGAAGCTACTATTTCCTCAGCCGCCCGCGTCGATTCGGGAAGAGTCTGCTGCTATCCACGCTGGAGGCCTATTTCCAAGGGAAAAAGGAGCTGTTCGAGGGACTGGCCATGGAGAAGCTGGAGAAAGAGTGGACCAAGCATCCGATCTTGCATTTCGACTTGAATATCTCCCACTACGACGCCCCTGACAGCTTGTATAAGATATTAAATGATACCTTGTCCAGATATGAGGAGGAGTATGGGACACGGCCTACCGAGGAGACCCTGCCCCTCCGCTTCGCCGGAATCATCGACCGGGCCTACCGCAAAACCGGACAGCGGGCCGTGATCCTGATCGACGAGTACGACAAGCCCTTGCTACAGAACTTGCACGACGAAGAGATGCAAAACCGGTTCCGGAACATGCTCAAACCCTTCTACGGTGTGTTGAAGACTATGGACAGGGCTATACGCTTCGCCCTACTGACCGGCGTGACCAAGTTCGGGAAGGTAAGCGTCTTCAGCGACCTCAACAATCTGGACGATATATCCATGCGAGAGCCTTACGCCGCCATTTGCGGCATCACGGAAACGGAGCTGCGTACGCATTTCGATGAGGACATCCATACGTTGGCCTCTGCCCTTGAGCGGACATACGAGGAGGCCCGATCCTTGCTACGGAAACGGTACGACGGCTATCATTTCGTGGCCGGGGGACCGGGCATTTATAACCCTTTCAGCCTGCTGAATACCTTCAAGTATATGCGGCTCAGCGATTATTGGTTCGAGACGGGCACGCCCACTTACTTGGTGGAGTTGCTGAAACGAAACGAATTACGACCTGTACGACATGGCCAACACCGAGACCGACGCCGACGTGTTGAACAGCATCGACTCCGCTTCGAACAATCCCATCCCCGTCATCTACCAAAGCGGATACCTCACGATCAAGGATTACGAGCCGGAATTCAAGATCTATCGCTTAGGTTTCCCGAACCAAGAGGTAGAGGAGGGTTTCATGAAATACTTACTGCCGTTCTATACGAACATTCAAGCCTCGAAGTCTCCTTTCGAGATAGGCCGCTTTGTGAGAGAGGTACGGGCAGGAGACTACGACGCCTTCTTCCACCGCCTACAAGGCTTCTTCGCCGATACCTCTTACGAGGCGATTATTGGCCGGAACCCGGAACGGGACACGGAGCTGCATTACCGAAACGTCCTCTTCATCGTCTTCAAGCTGGTCGGACTGTACACGCAAGTGGAATACCACACCTCGAACGGGCGCATCGACCTCGTCCTGCAAACCGACCGCTACGTCTATATTATGGAGTTCAAGCTGAACGGAACCGCAGAGGAGGCTCTGCGGCAGATCGAGGAGAAAGGTTATGCCCTACCCTTCGCCGGAGACGACCGGGAGGTCTTAAAGATCGGCGCGAATTTCTCCTCCGAGACCCGGAATATCGAGAGGTGGCTGGTAGGGTGAAAAAGTCCTATTTTTATCCATATATACTTACTTGGCCAACGCAGTATATATTCTATGCCCGGAGAAGATATACTTCATCGGCAAAGTAAGTATATCTTCTCTGGGAAAAGGCTTCTCAAGTGAATAACTGATCACTTCCCAAGCCGTTAACTGACGGCTACCCCTACTCGTTAGTTATTCACTTGAGAAGCCGTTAGTTATTCACTTGTCAAGCCATAAACGGATGACTTGTTTCTGGCGTAACCATCTGCTATTCAAGATGTTGTAATGGTAATAAAAATAGATCCAAAAAGTCGGGATTTCCAGCCAAGATATTCTCGTCTTTTTGTATTATTTTTACCCTCAACAAATAACACGCAAATGAAGAAAAACATTGTTTTCCTGTTAATTCTAATACCTATTATATGGATCTCTTGCGATGGGATGGGGCATCAAACCATAGACTTCCGGAAAGTAGAGAACCTTATGCCCCAACATCCGGATAGTGCGCTAATGCTCCTTGAACAAATAGAGAACAAAGAAAACCTATCCCGAAAAGATAAGGCACATTATTATTTGCTGTTAACAGAAGCACAAGACAAGACTTTGTTAAGCATGAAACCGACTCGCTGATCACGATCGCGACGGATTATTATGAGGAAACAGACGATCTGGAACGAAAAGCGAAAGCTTGGTTCTATAAGGGACGGATCAATCAAAACCTAAATCATCCATTGAAAGCGCAAGAGTGTTTCTTAAATGCCTTACAGAATGAGGAGCAGATTGAAGACCATGCATTACTGGGGAGGATTAATAACGGTATAGGAATGCTTTATACCCAACAAGATGTATATGAACGAGCCTTGCTTTATCAGCAAAAGGCGGTCATGCATTTCAAGGCAATATCGGATTCTATCGGTCAAGTCTATGCACTTCGAGATCTGGGACGCATTTATGAGATAATCCACCAAAAAGACAGCGCTATCGCCTGTTATTCTAAAACTCTCGATTTGATGGTGAGCAGGAAGGTGCTCTCTGTTTATTCCGAATTATCGAGTCTATATGTACAAACAAAGACATACCCGGAAGCGGAACGTCTACTCCGTGAGATCATGGCAAACAAGCAGGCATTGGGAAATGATATTTATCCGTTCTATTTGACACTAGGCGAATATTATTATCAATGCGGTCAATTAGATTCAGCAAAGATCTATTTAGAACAATGCTTGGAAAAAGCGGTGCGATTGGACACGAGAGCGGGGGCTGTTTATCATCTATCCCAAATAGCCCTATCGACAAAACAATGGATCCTTTTATGCGGAGTTGAGTCAACGATATGAATGATGCGTGATACACTCGACCAGATAGAAGTCACGAATACGATTAGAGGCAGACAAGTTCTTTATGATGAACAGGATAAACAAAAAACCCTAGCGGAAGAACGAGTAAAAACGGCCAATGCAAACCTACGGATGGTTGTAACCAGTCTTATTTGCCTTTTGATAGTTCTACCAACCACTTATCTTTTGTTTAAATATAAGAAAAGACAAAAAGACCTATTGAAAATTCAAGAAAAAGATCGGGAAAAGATTTTCTCTTGCGATAAGACCGTCTTAAAATATAAAGAGCAGATAGAGCATAATAAACAAATCATAGAGGTATTAAACAGATCTTTACAAGAGAAAGACCAGGAACAGCAAGAGCTCAAGAAGAAGCTGCGACAGGACTTCGAACAAAAGAACCAAGCATTGTATGCCCAAAAAGAACATCAGATTGAATTATTACAGAACCTAAAAAATTCATCTGTTTATAAAAACTTTCATGAAAACGAGGAATGGAAACCGTCTACCGAGGATTGGGAAGAGCTGTTTCAGCTTATAAACGCTATTTATCCGTCTTTTGCACAAAAACTTCAAGAAGCTTACCCTAAAATACCGATACAAATGGAACGGTTATGCTATTTAGTGAGAATCCATGTGAAACCCTCACGTCTTTCTATGTTATTAAACCATAGTAATATATCAGTCTTACGGAAAAGACTTTATCTGAAGATGAGCGGCAAAACAGGAAAAGCCTCCGATTTCGATCTATATATCAATGACCTATAGTCAGTGTTAGAAAATGAACAAAAACGAAAATGCCAATTGTTCATCCATGTTCATTGTTATTAGAGAATAAAGCTTTTCTTTTGAACAAAGAAAACAAAATATTATGAAAACAAAATTATTAACCTTATTGATGCTATTTGGCCTCTTTTCGCCACTGTCTGTTTATGGAGATAATGTACCAAACTAAAGGCAAATGGCATGACGATTATTATCGCTCTGTCACTCCTGCTCCTCCAACAGTATCCATCGACGGAAATCTATTGAGCATACATTTTATCGATGCTCTAGATGATTTGACTGTTCAAGTTGTAAATGAACAAGGAGCTATCCTATATAACGAAGTAGTCTCCGGCGAAGCAGGTGAATGTGTATCCATCTCTTTAGATCAGGCTGGCACAGGATGCTTTTATGTAGTGTTAGAACATCGCCTAGGGCAGCTTATGGGAGAATTCATCATACAAAATAATTAGGATATTATTCTTTATCATATGCAAGCTCAGGATTAAACAGTATCATATAGTTGATCTATCACTATTAACCAAAAAAGATCGTTAAAACGTGATAATCACTGTACAGTGCCCCCAATGATACGTTTTTCCTGGATGCTTGCATTGAATTA
>ENA-OQDF01000423-OQDF01000423.1-human-gut-metagenome-genome-assembly--contig:-NODE-423-length-17294-cov-2.350440_pt1 | contig 17294 bp, 23 predicted proteins | sample MGYA00242769_ERZ504597 | MGnify/ENA primary metagenome ERZ504597 (study PRJEB26092, sample SAMD00036305) | human gut metagenome | host: Homo sapiens | study: EMG produced TPA metagenomics assembly of...
TATCATGCTTCTATAAATTATCTGAAGCAGGTCTTTTAGAAAAATATAATGTTGAATTATTAGGTACTTCTTTGGAAGCTATTGAACGCGCTGAAGACCGTGAGCTTTTCAAAGAAACTATGCAAAATTAGGTGAACCAATTCCAGAAAGTACAATCGTTGATGATGTAGCTTCTGCTGTAGATTTTGCAAATCAGATTGGTTATCCTATCATCGTACGTCCAGCATATACTCTTGGTGGTACTGGCGGCGGTATTGCAGAAAATGAAGAAGAATTAATTGAAATCGTTATTCGCGGTTTAAAATACAGTATGATAGGTCAAGTACTTATCGAACGTAGTGTTGCTGGTTGGAAAGAAGTAGAATACGAAGTTATGCGTGACTCCAACGATAACTGTATCGTAGTCTGCAACATGGAAAACCTTGACCCAGTTGGTGTGCATACAGGTGATAGTATCGTAGTTGCTCCATCTCAGACACTTACTGACCATGAATATCAAATGCTTCGTAGTGCATCTTTACGTATTATTCGTGAACTCGGTATCGAAGGTGGATGTAATGCACAGTTCGCATTAGATACAAAATCCAATCAATATTATGTAATCGAAGTTAACCCACGTGTTAGCCGTTCTAGTGCGCTCGCTTCTAAAGCTACTGGTTATCCAATTGCTAAAGTTTCCGCTAAAATTGCTATCGGTTATACTTTAGATGAAATCACAAATGCAGTAACTAAGAAAACAAAAGCTTGCTTTGAACCTTCCTTAGACTATTGCGTAGTTAAATTCCCTCGTTGGCCATTCGATAAATTCGTATATGCTGACCGCACTCTTGGTACACAGATGAAAGCAACAGGTGAAGTTATGTCTATCGACCGTTGCTTTGAAGGCGCATTATTAAAAGCAGTACGTTCTCTTGAAATCGGTGTAAATCGCTTACACATTGATAAAATTGATACTTGGAGCGATGAAGAACTTAAAAATCATTTATCTCGCATCAATGATGAACGTTTATTCGTTATCGCTGAAGTATTACGTCGTGGCATTTGTGATATTGATGAAATCAATGCAGTTACAAAAATTGATAAATGGTTCTTACGTAGAATTAAAAATATCACAGATACAGAAATTGCACTTGCAAAAGACGGCTTAACAGAAGAAAACTTACGTCGTGCAAAACGCTATGGTTTAGCAGACCGTTCTATTGCTGAAATTGTAGGCAAAGAAATGAATGAAGTTCGCAACATGAGAAAAGATATTAATCTTTTACCTTGCTATAAAATGGTTGATACTTGTGCTGCTGAATTTGAAGCTGCTACACCATATTATTACTCTACATTCCATGCTCAAGAAGATGAAGTACAGACTACAAACAAACGTAAAGTAATCGTTTTAGGTTCTGGTCCAATCCGCATTGGTCAGGGTGTAGAATTCGACTATTGTTCTGTTCATTCTGTATGGGCACTTCGCAAAATGGGTATTGAAGCAATCATCATCAACAATAACCCAGAAACAGTAAGTACAGACTTTGATATTTCCGATAGACTCTATTTTGAACCACTTACAACAGAAGATGTTTTAAATATCATTGATAAAGAACAGCCAGAAGGTGTTATTGTTCAGTTCGGTGGTCAGACTGCAATCAACCTTGCAGCATCTTTAAAAGCTGCTGGCGTAAAAGTATTCGGTACATCTGTTGATGATATCGACCGTGCTGAAGACCGTGAACGTTTTGATGAAGTATTAGAACAGACTAATATCGCAAGACCTCAAGGTGCTAGCGTAACAAATGTTGAAGATGCAGTAAAAGCAGCTGAAAAAATCGGATATCCTTCCATGGTTCGTCCATCTTACGTACTTGGTGGTCGTGCAATGGAATCGTATATAATGAAGATGAATTACGCGATTATATGAACCGTGCTGTAAAAGTTACACCAGATCATCCTGTACTCATCGACCATTATATGCAAGGTACAGAAGTAGAAGTTGATGCTATTGCTGATGGTGAAACAGTAGTAATTCCAGGTATCATGGAACATATCGAACGTGCTGGTGTTCACTCTGGAGATAGTATTGCGGTATATCCTCCACAGACTTTATCTTCTAAAGTAATCTTCACTATCATTGACTATACAAAACGTCTTGGCTTAAATCTCAATGTTAAAGGTTTATTAAATATCCAATACGTTGTAGTAAATGATAATGTATATGTAATCGAAGTAAATCCTCGTTCTAGCCGTACTGTACCATTCTTAAGTAAAGTTACAGACATCAATATGGTAGAACTTGCTACTCGTGCAGCATTAGGTGAAAAACTTACAGATCTTGGTTTAAAATCTGGTCTTGTAGAACCAAAACCATATGTAGCTTTAAAAGCTCCTGTATTCTCCTTTGCTAAGATGCAAGATGTAGATATTTCCCTTGGGCCTGAAATGAAATCCACAGGTGAAGTAATGGGTATTGACTACCATTATGCACGTGCTTTATATAAAGCTATCACAGGTGCAGGTATGAATATTCCTCATGAAGGAACAATTCTCTTCACTGTAGCTAATAAAGACAAAGAAGAAATGAAACAATTAGGTAGAGCTTTTGCTGAACTTGGTTTCAAAATTGCAGCTACAGAAGGTACAGCTAAAGCATTAAAAGAAGTAGGCGTAGAATCTTCTATCGTATATAAAGTTCATGAACGTGGACAAAATGTAGGCAGTGATCGTAGCAGCGATATCATTAAAATGATTAAAGCTGGCGGTATTAATATGGTTATTACTACACAAACTCCAGGTCAGAAATTCGCTAAAGATGGTTTCAGAATTCGCCGTGCTACTGTAGAACATGGTATTGCATGTCTTACATCTTTAGATACTGCTTGGGAAGTATTGCGTGTATTGAGCTTCATTCGTGAACGTCGTTTAGTATATTCTTTAGCACTTCAAGATTATATTGGTCGTGGCGATGAACTAGCATAATTTAACGTAAAATTTATACGCCGATAGGATTTCTTATCGGCGTATATTTGTAAAAATACACATTGCAATGTCAAGTTTATATTGTTTGGATAATTGTATTAAATTCAATTAAATGATAACGAGGTATTTTTATGGTAAAAGATAAATTAATCGTTGCTCTTGATTTCCATACAAAAGAAGATGCGCTCGCTTTAGTTGACAAATTAGGCGATAGTGTTGTTTTCTATAAAGTAGGAATGGAATTATTCTATAGAGTAGGTTCATCTATTATTGAAGAATTGAAAAAACGCAATAAAAAATCTTTTTAGATTTAAAATTGCATGATATTCCAAACACAGTAGCACAAGGATTATGTTCACTTTTATATCAAGGTGTAGACATTATGAATGTTCATGCTTCAGGTGGATACACTATGATGAAAACAGCAGCAGATACAGTGCGTGCTGAAGCTAAAAAAATGGGTATTGAAGCACCAAAAATCATTGCTGTAACAATTTTAACAAGCATCAATGAAGCTGATTGGGAAGGTCTTGGTCAAACTGTTTCTATAAAAGATCAGGTAATTCGCTTAGCAAAACTCACTAAAGAAGCTGGACTTGATGGTGTAGTAGCATCACCACAAGAAGCAAAATTCATTCGTGAAGCTTGTGGCGAAGATTTCCTTATCATAACACCAGGTGTGCGTCCTGCTGGTGCTTCTATTGATGACCAAAGCAGAATTGCAACTCCAGCTAGAGCTTTAGCAGATGGTGCTACTCATCTTGTTGTAGGCAGACCAATAAGAGCAGTTCAAAATCCAGTAGAAGCTGCTGAAAATATATTAAAAGAAATGGAGAATGCTTAATCATGACTGAACAAGAAGTAAAAGAATTATTAATAAAAACTAATGCTATTATGGAAGGTCATTTCCTTTTAACTTCTGGACTTCATAGCCCAATGTATGTAGAAAAATTCAATGTATTACAGCAACCAAAATATACAGAACAGCTTTGCAAAGCACTTGCTGAATATTTTGCTGATAAAAATATTGATACTGTAGTAGGCCCTATGACTGGCGGTATTTTACTTGCTCATGAAGTTGGTAAAGCACTTGGTACAAGAGCTATTTTCACAGAACGTGTTGATGGTAAAATGACTTTCCGTCGTGGTTTTAGCTTAAAACCAGGTGAAAGAGTTGCTATCGTTGAAGATATCGTTACAACTGGTGGTTCTGTAAGAGAAGTTATTGATGTAGTAAAAGCTGAAGGTGCTATTCCAGTAGGTGTAGGTCTTCTTGTAGATAGAAGCGGTGGTAAAGCTACATTTGAAGATGTTCCTGCTCATGCACTTTTACATCTTGATGTTACAACTTATAAACCAGAAGAATGCCCACTTGCCATGATAATGTACCTATGACAAAACGTGGTCGTACTGGTAAATAATTTTTTAATGAAAAAAGAACAATTAGAAAAAGTCCAGGCTGAAGTTTCGGTCTGGACTTATTTGCAATCTTTACCACCTGAGAAAAACAATTTTAAATTGAAAATATTGATGCAAGAAGTTGCTGACACGTTTTTAATTTATAGTTATGAAAATGATGATTTAAAACGAAAAACAACGATTTATTATCATGAAGAAACAAAAGAATATAAATTGTTGGTAACTATTGGGCTTACAGAATTTTGTGCGATAGAGTATATTTCTGAAAGTCTTGATAAACTGGAAATAATTCTAAAAGAGCGATTTGATAATTTATTAGGAGATATTTCTCATTTTAATAGAGAACATATAAGTTCTATTATTGAAGATAAGGCTATTATGGATTGGGAATATATTGATAATTTACCAAAAGAAATAGATGGTTTTAAATTATTTATCAATCCTAAAGAGCCTGTGAAGATAATAAATGGTTCATATATTATCATTGATTATTGTGATTTTAGTAAAGAAAGTAATTTTATTATTTATTATAATGTTTTTAGAGATGAATTTTTTGGTGAAGCACGTTTGCATCGTATACCAGAGGTAACATATGAATATGATTGTTCAGAGTTAAAAGATTTAGAATCACTTTTAGCAAAGAATTTGCAAGCGACTTTGCATAAATTCGTGAGCGTATATAAGAGATATCGAAGGGTATCTCTTTTTTATGTATAACAAGATGTAATAGAAAACCAAAAATAATGTAATTGTTTTTCAATAAATTAAAAATTTTGAAAATTTTTTTTTTCGCCTTAGAAGGATTTAAAATTTTTATAAAGAATTAGTAATATATATAATTTCAGAAGGGTGGAATAAATATGGACGCACCAAATCCTGTATTAATTATGGTTATTAATATGACAATAGTATTTGTAGTATTGTACATTCTAGGCTTATTTATTAGGCTAATACATGTTATTGACCCTACAAGAATAAGAAAAGCTGAACTTAAAAAAGAAGAGGCAAAGCCAGTTGAGCAGGTTCAAGTCCCTAAAGATGATATGGCAGATAAAACTTTAGCAGCAATAATAGTTACTTCTTTAATGGCTTATGGATGTAAAGATTTTGAAATAAAATCAATAAGAAAATTATAGTATTATGCAATATAATCATAGAGCTATAAAGAAAGTATATAAAAGAATGGGAGGCATTATAATATGGATGCTTTTTTAGTGGCAATTCAATCTGTTTGGACAGATAGTGGATATGTAGCCTTGAACATGGGAAATATTACTATGATAGTAGTTGGACTTATTTTATTATATTTAGCAATTGGTAAAGGTTATGAACCTTTGCTTTTAACACCAATTGCATTTGGCTGTGTATTAGCAAATTTTCCAAACAATGGTTTCCATGAAGGTGTTATGTGGGCTATTGGTCAAGGTATTCAGATGGAAATTTTTCCACCACTTATCTTTTTAGGTGTAGGTGCAATGACCGATTTTGGACCGCTTATTGCTAATCCTAATACATTGATGTTAGGGGCTGCTGCACAATTTGGTGTATTTGTGGCTTTAGGTGGAGCAATGTTACTTGGCTTTAATGTTCAAGAAGCAGCTTCCATTGGCATTATTGGTGGCGCTGATGGTCCTACAGCTATTTACTTAGCAACAAAATTGGCTCCAGATTTATTAGGTGCAATAGCAGTAGCGGCATATTCATATATGTCCTTAGTACCACTTATTCAACCACCTATTATGCGTTTATTTACAACTAAAGAAGAACGTGCTATTAAAATGGGTCAGTTAAGAGAAGTTACTAGATTTGAACGTATTGTATTCCCTATTATGGCTACAATCATTATAAGCTTATTATTACCACCTATCGCTTCCTTAATTGGTATGTTGATGCTTGGTAATTTATTCCGTGAATCTGGTGTTACAGATAGATTATCTGATACATCTCAAAATGCACTTTGTAATATAGTTACTATTTTCTTAGCATTAGGTACAGGTCTTACAATGTCTGCTGATAAATTCTTGCGCTTACAGACTGTAGAAATTATTTTCTTAGGTTTAGTTGCATTTGCTGGCGGTACAGCAGCTGGTGTATTATTTGGTAAAGTAATGTGTAAATTAAGTGGTGGCAAAATTAATCCACTTATTGGCTCAGCAGGTGTATCCGCTGTGCCAATGGCAGCTCGTGTATCTCAAATTGAAGGTCAAAAAGCAAATCCTAGTAACTATTTATTAATGCATGCTATGGGTCCAAATGTTGCAGGGGTAATTGGTACAGCAGTGGCTGCAGGTACTATGCTTGCTATGTTTGGTGGCTGATAGAGATAAAGGAGTAATTGATGATGAAACAAAAAAGATATCATGTAATTGTAAGCGGTACAGAATTTTTTCTTGATGTAGAGCAAATAGGTGGTACACAAGACGTTCCTATGATTGGTAGACAAGAAAATAATATTAGTTGGAATAGATATGGTAGAGAACATATTAATCCTTCACAGAAAAAATAGCTAATAATAAATAAAATATATATGCAATAAAAAGGTAAGTTACTTAATATAATTAATAAAGCAACTTACCTTTTGTTTATATTTTTATATTTAATTAGAAGTGAAAATTTTATTATTTACCTTCAACAAAGTTTAAAGCATTTAATGTTTTTTGAGCAATACCATGCATTTTTCAGCAGAGATAGAGCAAACTGCAATTCTTACACCGCGTTTTAATGGTACAGCGAAGATTAAATCGTCATGTAATTTATCGCAAACAGCAGCAGGATCGCTAGATGGAATGGATAAGAAGAAACCTGCTTTATAAGGTAATGCTTTAAGACCGCAAGCTTTTGCTTCTTCCATGAAGATTGCACCACGTTGTTTAATAGTCTGATAAATAGCATCGCGTTCTGCTTCAAATTGAGCAAGTAAAGTTTTATCTTGATCGATAGCAGCAAGTGTAGCCATAGCGCCACGGTTGATATTAGACCATGTAGCACGGCTTGTATATTTGCAGACATTTAAAAATTCAGTAGTGAGTTCTTTGCTAGAAGAAAGACCAACCATAGCACCAGTACGTTGACCATAAAGTGTATAGCCTTTAGACATACTGAAAGCGAAAATAGTGAAGATATTTTCAGGAAGATTGGAGAATTTTCTCATGAATTTGCGACATTCATTTTTTTCACCAGCATAGTCGATGTAAGCGATATCTACAAGTAAAGTGATTTTTTATTGCCACCTTTAGCATGTTCTTTACAAACATCAAGAACTTTATCCCAATCTTCTTCAGATAGGCTATATCCTGTTGGATTATGTGCAGGAGTATTGATGATGATAAGTAAGGAGTCTTGGTCAGCTAAAAGAGTATTTACTTTATCTGTGAAACTTTCGATATTATAGTTCATATTTTCATCGAAAAGTTCATATGTTTCTAATTTACGGCCAGCTTCTTGACATAAAACGTTATAAGTACCCCAATACCAATCAGAAGTTAAAACGCTATCGCCAATTTCAGAATAATTCCAAATGGTATTATGTATAGCACCAGTACCACCAGCAGTAGCAACAGCTTCAAGGTATCCGTCTGGTTTATTATCAGCAAATGTAAGATTTTTTACAGCTTCAAGATATGCAGGAAGACCAATGATAGGAGCATAAGCAGCAAGTTCATTTGTAGGTAAGGAGCGAAGAACTTTTTCTACTGTAGGAATGCAAATAAGTTTGCCTTCGTCGTCCATAATAGCACCAATTGTACCATTAGTTACTATGTCTGCTCCATATTTTTGAATAGCTTCATTGCAAGCAGCACTTGCACCAAAAATAACATCTTTCAAAACTTTTCCTGTACTATGAGATGCAACCATACTAAAACTCATATGTAAATTCCTCCTAAATATAAAAGACAAAATTTATTTGATTAATAACACTGTTAACTGGGAACTCTTATGATTATACTACAAATTGTAAATTTTTTTTATATATATCCATCATGTATACATGTATATTTTTTTATTCATTATGTTTTAAGTTAGTGGATTTATTCTAATTATAAATTGACTAAAGTTCTCAATAAATGTTATAATCAGCTTATTATCTGTTAACATGTAACAATTTTAAAACACAGATATAAAGATTATGTAATAAATATAAAATCAGGAGGCAAATAAATGGCAATTAAAAAATTTCCTATTTCTCAAGAAAGATTAGAAGAAATTATAAAAGAATATCCTACACCTTTCCATATTTATGACGAAAAAGCAATTCGAGCAAATCTTCGCCGTTTTAAGAAGGCTTTTGATTGGGCTCCTGAATTTAGAGAATATTTTGCAGTAAAAGCAACACCAAATCCTCGTATTTTACAGATTATGCAAGAAGAAGGAGCAGGTGCAGACTGTTCTTCTTTACCAGAATTATTACTTGCAGATGCGTCAGGTATTCATGGTGAAAAATAATGCTCACTTCTAATGACACTCCAGCGGATGAGTTTCAAAAAGCTATTGAATTAGGTGCTATTATCAATTTAGATGATATTACACATATTGAATATTTAGAGAAAAATGCTGGTATGCCACAAGTTATGTCTTTTAGATATAATCCTGGTAACTTAATTGAAGGTAATGATATCATTGGTAAACCAGAAGAAGCTAAATATGGTTTGACTAAAGAACAGATGCTTGAAGCTTATAAAATAGCTATGGATAAAGGTGTTAAACGTTTTGGTCTCCATACAATGGTAATTTCTAATGAAACTAGACTTGAAGGTTTATTATTAAATGCTAAAATTGTTTTTGATTTAGCTGCTGAAATCGCAACTAAATTAGGTATCAAATTTGAATTCATTAATTTAGGTGGCGGTATTGGTATTCCTTATCGTCCTGAAGATAATGCTGTAGATTTAGAAGCATTAGGTGAAGGCGTGCATAAATTATATGATGAAATTTTAGTGCCAGCAGGTCTTACTACTACTGCTATTGCTTATGAATCAGGTCGTGCAATAACAGGTCCTTATGGCTATCTTGTATCTACTGTATTGCATCAGAAAAACACTTATAAAAATTATATTGGCTTAGATTCTTGTATGGCAAATCTAATGCGTCCAGCTCTTTATGGTTCTTATCATCATATCGTTGTTGTTGGTAAAGAAAATGAACCTTGTGATCATGTATATGATGTAACTGGTTCTTTATGTGAAAACAATGATAAATTTGCTATTGATCGTAAATTGCCTAAGATTGATATTGGTGATCGCATTGTTATGTTTGATACAGGTGCACATGGTCATGCAATGGGCTTCAACTATAATGGTAAATTACGTAGTGCTGAATTATTATTACATGAAGATGGTTCTGTAGAATTAATTCGTCGTGCAGAAACAATTGAAGATTATTTTGCTACATTGTATTATGATGGTTCTGTTTTAAAAAAATAATAGATAATAAATAAGTAAGATAAAAATGAAAAACCTCTTAAAAGTTATCATAAAGCTTTTAACGAGGTTTTATTATATAAATTTATTTGGATTTTGTTTGTGTATCGTCTGTAGATATTGGCTCTATTTTAGGTTGAGTGTGGTTTTCAATACAATCTTTGGTGATAATAACTTTTCTAGGTTCATCAGATTGAGGAATTTCGTACATTATATCAAGCATAACATCTTCTAAGATACCGCGAAGACTTCTAGCACCAGTTTGCGTTCGATAGCTTTTTTAGCTACAGCTAAGAGTGCATCATGTTCAAATTCTAATTTTACTTTATCCATAGCTAATAATTCTTGGTATTGGCGCACAGGTGCATTTTTTGGTTCAGTTAAGATTTTTAATAAATCATCTTCAGTGAGTTCTTCAAGTGTGCAGATAACAGGTAAACGACCGATAATTTCTGGAATGATACCGAATTTTATCAAATCTTCTGGGCGAACTTTATGGATTAAATCATTAAATACTGGTTTATCATTTTTAGTTTTAACATTTGCTCCAAAACCAATACCACTGTTATCAGTTTTTAAACGTTTGGCGATGATTTCTTCAATGCCAACGAACGCACCGCCAACAATGAATAATATATTAGTAGTATCTACTTTAATAGTAGGTGCTTCTGGATGTTTACGTTGTCCTTGAGCTGTGAATTCAACGACGCCACCTTCCATTATTTTTAAAAGACCTTGTTGTACACCTTCATGACCAGGGTCTGCTGTGATAGAGTTATTAGCACCAGATTTACGAGCAATTTTGTCAAATTCATCAAGATAGATTATACCATGTTCAGCTTTTTCAATATTTTTGTCAGCAGCATAGTAAAGATTTCTTACAGCGACTTCAACGTCAGAACCAACAAAACCTGCTTCTGTGAGGCTAGAAGCATCAGTTACAGCAAATGGAATATCTAAGAGTTTAGATAAATGTTGAAGCATAGCTGTTTTACCACAACCAGAAGGACCAAGCATAATTACATTAGATTTTTCGATATTCATATCGCGTTTATCATGAGTATAACCATATTTCATACGTTTATAGTGATTATATACAGCAACGGATAATATTTTTTTAGCGCGGTCTTGATTGATGATATATTGATCTAAGAATTCTTTGATGACATGAGGTTTATTTTTAGCTAAGATATCATCAAGACTATTTACGAATTTGCGATTTTGAGATTTTTCATCACGTTTATCATGTTCAACAATATATCCATAAATATCTTTGATACAATTTTTACAGATAGCAAAACCTGTTTGAGGATCATAAATAGGCATATCATATTGGGAACGTATAGTTATATTGCGTTTACAAAAACTACATACATGTTGTAAATCATTATTATTTTTCTTCATAAAAAACTTATCCCTTCTCTATTATCAAATAAAAACATTATATCAGATTTTATAATTAACTTATTTTATTATAAGTATTTACAACGATATTTGCAATTACTATTGATTGTTGATAAAAAATATTGTAAACTAATGTAGTTCGTATAACTAAAGCTTGCAAGTATGTCAAGTCTGTGATATAATCAATCAGTAAATGTCAGAGAGTGAGGTGCGACAGAATGAAACAAGGAATCCATCCTGATTATAAAGAAACTACAGTTATCTGTGGTTGTGGCAATACTTTTAAAACTGGCTCTGTTAAAGGTGAATTACGTGTGGACGTTTGCTCCAAATGTCATCCATTCTTCACTGGTCGTCAACGCGACATGGCAGCTGGTGGACGTATTGAAAAATTCAACAAACGTTATGGCAAAAAATAAAAATACGAATGCTAAGCAGAGCAGAAATGCTCTGCTTCATTTATATTTAAAAATAAATACTAATTATAGATTTATAATTAAATAAGGTAGGTGGATTTTAAGTGTCAGAAAAATTAATGGTAGGTGGACAAGCTGTAATTGAAGGTGTAATGATGCGTGGACCTAAAAAAGTGGCAACAGCAGTAAGAGAACCTTCTGGCGTAATTACAGTTGATGTAAAACCAATAAATTCTCTAGCAGAAAAATATCCTATATTTAAAAAGCCATTTTTCCGTGGCATATTATCCTTAGGTGAGTCATTAGTTATGGGGCTTAAATCCTTAACTTATTCAGCACAGATGGCAGGAGAGGAAGAAGCAGATAAGCTTACAAATAAAGATATTGCAATTACTATGGCTATATCTTTGTGTGCAGCTATTTTATTATTTGTAGTAATTCCTACAGCTTCTGTTAATTTGATTACTACGGATAGTCATGTGGTTATGAATTTATGGGAAGGATTAGTCCGCATGATTGTTTTCTTCTTATATATATATGGTATATCGAGAGCTAAAGATATTCAAAGAGTATTTCAATATCATGGCGCTGAACATAAAACAATTCATGCTTATGAAGCTGGCGTTGAATTGATACCAGAAAATGTACAGAAATTTTCTCGATTACATCCACGTTGTGGAACATCATTTTTATTAATTGTTATGATTGTCAGCATTTTTATGTTTTCTTTCTTAGGTTGGCCAAGCCTTTGGGAACGTATTATCTCTAGGGTTTTATTATTACCAGTAGTAGCAGGTATATCTTATGAATTAATTCGTTTTGCTGGTCGTTCTAAAAATAAAATAGTACATGCTATTTCTTTGCCAGGCTTATGGTTACAGTATTTAACAACTAGAGAACCTGACGATTCAATGATAGAAGTTGCTGTAAAATCTCTAAAGGCTGCTATTGAAGTAGAAGAAACAGCAAAAGTAGAAACTAAAAATGATGATACTATAGATAAACAAGATTTAAATGATTTGAAAGTAAATGCTAGTATTTGATATAGTATTTTATTATAGAAATAAATAAATGTGTAAATTAAAATTAGCGGAAGGTTTTTATTAGCCTACCGCTAATCTTTTAGTTGAATAAAATTAATGAGGTGGAAAGGCATTGTTAGATAAGTTACAAGCAGTTGAAGATAAGTATTTAGAATTGGAATCTTTGATTAGTGACCCAGATATTATTGCAGATATGCCAAAATGGCAAAAATATAATCAAGAACATGCTGCACTTACTGAACTTGTGGATAAATTCCGTGAATACAAAAAATATGTGGAACAATAGATGAAGATAAAGCTATGTTTGATGAAGATATAGATGATGATATGAGACATATGCTTGAAGATGAAGTAAAAGAATTATCTGCACGTAAAGAAGTATTAGAAGGCGAGTTTCCTATTTTATTATTGCCAAAAGACCCAAATGATAGTAAAAATGTTATCATGGAAATCCGTGGTGGTGTAGGTGGCGAAGAGGCTGCTCTTTTTGCTGGTGATTTATTCAGAATGTATTCTCGTTATGCAGAAATGCAGGGCTGGAAAGTTGAAATGCTTGATGCAAATCCTACAGAACTTGGCGGATTTAAAGAAGTATCTTTCTGTATCAATGGTTATGGTGCTTACAGTAAATTAAAATATGAAGTGGTACTCATCGTGTACAGCGTGTACCGCAGACTGAATCTTCTGGACGTGTGCATACTTCAGCTGTTACAGTAGCAGTTTTACCAGAAGTTGAAGATGTAGAAGTAGATATTAAAGCAAATGAATTGCGTATTGATACTTACTGTGCTAGTGGTGCTGGCGGTCAGTATGTAAACAGAACAGAAACAGCTGTACGTATTACTCATATCCCAACTGGTATCGTAGTACAATGTCAAGATGAAAAATCTCAGCTTAAAAATAAAGAAAAAGCAATGAGAGTACTTCGTGCAAAAGTACAAGAACAAGCTCAACAAGCACAAAATAATGAAATCGCAGCAGATAGAAAATCTCAAGTAGGTTCAGGCGATAGAAGTGAGCGTATCCGCACATATAACTTCCCTCAAGGTCGTGTAACAGACCACCGTATTGGACTTACACTTCATAAATTAGATTTTGTTTTAAATGGTGAAATTGATGAAATCATCAATGCACTTATAACTGCTGATCAAACTGAAAGATTAAAACAGGTAAAATAATATGGAAAATCAAGAGATGTATGGACTATAAGTTCTTTGTTAAATTGGACAATTAATTATTTTAAATCAAAGGGTATAGAGTCTGCTCGTCTTGATGCTGAAGTGCTTCTGTCTCATGTTTTGGGACAGAAGCGAATTTATTTGTATGTGCATTTTGATGAGCCTATGGAAGCAAAAGAATTGGCAAAATTTCGTGAATATGTAGCCAAAAGAGCTCGCCATATACCTGTAGCTTATATTTTAGGTCAAAGAGAATTTATGGGACTTGATTTTAAAGTTACAAAAGATACTTTGATACCTAGACCTGATACTGAAATTTTAGTAGAAAATACTATAGCTAAAGTAAATGAAAATTTTGGTGATAAACAAAGTTATGATATTGTAGATATTGGCACAGGTAGTGGAGCAATTATTTTATCTTTGCTCAAAAATTTACCTAAAGCAAAAGGTTTTACAGTGGATATTTCTGCAAATGCTATAGCTATAGCTAAAGAAAATGCTCAGAATTTGCAAGTAGATGATAGATGTGAATTTTTTGTAGGCGATTTATTTGAGCCAGTAAAAGATAAAGTTTTTGACGTGATTGTATCTAATCCGCCATATATTCCGCAAAAGGATATAGCAACTTTAGAAATTGATGTTAAAGATTATGAACCATTATCGGCACTTACAGATAATAAAGATGGATTGAGTTTTTATCAAAGATTATTTGCTCAAGGCATGAAATATTTGAAAGATGGCGGTTTTATGGCTGTAGAAATAGGCATTTATCAAGCTGAACCTGTGAAACAGATGGCAATAGATAATGGTTGGCAAAATATAGAAATCATCAAGGATTATGCAGGTATTGACAGGGTGGTATTGGCATGGAAACAGAATTAATAAAAATAAATTTAATAGATGATGAAGCTTTAAAAAGAGCTGGGCAATGTATAAAAGATGGTGGTTTAGTAGCATTTCCAACAGAAACAGTATATGGATTAGGCGGAGATGGTTTAAATGAAGTGGCAGCTAAAAATATATATTTAGCTAAAGGAAGACCATCAGATAATCCTTTAATTTTGCATATCAATGACCAAAAAATGTTAAGTCGTATTGTGAGTGAAGTAACACCAATGGCAAAAAAGATAATGACTGCTTTTTGTCCAGGCCCTATCACGATTATTTTACCGAAAAGCGATATCGTACCAAAAGCAGTAACTGGTGGTCTTGATACTATAGCAGTACGTATGCCAGATAATGATATAGCCAGAGCTTTAATTAAATATGCTGATACACCAATAGCAGCACCAAGTGCCAATATTTCAGGTAGACCAAGTCCAACAACAGCACAAGCTGTTTATAGGGATTTGCAAAGTAGAATAGATATGGTTTTAGATGGGGGAGCTTGCCAATTTGGTGTAGAGTCTACAATTGTAGATTGTACAGAAGATGTTCCTATCATTTACGACCAGGGGCTATTACTAAAGAAATGTTAGAAGAAATTTCCCTGTGGTGAAAATAGATAAAGCTATTGTTGGAGCTAATGTAGTACCAAAAGCTCCGGGCATGAAATATAAACATTATGCACCTAAAGTAGATATGATTTTAATTGAAGGTGATAACGAAAAGATGTCATCATCAATAGAAGAGATTTTGCATAAGTATGAAAATGAAGGAAAAAAGTTGGCTTACTTGTAAGTGATGAAGTGGCTAATGAATTAAATCATCAAAATACTTTTTCCTATGGTAGTCAAGAGAATTTAGCGCAAATAGCTAGTGAAATATATGAAGGTTTGCGCTATTTTGATGATAAAGATGTGGATATAATTTTGGCGCAAGGTACAACAGATAAAGGCATAGGACTTGCTATTATGAATAGACTTCATAAGGCTAGTGGCTTTAATAGTATTTTTATTTAATCCTTTGATTAACTTTTGTATTATGATAAAATAATCATAGTATGAAATAATTGAGCTTTAGCTATTAAAGCTATAAGGAGGGAAAGACTGGATACAGTCGATTAAGATGAAATTAATTATTGGTAGTGACCACGGTGCTGTGGATTTAAAAGAAGAAGTAAAAAGAGTATTAAAAGAAGAATTTGCTGAAGTAGAAGTAGAAGATGTAGGAACTTTGGCACAGAATCTGTAGATTATCCAGATGTCGCTGAAAAAGTTTGTACACCAGTAGCTAATGGCGAAGCTGATAGAGGTATTGTACTTTGCGGTACAGGTATTGGTATTTCTATTGCTGCAAACAAAATCAAAGGTATTAGAGCTGCTCTTTGCCATGAAACATATACAGCAAAATGTCTCGTGAACATAATAATGCTAATGTTTTGGCAATGGGTGGACGTACAACTGGTTTTGAAATTGCAGATGAAATCGTGCGTACATGGATGAAAACTGAATTTGCTGGCGGTCGTCATGAACGTCGTGTAAATAAAATCATGGCTTTAGAAGCAAAATAATAAAATCAATCTCTAAAATTAATTATTATAAATAATTAATAACCCTTTAGGTGGAGGAATAATTATATGGATTTATTGAAAAATTTAGATGTTGTTGATACAGAAATACAAGAAGCCATCAACAAAGAACTTCTCGTCAACGTGATAAATTGGAAATGATTGCTTCAGAAAATATTGTAAGTAAAGCTGTTATGCAAGCACAAGGTAGTGTACTTACAAATAAATATGCAGAAGGTTATCCAGGTAAGCGTTATTATGGCGGTTGTGAATATGTTGATGTTGTAGAACAATTAGCAATTGACCGTGCTAAAAAATTATTTGGTGCAGAATATGCAAATGTACAACCACATTCCGGAGCACAAGCAAATACAGCAGTATATTTTGCTTTGCTACAGCCAGGAGATACTATTTTAGGTATGAACCTTACAGATGGTGGTCATTTAACACATGGTAGCCCTGTAAATATTTCTGGTAAATATTTTAAAATTATTCCTTATGGTGTAGATAAAGAAACTGAACGCATTGATTATGATGAATTAGAAAGATTAGCAAAAGAACATCAACCAAAATTAATCGTTGGTGGAGCTAGTGCTTATTCTAGAATTATCGATTTTGAACGCATGGCACAGATTGCAAAATCTGTGGGCGCATATTTCATGGTAGATATGGCACATATTGCAGGTTTAGTAGCAGCAGGACTTCATCCAAGCCCAGTGCCATATGCAGATGTAGTAACAACAACTACACATAAAACACTTAGAGGACCTCGAGGTGGTTTAATCCTCTGTCGTGATGCAGAATTTGGCAAACAATTCAATAAAGCAATTTTCCCTGGTATTCAAGGTGGCCCATTGATGCATGTAATAGCAGCAAAAGCAGTAGCATTTAAAAGAAGCTTTAAGTGATGAATTTAAAAGTTTATCAGCAACAAGTTTTAGAATAAATGCAAAAGTCTTAGCAGATGAACTTGTGAAAAAAGGATTTAGAATTGTATCAGGTGG
>ENA-OQDF01000424-OQDF01000424.1-human-gut-metagenome-genome-assembly--contig:-NODE-424-length-17260-cov-2.038114_pt1 | contig 17260 bp, 30 predicted proteins | sample MGYA00242769_ERZ504597 | MGnify/ENA primary metagenome ERZ504597 (study PRJEB26092, sample SAMD00036305) | human gut metagenome | host: Homo sapiens | study: EMG produced TPA metagenomics assembly of...
CGCATCTGGAATTCCCTTTAAAGACATAATTACTTTCTTTGCTTGAGGATTCTTTCCTGATGAACTTGTACTCCAATAAAGGAATGCATATCTTTCATCCCCTACTACATATGGTGCTTCATCAGACATACCAGCTTCTGTTACAGTAATTCGTATTTCTTGCTAGGGAAAAATTTCAACGGATTTTCTAACCCAGTTACTTTATTATCGGTTACACTATAAGTTTTAGCTTTCCTAGTTGCTGTTGAAGATTTTGCCGGACGATTGCTAAATGTAATTTTACAGGTTTTAATTGCATTATCCTGAGTAGATCTCGCAAGAATCGCAATCGCATAACCGTCTCCGTCTGGAACATCCTTTACATCAATATGAACCACATCACCAGCTTTTGCTGTATATATTGCCTTACTGTCAGAATAACTTACTGACTTCGCATCAGATTTATAATTCTGATAATAATATTTACAATCATGTGAAGCAGTAAAATATACTGTCACATTATTATAATCATCCCATTCATCTTTGTATTTGATGCTTTTGAGATTTTAAACGTAGTTGCCGGGCGTTGTTTAAAACAATCTTTAAAGCCTGCACTGTACCATCCGTCTGAGATTTTGCATAAACAGCAATTGCCCAATTACCTGTCGGAATATTCTTTACATTAACCGGAACATCTCCTGCGCTTGCACTGTTTATTGCTTTACTCTCATTAAAACCAACTGTACTTACAGTAGCATCTTCTTTAACCCGTTCATAATACCACTTACAATCATTAGTTGTATTAAAATACGCTGTTGCAGTTGTATAATCAGGCCAACTAACGCTTCCCGTTTCTTTTATCACAAATGCAACCGGATCTGGTTCTGGATCTGGCTTTGAATCCACAGCTTTTAATGTTACAGTATCTGCTCCATCAGTCAACTCTGCAAATACAAATTTTTCACTATCGTCGTAAGTAAACTTAGATACTGCTGTTTTAAATTCATCCGCACTTACAAGAGAATTATCTGATGTATCTTTGCCAATTGTTATAATTTTTTTATCAATTGCTGGAGAAGCATCTGTATATCCAATAGATGCTGTATCTGCAAGCGCTCCCGTTATTTTGACAGGAACTTCTGATGCATCAGAAAGCTCTACATATAAATTCACAGTTGCATCTTGCCCATTTTTATTATCTGCTACTTTTATATCACTTTTCGCACCAGTACTGTAGGACACCCCTATACAAACTGTTGTATTACTATAAATACCACCCTTAGCACCACTATTTCCTGTTACAGTACCTCCTACAAGATAAAGTTTACCACCATCATTCGTAATTGCTCCACCATTATCGTCTGTCTTATTATTTGTAAGAACTACACCATTGTAAACTTCAAATGCCCCAGAATCACTTACTGAAACAAGCGTTTTAGTTGTATTCGTTGCTGTACCGTCAAGCGAAAGACTTGCACTTTCACCTTCTACATCTAATGCAAGTTCACTATCATTTCCATAAACTTTAAAAATTCATCAGTAAAACCATCTGCTCTTGTGATATTGACCGCAGCTGTAGCTGTAATACAAACACGCTTTCCCGATTCAACTGTAATTGAGGTAGAAATACTCTGGTCTTTCGTTACCTCAATTACAGGAATCTGCACTTTTCCATTTTCATCTGTTGTCGGTGCTGGTGCATTATTTATCGCATCCTGAATATCTTTATAAGCTGTTGTAACTCCATCTACTGTAATCATAACACCTGATGCAGTTTCTCCGGCTTCCGGTGCTTCTGTTGTCTCTGCCGCAGGTGTTTCCTGTACAGCCGCTGTCTCTTCTGTAGTCTGCTGTGTCTGCTCTGACGGTGCTGCTTCCTGAGCCGGTGCCTCTGTAGCCGCTGCTGCTTCCTGCGCCGGTGCCTGTTCTGCCGGTGCCTCTGTAGCTGCTGTAGTATCTGCCGGTGTTTCTTCTGCCGGTGCTTCTGTAGCTGCTGCAGTCTCTCCATCAACCGGATTTTCTTCTGATGTCTCCGCTGTAGCTGCCACATCTCCTTCTGCAGCAAATACAGCCGCTGGTGCACTGCTTGCTGCAAGTGCTCCTGCTAAAATAATCGCATATAACTGTTTTCGTCTCAATTTAAATCCTCCCATGGTGAGTATGTAAATCTTACCTTCGGCATGTATTTAAAACTTTTTGCTTTATTGGATCATTACGAAATAATTTCTTATAAAGCCCAAAAGTTACATGTCTAAACTGTAAATTATTATACACACGCATCCAGTGATTGTCAAATCATAGATACTGTTCACTTTGTTCACAGTATCTATGGTCAAAATGCATTCCAAATCACCTTCGGTGATGGCATTTTGCCCCTGTATGTCTCGGGATTTTTGTCATATTCATGCCAAAAACACCTCGCGGAATATTACCTGTGAATAGTGACTCATGTATCCTGCGTGTTCTGTGCAAAGCTTATCGACAAATATCGATCTGCCATTCCCTGTTACTGACGGATCTGTCCATTTCCATAGATGATATATTTGGTAGTTGTCAGTGCAAGCAGTCCCATCGGTCCTCTGGCGTGAAGTTTCTGGGTACTGATACCGATCTCTGCCCCATATCCGAATTCAAATCCATCGGTAAATCTGGTAGAAGCATTGACATATACCGCCGCTGCATCCACTTCATCCAGGAATTTCTGGGCATTGGTATAATCATTGGTGATGATTGCCTCAGAATGTCCTGTATTGTACCGGTTGATATGTGCAATAGCCTCGTCTACAGAATACACTACTTTGATTGATAATATGTAATCCAGATATTCCGTTCCCCAATCTTCCTCTGTGGCTGCAACAGCCCCCGGCATCAGCGTCATGGCTTCTTTATCTGCGCGCATCTGTACATGCTTTTCTTTCAGACGTTTGCAAGAACCGGCAGCAATACATCTTTGATATTCGCATTTACCAGAAGTGATTCGCAGGCATTGCAAACTCCAACTCTCTGTGTCTTAGCATTCATAATAATATCAACCGCCATATTCAGATCAGCACTCTCATCTACATATATATGGCAGTTTCCTGTGCCGGTCTCGATGACCGGAATCGTACTCTGATTAACAACTGCTTTGATCAGTCCCTTGCCGCCTCGTGGAATCAGCACATCCACATATTCATTCATTTTCATAAATTCTGCAGCAGTCTCACGGGAAGTATCCTGGATCAGCTGAATTGCGTTCTCTGTTATGTCATTGGCTTTCAGGGTTTCACGAATACACTTCACGATAGCTTCGTTTGAATGGATTGCATCACTGCCACCCTTCAAGATCACTACATTTCCGGTCTTAAAGCAAAGGCCAAAAGCATCTGCTGTAACATTCGGACGTGCTTCATAAATGATTCCGATCACACCAAGCGGTACCCGTTTCTGTCCGATGAGCAGTCCATTCGGACGTTTTTCATCCCGGTTACCTCACCGATCGGATCCTCCAGCGCTACCAGCTGCTGCAGACCTTCTGCCATTCCCTGAATTCTTTCCGGTGTAAGAAGAAGTCTGTCTACCAGTCCTTCCGGCATATTGTTCTTTTTTCCATTCTCCACATCAACAGCATTGGCTTTGATCAGCTCATCTGTACATTCCACAAGATGTTCCGCAACTGCCGCAAGCACCTGGTTCTTTTTGTTTGTGGTTATGGTCCGCAGCATATTTTCTGCTTCTTTTGCATTTTGTCCAAGCTCTAACAGCATTTCATTCATAGCATAACCTCCCCGGGACATTTCCTGTCCCTTTAAATAATAAAACCTAAAAAAATGCTTATTTATAAATTTCTTTTTCTGTAACAATGATCTCCGGTGAAATGTCTGTAGGCTCCACCGGTACCTCTGACATCATCTGAAATTCAAATGCAACTGCAACCCTTGTGATATATGGATGTTTTCCAGGAAGCGGTCATAAAAACCGCCGCCATAACCAACTCTGTGATTCTGCCTGTCAAACGCGACTCCCGGCATGATCATCAGAGCCTCTTCCCACTGAACGATCTCACCTCTTGCCGGCTCCGGAATACCAAAATATCCCTTTTCAAGCTGTGCAAAATCTGTCAGTTTATAAAATACCATATCCTGTCCAACTACTTTAGGAACCGCAACTTCTTTGCCATCATTCCATGCCGCTTCTATAATATACTTTGTCATAACTTCGTGATTATAATCCGCATAGCAAGAATTCTCCGGCTGTTGCTGTATTCCGGAAGTGCCGTAACTGTTTCAGCAATTTTTCTGCTCCAGTCATCGATCTGCTGATCGGTTGTGTGCTTTTCGCGCTGCAAAAACCTTTTTTCTAATTACCTTTTTTCTTCCATATTTTTCACCCAGATTTACAATAGAACCATCTTTTTCCTGAATATCAATATTATTTAACTGTGCTTTCAGATTCTTGCGAACAGTTGCCAGATACTCCTGACGAAGCTCTGCCTGCTCCTTCTTTTCTTCTTCTGTAAGACCGACACTCTTCGCTTTATGTGCCAGAGTATTGATTCGGTCTATCTTCACATTATCCATCATAATAATTTCCTCCTAGAGAAGTTTTTCTATATAATCAATCAGGAAAAACTCTTCTTTTTTGTTTCCTGCAAATAAGGTACCATATTTTCTGCCTTCCATGATCTTGTGGATCACATGAAAATCCCGGCCATTCGCGATCACCATATCCGCACCTGCAGCCGTTGCTATCTCGGCAGCAGTCAGTTTTGTAGCCATTCCACCGGTTCCGACCTTGCTCTTTGGTCCTTTCCCATACTCAGAAGTTTCTCATCCAGTACTTCGACAGTATCAATAATTCTGCATCCGGATTCGTATTCGGGTCATCGGTAAAGTCCGTCGATATCAGAAAGCAGGATCAGAAGATCCGCCCCGATCAGGCCCGCGATAACTGCTGACAATGTGTCATTATCACCAAAGGATTCCAGCATCTCCAGCTCGTAGCTTGAAATGGAGTCATTTTCATTAACAACCGGAATTGCCCCGAGCTCCAGCAACTCTTCAAATGTATTCCGTGCATTTCTGCGGTTCAGGTTATTGACCATCGTATTCTTTGTCATCAGAATCTGCGCCGCCATCTGGTTGTACTCTGAAAAAAGTTTCTGATAGATCATCATCAGACGCGCCTGTCCAACTGCGGAGCATGCCTGTTTTTTCTTAAGTTCTGTCGGCTTCTCATGCATGCCAAATGCAGATGCACCAACTGCCACTGCACCTGAAGTAACCAGGACAACATCTTTGCCCTGGTTATGAAGATCACTCAGTTCCCTTACAAGCACTTCCAGTTTACGAAGATCCAGTTTATTTGTTTCCTTGTGGATCAAAGAGGAAGAACCAACTTTGATCACAACACGTTTTTTGTCTTTCAGTAACTCACGATAATTCATGGTATTTATTCTCCAGTAATTTCTTCTGCGATCTGTTTCAGGTCATCACCTGTAAACAGTCTCTGTTCTCTATTGATAGCTGATATCATCCACTCTGTCATCCTGTACGATCTCCACCCAGGTCGTTCCCGGATTCAGCTGAACTTCCTGATTATCATCTGTAATATAATGAGTCACACCCCATGGGGAATCTTTCTGCCAGGTGACATCGATTGCTTTCCCTCTTGTGATATATTTGCCTCGTCCACCGGAATTTCCGTCACGGTCGGTAATCGTCTCAATATCCTTATAGCTTGTTCCCTCATACGTAGTCACGTAAGAGTACTGGATCAGGATATTGTCACAGGTCAGTTGCTCTCCGGTAAGATCATCGATCTGTGCCGCACCATACTGGAAACGGCTGTATTTTTTTGTAATTTTCATCATAAACAAACCATGGATGATTCACTGTAAAATTAATCAAAATGTATCTCCTGTGCGGATGTACCCTGCGGAAGTGTGTTTTCAGTTCCATCAGGTACAAACACATAGTGTCCATCATAATCTTCTTTGTATTCTCTGCGGTATCCCATCTTGTCTATACCCTGCTGAAGCAGTTCATATGTTGTATAAGCATTGTGCGGAGCCTTACGGTCAGTACTCCTGAAATAACAGATTTTTCCCAGTTTCACGCCATTCAGATTGTCGATCAGATGCTGTTCAAAATATGGAAGTGCAAAAGCAGACTGTCCATAATGCGCATAAATTGCATCAAATTCATTCGCATAAAAGATATAATAATCTCTGCAGCTTCTGACGGAACCAATCCGTTCCAGATCTTTATAATCCTCAAAAATCCCCATCAGTCTTGTGATATCGCCCTCTACAGGTGCTCATACACAACACCGGCATTCGCACTCCCACTCTGTGGCATCCCTGCTTAATATTATTCAGCATAACCGCTACCGGGCGGACCCGGCCTTCCGATTCGGGAACATCCAGTCCTGTAAGGTAGCTTTTCACCATAGTATCAGCAAATACACCAACAGGTGTCGTTCCTATCATAACCAATGCCATAACTGCTGCCAGAAATTTCTTCTTCATAGATGTTCTCCTTTCAGATGGTGATCATCACCTGGTAATTCCCAGATCCTCCAGTGCCTTTGCCTGCTTGGCCTCCATTACCGCTGCCTCATCCGGTTCCATATGATCATAGCCGAGCAGATGCAGCATACTGTGTGCAAACAGGAAACTGAATTCCCGCTCTGTGCTGTGTCCATATTCTTCTGCCTGCGCATAGACCTTATCTACAGAGATCATAACGTCCCCAAGGATCAGTTCATCTGTATCAAGATCAAAATAGCTGTCATCGCCCTCGATCACTGAATAATCTGCCGGTGTCTTAAACGGTATCATCGGGAAAGAAGTACATCTGTCGGTGCCCCGATTGAGCGAAATTCCGTATTTACCCGTTTGATTTCTTCGTTGTCAGTAATCACAAGATTTACGCAGACATCATAAGGACAGTTCTCTGTCTCAAGAATATGCTCAGCGACTTCTGATGCCAGTTTTTCATAATCAATATCCAGTTTACGTTCTGCTTCATAATCAATTTGTATGGTCATTCTTTTTCCTCCGGACTGTCCTTGTACCACCGGTACTTCTGGACGGTTTCTGTTTCTTTTCGTAATCTTCATATGCCTGTACGATCTGCTGTACCAGCGGATGACGTACAACGTCTTTGCTGGTAAGCTGGCAAAATCCAATATCATCTATCTTCTTAAGGACCTTTGCCGCCACATCAAGACCAGATACTGCATCTCTCGGAAGGTCTTTCTGAGACGCATCACCGGTAACAACCACTTTGGAGCCAAAACCAATACGGGTCAGAAACATCTTCATCTGTGCCGGTGTTGTATTCTGTGCCTCATCCAGAATAATAAATGCATTATCCAGTGTACGTCCTCGCATATAAGCAAGCGGAGCCACTTCGATCAGCCCTCGTTCCATATTTTTTGCGAAACTGTCAGCTCCCATGATCTGATATAATGCATCATACAATGGGCGCAGATACGGATCTACTTTACTCTGAAGATCACCCGGAAGGAATCCAAGTTTCTCCCCTGCTTCGATCGCCGGTCTGGTCAGAATGATACGGCTGACTTCTTCATTTCGAAATGCGGTAACTGCCATTGCCATAGCGAGGTAAGTCTTACCGGTGCCTGCAGGTCCGATTCCAAATACGATCATTTTCTTTCGGATCTGTTCTACATATTCCTGCTGTCCTAATGTTTTGGGTTTAATTGGTCTTCCCTGTATCGTATTACAGATAAAATCTTTATCTATTTCCGTGAGTACCTGATTTCGTTCCTCCATGGCAAGAGACAGTGCATAACTTACGTTCTGCCGTGTTATAGTATTGCCTCTTCCTGCAAGCGTCACCAGTTCCTCTATCAGTTTTTTGCCTGAGTTGCACTCTGTTCGGTACCCAGGATCTTCAGCATGCCATCTCTGGATATCAGTGTTACATTTAACGTCCGTTCAATCAGCTTCAGGTGTTCGTCAAACTGACCGAACACATTTCCCTCCAGATCTGCAGGCACCTGCGTATATAGCTCGATAATGCTGTTAGCCATCCTCTGTTGTCCTTTCTGCAGGCTGCTCCGGTATTTCTACAGGAGTCTCCTCTCCGATTTTTTCTATAATTTCCAAAAAACCTTTGCTTACACAGGTCTTGTGGTCAATTTCTATTTTAACATTATTTGCAGATATTTGAACCCCTTTTTGCATTAATTTTTCTTCATACCTCTGCAAAGTATGCCATGCAAGTTTTTTTACTTCTTCCCTTGTATACTCTTTTTTTATCTTTCTGTACTGGTTTTGGGTAATATACCCTATTGAGCACGGCAGCTGAAAACTTTTGGTCAGATACATTTTCTGTTCTTCTGCAATCTGATACCAGCCATTTTTTGTCCTGTCTGCAATTTCCAAATAAAATCTGCCTGCTTTCAGATAGATACCCTTTTTCTTTTTACCGGTCCATTCATATGTCTCATAGATCATTGGAATCTCATGATAATATGCCTTCTGTCTTTTTATATAAATATCTGCATCTGCATGAACCGCTTCATACTTTACAACCTCCTGACTGTCATCCTTTAATTCCAGTATTCCCGATACCAGGATCTCACCTTTTTTACATAAATCCCCAACCTTTTTCCGGGGCAGTCCACTTCTGGTTATCATTTTTATGATCTCACCATCGCGTTCTGCCATAATATCACAGGCAGATTTGTCCTTTTCTTCTGTAGTCTGTATAAATATCCCTTCTCTGACTGTAAGGAGCAGTCTGGTTCCCTCCAGTTTTGCTGATACCCACGTAATATCCGGATATTTTTTACGGATCTCAGCTGCAATCTCACTGCAGCTGAGCCTTTCTTTTGCCATTCCATGCCTGATTCCTTTTTGTTCCAGAAAATCCAGTATCTCAGGTGTGCTGTTTCTGACATTTCCCTCTACATCAATTTCCCACAACCGTCCGGACAGGAACAAAAGCAATCCTGCACATAAAAGTAATCCAAGAAAAAAAGCCTTTTCTCTTTTTACTTCGGTAAAAAAAGAAAGGAAGTCCATGCTTTTCCAGAATATGAATTTTTACTTTTGTTTTTCTATGTATTGGAGCGAGTCTGAAAAAATCTCTGATCTGCAGACATCCTGTCAGACTCAGTTCTGATTCTCTTCTGAGATCACTGATTCGAATTTCACGAGCTCTGCACAGATTCAGAAAACGTTCTGTCTGTTCCCCATATATCCTCACACGAACGTATCCATTTCGAAACCCGGCATACTTTTTCATAATCTCCTCCTAACCTTCCAGGATAATCTCCGTGATCACACCTTCAATATACATTTCTTCAGGTGTATACATCGGAATCTTCAGTCTTTTTCCCTGTATTCGAAGTTTCCCCTGAAAAGTCAGTAATATTATTTCTTCTTTCTCATACCGCAAAACACTTCGATAGTTGCAGACTACTGCCTGATGTTTTCCTGTAACAGTAAACACCGTTTCTTTCATTGCCAGATCTCTCGGTATTTCCAGCGAGGTAACAAGATTTTCTTTCCATTGTCCCATCTTTTTCATAACAAAAACCTCCCTGGCGCTCATTATAAATGTACGCCGGAGAGGTCTTGTTTATTCTCTGATATTTTATTTAAAAAGCACCATGGAAAACCAGAGTATCGTATTTCCGCCCAGATTATACTCCATCTGCTGTTTCTCTACGATCTCACTTACTACCACGCCATGGCTTTCCAGGCAGGGATGCATTCGGTCCGGATGTCTGCACGGTTTGCCATGTGGATATGCACAGTCCTCACAGATATCACAGGATTCCGTTGAAAGTGTAAACGTCTCAAATCCCTGTTCTTTCAAAAACGGGCAACTTCCGTTGTCAGTTCTTCGTGTGCAGCTCTTGTTTGCAGCATTTCCTGCATATTCATAAGATCAGAAACTTCTGCCACACTGGAAAAGAAAACAGCCTGTCCAAACTTGCGGATTCTTTCCTCGCATTCTTTCAGAGTACCCACAGCCGGCGGACATGCCCAGGTCGATCCATACCGTTCACATTCCTGCTGACAGACGATCCTTACTCTCTCCTCGACAGACAGATCTTCGGTATTCAGGATACGATATTCAAAGATCGGATACTGCGCAATAAAATCTTCAAATTTGTCAATATTCAGTTCTGCCGTCATCAGGGTTCCTCCATTTTAATTAATCCAGAATAATCAGCGCCATGAATACAAGGTCTTCATCGCCGCTGTTTGTAAGTCCATGTCCTTTGCCGTCCGGAGTAAATGTCACATCACCGGCCTGCACCATACGGAGTGTTCCATTATCGCTGTAAATACCTTTTCCTGAAAGAATATAATACGTTTCACTCTCATTATGATGTTCATGATATCCCAGAGAACATCCCGGTTCCAGAGTTACCTGCGCATATAATTTGCATTTTCCGTTTAACTGCTTCTCATCAAGGAGACGTTTCACCAATGTATGTCCCTGTCCACCTGCCATATGTTCTACTCGTTCTGTTGTCATATCACTATATCCTCCTTTTTTGGAAATCATTTATTGCAAGCCGGAGTTATTTCCGGTTTGTGTCTTTTTATTTATGATAAGGTTCATGGTTCAGGATCCTGTAGCACGATAGATCTGCTCCAGAAGAATCATCTGCATCAGCTGATGAGGAAATGTCATTCTGGAAAAGCTCAGTTTATAATCTGCTCTTTTCAGAACTTCATTGCCAAGACCTAACGAGCCTCCGATCACAAATGCGACAGAACTTTTGCCTTCTACACCCAGACGTCCGATTTTTTCGGATAACTCGACGGAATCCAGCATTTTACCATCAATCGCAAGTGCAATTACATAATCCTGTTCCCGGATATGCTTCATCAGACGTTCCGCTTCTGTATTCTTAATCTGCTCGTTCAGTGCATCAGATGCTTTATCCGGTGTCTTTTCATCCGGAACCTGGCAAAATGTCAGTTTGCAGTAACGGCTCAGACGCTTCGCATACTCGGCAATTCCATCATTCAGATATTTTTCTTTGATTTTCCCTACAGTTATGATCTTAATTTCCATTTACAGGTATTCCTCTATATAATTTTCAAATTCTTCTGCAGACATCAGTACCTTACGAGGTTTCGTTCCTTCCTCCGGTCCGACAACCCCTGCATCACATAACTGATCCATGATTCTTGCAGCTCTGTTGAAACCGATTTTGAACATTCTCTGGAGCATACCGATCGATGCCTTTTCTTTTTCAATAATGAATTTACCGGCCTCCACAAAATAAGCATCCCTGTCGTCAGCCGAAGAACCACCGGTGCCACCGGACATGCCTGCCGTATTTACCTGCTGTTCAATCTGGGAATTGTACTGCATTCCCGGATTCTTTTCTGCCAGGAAGTCAACAATACTGCTGACTTCTTCATCGGATACAAAAGCCCCCTGCAGTCTGGCCGGTTTCTGATATCCTTGCGGATAAAACAGCATATCGCCCTTTCCAAGAAGCTTCTCTGCTCCATTCATGTCAAGGATCGTCCTTGAATCAACACCAGAAGATACAGAGAATGCAATTCGTGACGGCATATTTGCTTGATCAGACCGGTGATAACATTTACAGACGGTCGCTGTGTTGCAATGATCAGATGAATACCTGCAGCACGTGCAAGCTGTGCCAGACGACAGATTGCATCTTCCACTTCTCCAGGAGCAACCATCATAAGGTCTGCAAGCTCATCTACAATAATTACGATCTGTGGCATCTTCTCAGGGCGCTCTTCTCCTTCCGAATACGCATTCCTTCAACTTGCGGTTATATTCCTGAAGATTTCGAACACTGTATTCTGCAAACGTATTGTAACGGTTCATCATCTCTGTTACTGCCCAGTTCAATGCACCGGCAGCTTTTTCGGATCCGTGACAACCGGAATGAACAGATGTGGAATACCGTTATAAACACTGAGTTCCACTACCTTCGGGTCAATCATGATCAATTTGACATCTTCCGGAGATGCTTTGTACAGGATGCTTACGATCAGGGTATTGATACAGACAGATTTACCGGAACCTGTAGCACCCGCGATCAGAAGATGTGGCATCTTGGCAATATCCGTAACAACCGGTTTTCCTGCAATATCTTTACCAACTGCAAAAGACAGCCTGGACTTGCACTCTGAAATTCCTGTGACTGAAGGATCTCTCTCAGCATAACAGCATGATTTTCTTTGTTCGGTACTTCAATACCAACAGCCGCTTTGCCCGGAATCGGTGCCTCAATACGAATGTCCGGCGTTGCAAGGTTTAATTTGATATCATCTGCCAGATTGACGATCTTACTTACTTTAACGCCCATTTCCGGCTGCAATTCATATCTGGTGACAGTTGGTCCGCAGCTTACATTCGTCACAGTTACATTCACACCAAAATTATGCAATGTATCCTGCAGCTTCTTCGCAGTCTTGCGAAGATGTTCATCGGAGTCTCCCTGTGATTTGCCATCTCCACGCTTCAGAAGTTTCAGCGGCGGATAATGATACTCACGCTTAACCACTTCATTCTGCTGTGTAATCTCTTTCTGGATATTTTGAATTCCACTTTCAATCTCCTGTTTGGAAGACTTCGGATTTTTGACTGACTGTGAAACAGGTCTTGTCTCCGGCTGCGGCACAGATTCCGGAACATTCTCAGACACCGGCTCCTGCACCTGCTGTACTTCCGCATATGTTTCTACCGGCTCCGGTTCAGAATAGCATTCTGATAATTCCGGTACATCCTGCTCTGCCGTTGGCTGCACATAGCTGTCTGATGGTTCCTGATAAAATTCTTCCGGCTCTGCACGGTGAATCTCAAACATCGGAGTCTGTGGTGAAGCCATCGCCATCGTGTTCTCCACAGGCATATTCTCAGGCATCTCATCCTTCTGGTCCTGCCTCACAGTTTCCCCGTGTTCTGCATTTCCTGCAAAATCTGAAGTCATATCTGAAACTACAGCTACGGAATCTGTATCTGTGGCAGTATCATTTTTTATGCCTTCTGCGGTCTTCTTATGATCTCTGAGCACTGTCTTACGATTCTTTTTCTTCTTTGCTTCCGGTGGAACAAGCAGCGTCCCTTCAAGAAATCCTGTAGATTTCTTCTCTTTAGCCGCAGCCTCTTCTCCATCATTGTTTTCCTGTGCCAGAGCCTCTTCCAGTTCGCGCACACGCTGCGCCTGCCGTTCTTCTCTCCTCTGTCTGCGTTCCTGCACACGAAGCTCTTTGCGAAGATCCCGCTCCGGCTGTCCCTCCATATACATGTCATGTCCATCTCTGGCAAGTGCACAGACTGCATCCCAGATACGGAATACAAAACCAAAAAATGATTTCTGCGTGATCAATATCAGAGAGATCAGAAGTACAAGAATAATAATCACATATCCCCCCGCAACACCAAATGCGGAAGTCGTAGAAATGCAGATAGCTCCACCAAGCACACCACCACCCGTTCTATATGTAGAACAGGTCGAATAATATTCCGACATTGTAGTACTGGACATATATCCCTCTGTCAACAGCTGAACCAGGCCGCACAGAAAAACAAAAACACAAGCGCAGCAAGTGCTTTTTTGTATGCAAGAGGATTCTTACTGTTCGATACAAGAAATGCAGCACCAACAAAGATCAATACCGGAAAAACATACGCAAGCAATCCCATAATCCGAAAGATGCCTTACTGATCGCAGCACCGACCACTCCACCCATGCCAAGATTACTGATGATCAATATAATCGAAGCCGCCAGAATTGTCAGCAAAATGATCTCTGTCTGGAATCCGCTGGTAACTCCCTGCTTTTTCACCTGTTTTCTGGTCTGTTTTTTTCTCGTATTTTTACGTCCGGAAGTGGCTTTTGCATTCCCTCTTCGGTTACTCTGTTTCTTTGCTGCTGCCATTCAGGCACCCCTCCTAATGATTCTTCATAAAAATCCGCCGGAAAATCAGAAAATCCTCCGGCAGAAATAAATATTCCCAATTATGCAAAATTTGCTACAAGCGCAATAATTCCCACAATAAAACAATAGTATGCAAAAAAGCGGAATTTTCCGTTGTGTACAAGTCTCAGGCATGCCCGGATTGCCAGACTTCCAACAACTGCTGCAATGATCATTCCAAATACATAAGAAAAGCCAAGCCCTACTGTCATATCTGCAGAACCAAACTGCCCAAGTTCCATGATCAGTGCACCGATAATTGCCGGAATCGACAAAATATAAGAATACTTCACTGCAAATGTACGGCTGAATCCGCTCATCAACCCGGCACTGATCGTCATTCCACTTCTGGAAAATCCCGGAAATACCGAAAGACCCTGACAGATTCCGATCCACATGGCATTGGAAAAGCTTGCATCCTTAGCTGCTTTTGTGCCGCCTACCTGACTCAGATCAATTACCAGAAGAATAATCCCCGTGATCAGAATCCCAACACTCGGAAGAAGTTTTGAAGCTGCAGACATTGCAACAAGTCTGCGTGCTGTATATCCCAGAAACATCGTCGGAATCATGGAAACCATCAGTAGAACTGCAAATTTACGGTAGATATTACTTATAATCTTTGCATAATGAAGCTCATCCCCGGTACGTCTGTTATGTATATAGAGATTTGCATTTCCGATCACATCCATAAACATTTCAATGGATTCCACTGCCAGTCTGCGAATATCCTTCTGAAAAGTCATAAAGATCGCAGCCAGTGTTCCGACATGAAGCATAACCTCCATGAGTACTCCGGGTCCATGTTCCATACCAAGTATATTCTGAACAAAACAAAGATGTCCAAAACTGCTGACCGGAAGAAATTCTGTAATTCCCTGCACTATAGCCAGTAAAATAATATAAAGAACTATCATATTTTTATCCTTTTCTTTCAACTAATCTGTACCATATTATCCGGCAAATTTCTCATAACCGCCTATAAAGGCATATTAACAGTGGATAGTATAACATATTCCCGAAAAACTTACAAGACAGCAAAAAAGAACTTGTGTTCTTATTCTATTCAAAAAAGACCTTCCGACACATTTCTGTACCGGAAGGCCCCTGATTCATTTTATTTATTTTTCAGATATTCATCGATACCTTTGGCTCCGGCTTTACCAGCTCCCATAGCAAGGATAACGGTAGCCGCACCTGTAACAGCATCTCCACCGGCGTAAACGCCATCTTTGGAAGTCTTACCTGTTTCTTCTTCAGCAACGATACATCTTCTCTTGTTGATCTCAAGTCCTTTAGTAGTGGAAGAAATCAGCGGGTTCGGAGAAGTACCAAGTGACATGATAACGGTATCAACATCCATATCATATTCAGAACCTGGAATCTCAACAGGACGTCTTCTTCCGGATGCATCCGGCTCGCCCAGTTCCATCTTAACAACCTTCATACCGCTTACATGTCCGTTCTCGTCAACAAGGATTTCCTTCGGATTTGTAAGAAGATCAAAGATGATTCCTTCTTCTTTAGCATGATGAACTTCTTCTGCTCGTGCAGGAAGCTCTGCTTCACTTCTTCTGTATACGATATGTACTTCAGCACCAAGTCTGAGAGCAGTTCTTGCAGCATCCATAGCTACGTTACCACCGCCGACAACAGCAACTTTCTTACCTGCTGCGATCGGTGTATCATAAGAGTCATCGAATGCTTTCATCAGGTTGCTTCTTGTCAGGTACTCGTTTGCAGAGAATACACCGCTTGCGTTTTCACCCGGGATTCCCATAAACATCGGAAGACCTGCACCGGAACCGATAAATACAGCTTCAAATCCTTCATCTTCGATCAGCTGATCGATTGTTGTGGATTTACCGATAACAACGTTTGTTTCAAATTTAACACCGAGTTCTTTAACTTTCTCGATCTCTTTCTTAACAACTTTCTGTTTGGAAGACGGAATTCCGGAATACCATAAACAAGAACTCCACCAAGTTCATGAAGAGCTTCAAATACGGTTACATCATATCCGGCCTTTGCAAGATCACCTGCGCAGGTAAGTCCGGACGGACCAGAACCGATAACAGCAACTTTATGTCCGTTCTTAACTTCTGCTCCGACTGGTTTAATATCATGTTCCAGAGCATAGTCAGCAACGAATCTTTCCAGTTTACCGATAGAAACAGCTTCACCCTTCTTACCACGGATACACTGTCCTTCACACTGAGATTCCTGAGGACATACACGTCCACAGATAGCCGGAAGTGCGGAAGATAATCCGATCACTTTATATGCTTCTTCAATGTTTCCTTCTTTGATCTGCTCGATAAATCCAGGAATATTGATGGACACCGGACATCCTTCTACGCATTTCGGTTTTTTACAGCCCAGACATCTCTGTGCCTCTTCCATTGCTTCTTCCTGATTATATCCAAGACAAACTTCTTCAAAGTTTGTAGCACGTACCTTCGGATCCTGTTCTCTTACCGGTACTTTATTTAACATTTTTGCATCTGCCATTACTTGTCACCTCCGCACTGTCCGCATCCACCGTGGTGGGTATCGCCTTCCTGAAGCTTCAGTATGCACGTCCTTCTTCAGTCTTGTACATCTGGCTTCTCTTCATAGCCTGATCAAAATCAACGAGATGTCCGTCGAATTCCGGTCCGTCTACGCAGCAAATTAATTTCATCGCCAACCTGGAGACGACATGCTCCACACATACCAGTTCCGTCAACCATGATCGGGTTCATGCTGACGATTGTGTGGATACCAAGCTTCTTAGTAAGAAGACAGACAAATTTCATCATGATCATCGGTCCGATTGCAACACAGACATCATAGCTCTTTCCTTCGTTAGTAACGAGATCTTCCAGAGTCTTTGTTACCATACCGGAACGTCCATAAGATCCGTCATCTGTTGTAACATAAAGGTTGGAAACAGCTGCAAGTTCTTTTTCAAGAATAACCATATCCTTTGTTTTGGAACCAAGGATTACGTCTGCAGTAATACCATGCTCGTGAAGCCATTTTACCTGCGGATAAACAGGTGCTGTACCAACACCTCCGGCTACGAATACCATTTTCTTTTTCTTAAGTTCTTCGATGTCTTCATGAACAAATTCAGAAGGACATCCCAGAGGTCCTACGAAATCACGGAAAGAATCTCCAGCCTTTAATTCGGACATCTTAATTGTAGATGCTCCAACTTCCTGGAACACGATTGTAATAGTTCCTTCTTTGCGGTCATAGTCGCAAATTGTAAGCGGGATTCTCTCGCCCTTTTCATCCATTTTTACGATGATAAATTGTCCTGGCTGACAGTGGCTTGCAACACGCGTGCATGTA
>ENA-OQDF01000425-OQDF01000425.1-human-gut-metagenome-genome-assembly--contig:-NODE-425-length-17254-cov-1.566532_pt1 | contig 17254 bp, 23 predicted proteins | sample MGYA00242769_ERZ504597 | MGnify/ENA primary metagenome ERZ504597 (study PRJEB26092, sample SAMD00036305) | human gut metagenome | host: Homo sapiens | study: EMG produced TPA metagenomics assembly of...
CCTGAACAAGAAGCCTTATCTATTGTTTCCTTCAAGACTGAGAGGCCGCTTCCCCAGTTAATAAATTAAATCCCAATTAAATCTCAAAATCTTTTATGTAATCTTTCATATACCTGATCGAATGCTCTCTGTCTTCCATCTCCTTTTGTTGTTGACAGTATTGCATGTCTCTTTCCGTCCGGTTCTGTCAGGAATAATGTCTTTTTAATATTGCCTTGTTTTCCTACTTCCAATTTCTCCATCTGGTTCAGATCATATATCTCTACATCCGTATCTACGGTCACTACATAATCTTTTGCAATCAGAAGCTGTTCTTCTTTTAATTCCAGTACATCCGGTGCTGCCAGCTGACGGTAGAACTCTTCTTTGTCTTTCACTCTGTCCAGCTTTCTGTTGAATTCTTTTCTTGCTTTTGTATTCAACACTGCTAAAACAAGTCCTACACATCCAATAATTGCAGCCAGCATGATATTATCAAACGAGCAGATCAATGCCAGGCACAGAAGACTGATCCAGACAATCATTCCTGTCTGTAGTGATTTGATTCTTTTTGCTGTCAGATCTGCATATTTTTGCTGTCCTGCTGTTTCAATCGCCATACTTTTTCTCCTTTTACCGAATCTTCTGCTTTTTCCGGGTATTTTCACGCTGTTACCTTGTACTCTGCCGACGCTTAGTTACCAGCCCATGGTCTTACTGTTTCTTTATAATATGTAACATTTTCAGAAAGGATCTTTGCCTCCGCATTCTTTACTTCCACTTCTGTCACCGCACAGTTACTGTGCACTCCGATGCCCCAGTATTTTTCCAGCGGTTCCTTTCTGATGTTATTCAGTATACCTGCCAGCGCCGCTCCATGTGTGGTGATCAGTATATTTCCATACACACCATCTGCTTTTTTGTACAGACTTTCCAGAAACTCACCGGTTCTTTTCCTTACATCCGCAAATGATTCGCCACCTTTTCCCGGTCTGAATCCCACCGGATCATCGAAAAATTTCTGAAAATCTTCCGGAAGTTCCCAATGATCTCTTGCGCAGCATTTTCCCTCATATTCACCGAATGCCATTTCCCCAATTCTGGCATCCGTGATAATCGGAACATCCCTGCCTTCCAGTATGATCCTCGCTGTTTCATATGCTCTCGACAACGGACTTGAAATACACAGATCGAACGGAATATCATGCAATCCCTCCGCCGTCTCTTCTGCCAGATGCTTGCCAAACTGATTCAGTGGAATATCCACCTGTCCCTGAATTTTTTTTACTTTATTCCAATCCGTTTCTCCATGTCTTACCAGATAAAGTTTCATTCTACCAATTCTTCCTCCTAAAACACCCTTTTTCTCCATTGACCTCTAACGCCAATATAATTGACAGTATACCATACCTTTTCATCTTTTTATAGTCAAATTCTGCTGAAAATGCTATAATATTTCTGCATAAAATTCTTTAAAATTATTGAAGTAAAAGGGAGTATCAATTATGGAAAAATTGCAAGCTTTACAGTAGATCACCTGCGTCTTGTTCCAGGTGTATATGTTTCCCGTATCGACCAGGCAGGCGGCAATCCGATCACTACTTTTGATCTGCGTATGACCAGTCCTAACGATGAACCGGTTATGAATACTGCCGAAGTTCACACGATCGAACATCTGCCGCCACATTCTTACGCAATCATGCAGAATATGCAGACAAGACCATTTATTTTGGACCTATGGGCTGCCGCACAGGATTCTATCTGATTCTTGCCGGAAGTTATGAATCCAAAGACATCGTACCATTATTAAAGGAAATGTACCGATTTATGGCTGATTTCGAGGGTGAAGTTCCTGGAGCTTCCGCCAAAGACTGTGGAAACTATCTGGATATGAATCTTCCGATGGCAAAATATCTGTCTGAGAAGTATCTTACGGAGGTTCTTGAAAATATCACTGAGGAGCAGTTACATTATCCTTCCTGATCGCAGTTACCGGTATCTTTCAACTATGAGTAATCTGTACTACAGGTTGCCGGGAATCAAAAAAAGCACGCAGGAAATCCTGCGTGCTGAAATTTTATTTTTAAATTAAGCTAAAGCAGCTTTTGCAGCTTCTGCAAGTGTTGCAAATCCTTCTGCATCATTTACAGCCATCTCTGCAAGCATTCTTTCTGTTCATCTCGATGTTAGCTACTTTTAAGCCGTGCATGAACTTGCTGTATGACAGTCCGTTCATTCTTGCTGCTGCGTTGATACGAGCGATCCAGAGCTGACGCATCTGACGTTTGCGCTGTTTTCTTCCTGCGTATGAAGATGTAAGAGCTCTCATTACAGACTGCTTTGCAACTCTGTACTGCTTGGAACGTGCTCCTCTGTATCCCTTAGCCAGTTTTAATGTTCTGTTATGTTTCTTCTTAGCGTTCATTCCGCCTTTGATTCTTGCCATTTCTTAATCCTCCTTAATCAACTCTCAAATCTTACAGATATGGTAAAACCTTTTTCATGTTCTTTACATTGGTTGCATCTGTAATTGTAGCCTGTCTCAGATTTCTCTTTCTCTTTGTAGATTTCTTTGTTAAGATATGGCTCTTGTAAGCTTTATTTCTTTTCAGCTTTCCTGTCCCTGTTACTTTGAAGCGCTTTGCAGCCGCTCTATTAGTTTTGATTTTTGGCATGATAATTTCCTCCTTTATTGTGCTGCCTTTCCGGATCTTCATCCCGGGTCATATTGCTTTAACGTCTTTCAGTTAAAACCATGCTCATATTTCTGCCTTCCAGCTTTGCTGCCTTCTCAACGACTGCAACATCTTCCAGCATCTTTGCAAAATCATCCAGTATATGCTTGCTCTGCTGTACGTGAGCCATCTCACGTCCACGGAAACGCAGTGTCACCTTGACCTTATTTCCCTTGGAGATGAACTTCTTAGCATTATTCATCTTCGTATTAAGGTCATTTGTATCGATATTCGGTGATAAACGCACTTCCTTGATTTCAACAGTTCTCTGCTTTTTCTTGGCCTCTTTTTCCTTACGGGTCTGCTCATACTTATACTTTCCGTAATCAATAATCTTGCAGACCGGCGGTTTCGCTCCTGGAGCAATCTTTACAAGGTCAAGCTCCGCTTCCTGTGCAAGTTTCATAGCTTCTCTTGCTGACATGATACCTAACTGTTCCCCATCCGTGCCGATCAGTCTTACTTCTCTATCTCTGATCTGCTCGTTAATCATTAAATCGCTAATTGTCGTATACCTCCGTCAAATGAATTTCCTTTAGGTTCTTTGCGAAAAACACAAAAAAACGAGTGAATATCATATCCACCCGACAAATATACAAACTTTCAGCAAAGTTCTTCTTATCGATATCAAACCATCAGTCACTCATTTGTGCTGCGGTGAGAGTGGATACTTCTACTTGGTTTTTGCTTAACGCAATGTATAATTTACCACATCCCACCACTTCTGTCAACACTTTATTTCACAATAATTTGCAACAATTATTTTTATCTTTTGTATATGTAAGCACAACACCAATAACTGATACAATAAAAGCAAACGGAGCAATTCTTACAAACAAAAATTCAAATGCATGCAGCAATGTGCCCGCAGCTGCCAGTTCCGGATCATTGAAGTCCCAGTTTAAATATTCACTTCCCATAGTTGCAAGACAAATAAATATACTCATAATCCCCACGCCTAATAAAATCAGCAGCCATCGAATTATTCTGATCCTCATTGTGGTTCTTTTAGCCAGCTGTAAATTGATCGCTTCCAGCCTTTCAGAAATACTTTTTAAATTCAATTCATCGTCAGGAGAAGGTTCCGCTACGTCTTCTCCTAATAAAACACTTACCGAAGTATCCAGTTCTTCTGCCAGTGATATAAGCATCCCCGAATCAGGAACTGACAGCCCTCTTTCCCATTTTGATACCGTCTGCCTTACTACATTCAGCCTGATCGCCAGCTCCTCCTGCGAAATTCCTTTGCCTTTCGCAAATTTTTGATATTCTCATTAAGCATAACCTGTGCCTCCTTTATTTTGATGTCTTCATTAAACATCAAAGCACCCGTTGCCACAAGCAACGCGAAGTAACATCCTGGCTACTTACGTTATATGATAACACATTTATCGGCTGAATTGTCCAATTACTCATTCTTAAAAGCTTTAAAGCTTTTGACAGAAGAGCATCCCTATCCGCATGCCCAGTTGCGTCGCAGGGCAGAACCCGCTTTCCGCGTCTGATCCGCCACATAGAAGTTTTCTACTTTACAAACGTATCCCTCGACAACTACAAATTCACACCACAAAATTCATCTTCTGATCATCATACTCCACAGAAAATCCCTTTCTTCCAAAGTATGCTTCCAGCTCTTCATACATCTCATCATACTTCCTTCACATGCGCAATTTCCAAATGGTTCGATCCAAAAGGACTGTCTTCCACAGGTATCTCTAAGATGAATCTTGAAATTCAAACCTTTCTCTTTCAGAATTCCGTTTAATTCAATTACATCGTTAATGATACATAACCCATTTTTATTTTCCTTTCTCACCTATGAAACGGGGTGCAATTCATTCTTTTTCTCTTTTTATTCTCAGCGTCCTGAGATACTCTTTCTGTTCTGATGTGATCCGGTAACTTTCTATTGCTTTCTGAATGGTTTTATTATGCGTCCACAAATCCATTCTCCTCTCTTCCAAGAAAGGAAGAATCTGCTCATACTGCTTAGCAAGTGCTGTTGCAAAATACCATGCACGCACCATATTCACATAATACTCCTCTGAACGGATTGCAGCAACTTTTTCCGGATACTCAATTTTAAAGTTATCCCCCAGGTAATATTTCATCAGCATATTCACTCCAAAACGGATCGTATATGGCTGATCCGATTCCATCCATCGATAAACTTCGCTAATATAAAGATCCAGATGGTTTTTCACCGTTTTCACTGCCAGCAGATCACAGGTTGCCCAGTTATCTATATATGGCAAAAACCGTTCCAGTTCTTCCACACATTTCTCATACCCTTTCATCTGCTCAATCAATAACCCATGCAGATTATTTTCTTCGTAGTACTGATGCGGTAAAATTTCAAGAAACTGCTTTGCTTCTTCTTTCTTTCCAAATTTCTTTGCATATGCCCTTAGTGCGGAGTTCTGATTCCGATCACTTTCTCCTTGTCTACAGAAGGGATCAGTTTTGCATGAAAATCCCTGTATCTCAGATCCTGCAACACAAAAGTTCTTTTTGGACTTTCTTTCTCACTTCTTCTTTCGTCATCTTATGTCCTGTTCCTCTATTTTTGTAGTTTCTGCTTTGTCTGATAATTTTTTACTCATTTACTGACCCTTATCTTTTATTTCCCATAAGGAAAACCGCAACTACTCCCGGTCCGGTATGACTTCCGATCACAGTACCGATATTATTGATCAGCACTTCCGGATTTCCCAGCTTTTCTTTTACTCTTTCCGCTACATATTCCGCGTCCTCTATGCAGTCTCCATGAGTGATCATCACCATATCATTTTCCCAGCCTTCCGACTGCTCCACCGCCATATCAACAATTTTATTCAGTGATCTTTTTCTTCCCCTCTCTTTTCCGATCACCTGAAGCTTGCCATTCTCATCCATATGTATGATTGGCTTCACCTGCACCAGTGTTCCAAATACAGCAGCCGTCTTGGAAATTCTTCCTCCTCTGTGCAGATGATTCAGATCATCTACCGTAACATTATGGCAGATATGCAGTTTATTGGCTTCTACCCATTCAGCAATCTCTTCCAGAGTCTTTCCCTGATCTTTTAACTGCAACACTTTGTATAAAAGGAGTCCCTCTCCCATGCAGGCACATAACGTATCGATCACTATAATCTTTGCATCCGGATAGTCTTCTGCCAGCTCCTCCGCTGCAATCCGCATACTATTATAAGTTCCGCTCAGGCCAGAGGAAAAGGCAAGATGCAGAAGATCCTTTCCTTCTTTCAGAATGGTTCCATCATCTCTCTTGCTTCCTCAGGATTGATCTGAGAAGTTACCGACATATGTCCTTCTCTTAGTTTCTGAAAAAATTCTTTTGCAGACAGTCCTTCCATATCCTGATAAGTCTGTCCGTCAATGGTATAATTTAAAGGAAGAACAGGGACATTCCTCTCTTTCAGCCATTCTTTTGGCAGATCCACCGTACTATTCACCGTAATTACAAATTCTCTCATTTTTCATCCTCCCAGTCTTTCAGGATATTCCTGACTTTTAGATATTCTTAATTTTTTTTAATATAAGCTTCCATAAATCTGTATTTTGGATCAGATCAGATAATCTTCCGCTCCCATCATATCATGTATCTTTCTGCTACGCAAAATTTTTCTGTCTTTTTAACAGGATCTTTTCAATCCTATTTTTGTTCAGTCTGTTTCCGCTTTTTGATCTATTTGGGCAACAAGCCAGAGTCTGTATCTGCTCAACACCCTGGCGACTGCCACAATAATTTAAGAATCCTTCAAAACAGATTTCTCATAGTTTTATCCATCCCTTTAATTCAACTTTACATTCAGATAACTTCTCCCTGATAAAGTTTTATTGAAGATCAGGAAACAGAGTACCAGAATACATCCTATGATAAATCCCCACAGATTCAGCCAGGCTGTCAGAACCAGTAGCATCAGCCGCATGAACTTAATGCATAACCCAGTTCAAAATTAGGCTGGGTATAATTTGCCACTGCCACAAAAGCCATATACAGCATAACTTCTGAATTAAACCAGCCCGATTCTACTGAAAATTCTCCCATAACGATACCTGCGATCACACTGAGCGGTGTACTCAGCATCGTCGGCGTATTCATTGCTGCAAGCCTCAGACCGTCAATCGAAAGTTCCAGCAAGAGAAACTGCCAGATCAGTGGAATATTTACCTGATCCTGCACGACTACAAAGGAAAAGATTGACGGCAGCCATCTCAGATTCTGCATAAACAGCAGATAAAGCGGTGTAAAAAAAGACTGTTGCAATCGTAATCAGCGTCCTTGATACCTTCAGATACACACCTGTGATCGTCGGAAAATAATAGTCATTCGCCTCCTCAATCATATCCAGGATCGAGGTTGGCAGAATCAGTGCGGATGGCGAATTATCAACCAGTACCACTACTTTTCCTTCCAGCAGACACGCCGCTGCCGTATCCGGCCGTTCCGTATATTTAAATTTAGGAAAAGGGTTGAACCATTTTCTTTTAAAAAGTGCTTACTGCAAGACTTTTGCTGATTCATCCTCAGATCTCCTACCTGCAGACTTCAATCCGGTTTTTCAGATTTTTCAGAAGCTCCCTGTCCACCCGTCTGACATATAGCAGACAGCAATATCTGTTCTCGATGCCTGCCCTGCCTCCGTCATCTCCATCACCAGATGTGGATCACGGATTCTTCTTCTCATCAATGACGGTATTAAATACGATCGTCTCTACAAATCCGTCTCTTGATCCCCGCAAAGACTTGTCTTTATCCGTTCATCCACGCTTCTCGCAGGATAGGTTCGGCAGTCGATACAAAGGCAGCTTCATATCCTTCAATAAAAAGACAGGAAGTCCCCGACAGAACATTTCTCATTACCTGATCAAAGTCTGTCAGAACTTCCACTTCAACATAAGGTACTTCTTTCACCGAAAATGCCTGTGCATCTTCCGGCATATCCTCTTCTGTGACCGACAGGAACGAATCCATCAGCTTCAGCATCGCTTCGTCCTTCACAAATCCGTCAATAAAATAAAAAAACTCTTTCTCCCGCCGATCTCCATCTCCCGCTTGATGATATCAAAACTTCTTTTACGGGAAGCACCTGATCCATATAAGCAATATTTTCTTCAAAAGAACTGCTTATTTTTTCTCATCTTTTTTATCATAAATCCGATCCTCTTTTCTTATCTGCATGATTCTCAAGGATTAGATTTACCATTTTCTTCCAATAATACTACTTTGTCGTACTTCCAAATCCGCCATTTCTGACAGCCGATGCTTCATCATCTACAGTAATACCATACTGTACAAAAATTCCTTGCATAAATCCTTCACCAGCATGCACCGTTACAGTCTTATCTTCGTTGGAGTCATTAGTCAGTTTCGCAAAAATATGACCCTCATTGTCAGAATTATAATAGTCACTGTCAATAATTCCGACGGTATTGTTCAACTGTAATCTGTACTTGAATCCAAGACCGCTTCTCGGATAGCATTTCAGTACCCAGTCCTGCTCCATCCATACACGCACTCCTGTAGGAATTTTGATCGTCTCTCCCGGTGCAAGAACCAGATCTACCGGTGCAAAAAATCATATCCGCACTTCCGGCTGTTGCACGCTGCGGCAGTTTTAATGCACCATAAATCTCACAGATCTTTTCTTCAGACTGTTCCTGAAATGTATCTTTCCATGCCGCAGTAAACTGCCCGATACTCACTTTTCAAATTTGCAATTCTGTTCATCTGATCTCTCCCTTATTCTTCTTTTCTCAGTCAGTCTTTAAAATTCCCGACTCATCCAGCACCCGGATGATCTCTGCGGTCATCTGCTCGTCCACAACCAGTGCCATTCTCACATAACCTTCGCCTTCACTTCCAAATGCACTTCCCGGTGTCACGATCACTCCGGTACGCTCCATCAGTCTGATACAGAAATCGGCTGAAGATTCATATCCTCCGGGATCTTCGCCCATATGAACATCGTTCCCTGGCTGTCCGGCACATTCCATCCAATCTTTCTGAGACCGCCACATAATGCACGATTTCTTGCCTCGTACTGCTGCCGCTGTTCTTCAATAAAATCATCCGATCCGGTCAGTGCTGCGATCGCCGCATACTGGATCGGCAGGAAAATGCCATAATCGATCTGAGAGCGGAGTGTACGAAATTTCTCAATGATCTCCCGGTTTCCTACAACGAAAGAAATCCTTGCTCCTGTCAGATTATAAGACTTGGATAAGGAATAAAATTCTACTCCGACTTCTTTCGCCCCTTCAAATGATAAAAAGGATCTGCCCTGCTTTCTTGTATAAATAATATCAGAATACGCATTATCATGAAGTATCACGATCTCGTTCTTTTTTGCAAAATCAATCAGTTTCGGATAAAACTCATCCGGTGCACAGACGCAGACCGGATTCAGTGGATAAGAAACGATCATATATTTTGCACGCTTCAACGTCTCTTCAGGAATATGATCCAAATCCGGCAGATATCCATTTTCTTCTTTGATCGTATAATACTCCAGATTCGCCTTCGCCATGATTCCGCTCATCTCAAACATCGGATATCCTGGATTCGGCACAAGGATCGTATCTCCCGGATTGCAGAACACCATACCAATATGTGCCATACACTCCTGTGATCCGTACACCGACATGATCTCATCGGTCTCTACTCTGACTCCGAATCTCTTTTCATAACGGTACTGAACTGCCTTCAGAAGCTCAGGGAGATCCGCCAGTGCATACTTATAATTTTCAGGATCTTTACATGCATCCTGCATTGCTTTCATTACGTGCGGTGCCGGCTTGAATCCGGTGTTCCCACAGAAAGATTATACACTTTTCTTCCCTCTTTGATCAGTTCCTCTTTTTTTTCATTCAGCGTGGCAAAAATCCCGGTCTTAAATCCATTCACCATCTCTGAAAACTGTATCTCACTCACATTCATTCCTCCCAAGTATTGATTCAATTCACATAGCCATAAGCTTCATTATAACATAATTCAGGGAAGAATAGTCACTTTTTCATAATTAATTCCTGTCGTGCTTTTTCCTTTGTCCGGTTATTCTCAGAAGTATTCTCAGAAATATACCGATACCTCCCACTACAACTGCCACACCACTTAAGAGCAGTCCTGCCTGACTTCCGGCAGACTCATACCAGATCTTCACCTGATGTTTTCCCTCCTGGATGTGTATACCGAGAAAAGCGGTATTTAGCCTTTCCGGCTGTATCTCTTTTCCATCCACGGTTATGTGAAGTTTTCATCATAGGGCAAGGATGTGACCAGCCACCTGGAATTATCTGCCTGCACCAGTCCTTCATAGCCATTGCCGGAGCTGCTTCGCGTCAACTGTACCGGATTCTGATACAGACTCCGGTTTCTGTTCTCATCCACAGATCCGGTCAGGCAGGAGATGTCTTCCAGTTCATAATCTCCTGAGCCATAGATAACCGATAGTTCCTTCGTCCCTTCCGGCAGGGCAAATACATAGTGAAATGTATCGTCCCCGGTTGCATAATCTGTGTGAATACTGCTCAGCTTGTTCTTTGTCCCATTTACCGTCACGCTTACATCTTTTCCAGACTGGTTGTTTTTCACCTGGAAAGAAAGAAACAGATATTCCCCTTTCTGTGTCTCCCTCTCCATGAAATTTTACCTGCAGCCGCCTTTTTCAATCGGATCCGGAGTTTCCCGGCTTCCGTGTAACTGACCGTCTTGTCCGAACTTTCTGTTCCGGCAAATGTAACACCACATTCTGAGAGAGAATCTTCTGCATCCTTTCTTGCGTTTTCCATTCCGGCTTTCTCCCGGCCGCTCTCCTTCTGTTCAGGCACAATGGCATACTCCAGCAGGCCGATCTGTTTCTCCTGCCATGTCAGATTTTGAAATGCTTTCTCCCCCATCGTCTGATCCGTCAAATAAAACAGAGGTGCCGCCTTCTCCTGACGGTATACCCGCGGCTGACTGCCTGCTGATACTTCTCTTTCTGATTTTCTTCATCCCCGGACAAGGAACTTCTGTCCAGCCTTCCGGACAGTCACCGCCGATCAGATATTTCACACCCATAAACCGAAGGAACAGCGGATTTCTCTGTGCATCCAGCATCAGCCGGTTCCGGGTGGACTTCTCAAGACCGATTGCCTGACGAAACCTTGTATACCATGGGTTTTCTACGGAAGAATAACAGGTGGTGAGATTCTGTCCGGCTGTCAGAATCCGATTCTGATTTGCCTTCTCATACTCCCTGTCGCCCCGCACTTCCATACGGACAGCATAAGATTCCTCTGACAGGATCGTTTCCGCCGCTATACGCACGCCAGGATCATGAAGTTCCTGGATCAACGCCCTTTCGGTATGGGTATCCCGGGATAGTACTGCAGTTCCTATACTGACTGCCAGTACCATCATCAACGTCAGGATTGCTGTCAGTCCACCCGGTCGATCCAACCACTTACTCTTTACCTGCCTCCCTCTTTTCACAAAAAGGGAACTCAATCCGGTACCAGTAAAAAGCAGACCGACACCGATCATCACCAGATCTAAGACCAAAAGAAGCTTTTCTTCCCCGGAGGATCCAACAGTTCCATAAAGCAGCACAGCCCCAGCTGCGGCAAAGCCAGTAAGAAGTTTTTTTCCGGAGAATATCTGATTCTGATCCGACAGCGTTTCGAGAAATGCTGCTGTCAGGAAACATACCAACGGCAGGAATGGCAGGAAGGCTTTGCTCCTTGCATACAGCCCGCCGTTTAAAACCCAGGGGAATACTGGCAGGAGAAAGATCACAGCCAGGAGAAGAGCCAGTTTCCACCGTTCTTTTCCGATTTTTCTTCCTCTTATAATCCACATGCAGACCGCCATTACGGCAATGGCCGTCATGCCCAGTCCATAAGGCTTATACAGGTATTTTCCAACCGTCACATCCGGGACAAAAAGATCTGCGGCCTGGATGTCTTTCCCACCGCTCCTTCCCCCAGCCAGCGTACACAACACCGGACACAAATAAAAAGCAGACAACACGATCCCGTAAAAAACAGGAAAGAGCTGCCACAGACAATCTTTGAGAAAAAGCAGAACGCTCTTAAGCCTGCCCGTTCCTTTTCCGGTGCTTTCTATCTTTGTACCGCACAGGACATAAATTCCAACTGCAGTAAACGCCGCAGGTGCAAAGTAGAAGCTGGTCAGAACTGTACCCATTGCCCCTATAATCAACAAAACCTTACCCTTCGTTTTCCGGCAAGTATCCACCCGATCAGCATGAGCAGAAGAAAGGGCAGGTAATCCACAAACATAACCTGTGCGTAGGTATGGTACACTACAGCAGAAGAACACATCAAAACCATTGCCCCACAGATGCTGTACGGCTTCTTCAGATGGCGGTTCAGCCAAAAGAAACATAACACTCCGTCTGCCGTATGCGTCAGGATTCCCATGATCTGAAACCACACTTCCATGGAAAGAAAAGGGAACGCATATGACAAAAGAACCAACGGGCTGTAAAGCCCGTAGTAAGCAAAATTGTAAATATTCTGCCCTCCGCCCAGTTCCGATGCAAACTGAGGGAAAAATTCATGGGTGCTGTAAAAACGCTGTCGGAAATATTCAGCCAGCACTGTGTGCTGACTGATCCAGTCAATCTGCGATCCTGCGATGGTATGTGACGTATTCTGTAGAAGGAACAGAATCCCCGCAGTCAGCGGAAATATCAGGATACCGTATTTTTCCGCAAACAGCATGGGCTTTTTTATTTTCCATTCCCTATCCTTCATTCTCTGTTTCCTCCTCATCCGTCTCTTTTAGCAGATAGACCGGCCGATTCTTCACCTCCAGATAAATCCGGGCCAGATATTGCCCCAGAATCCCCACGCACAGAAGCTGTACGCCACTGATCAGAAGCATAGCACACATCAGAGTAGTCCAGCCCTGCACCGGGTCATGCCAGATCAGATACCTGACAACCAAAAACAAGATTGTCAAAAACGCAGCCCCACAGAAAAAAATTCCACCGTAGGAAGACAGGGACAAAGGCAGTGTGGAAAATCCCATGATACCGTCCAGCGAATACCGGAGCAGTTTCCCGAATGACCATTTCGTTTCCCCTGCCGCCCGTTCTACATTGTGATAAGAAAGCCATTTTGTCCGAAATCCTACCCAGCTGAACAATCCCTTGGAAAAACGGTTGTATTCCCCCATCTTTAACACAGCATCTCTCATCTTCCGGGTCATCAGCCGATAATCTCTGGCACCTTCCACAAATTCAATCTTAGAGATCTTGTTGATCACTTTATAAAACATGGCAGAGAAAATGACCGGATCCGTCTTTCCCCTGACCGGTCTGTCCTTCTTGCTGCCACGCAGTCATACTCACCAGTCTCCAGCGTCCGGTACATTTCCCCAAGGAACTTTGGCGGATCCTGCAGATCCACATCCATCAACCCTACATAGTCCCCTTTTGCATGGATGAGTCCTGCATAAATAGCGGCTTCTTTCCCGAAGTTTCGCGTAAAAGAAAGATACCGGCATCTTCTATCCTTTTTCTTCAGTTCCTTTAACACCTTAAGAGTCCGGTCATCGGAGCCATCATCCACGAACAGAAGCTCGTATTCTGCATTTTCCAGACTGTCCAACACTTCTGTCACGGTTCTGTAAAAAATCGGGATAACTTCCTGCTCATTCAGGCAGGGAACAATGATACTGATCAGTTTCATAAGATCTGCACTTCCTTTTCTTTGTTTCTGATGTACAGTGTACGGGATGGTTTTAAACAATTCCGTAAAGATTTGTTAAACTTTTCTTAAATAATCCCTCTGATCCGCTCAACAACCGTTCCACTTTTTTCCAAAACCATCCATGTAAATACCGGAACTGCAGCACCGGTCAGGAAACTTACCAGCACTGCCAGCAGGATCGGCATCAGTGGAATTGAAAACGCAACTCCACGGTAATTCATTGACTGATAGAGAAAATAAGTTACTCCCATTCCTGCTGTCAATGTAACAGCCCATGCACCACATACATAGAAGAGTCCTTCCCTTATAAGCATTCCCAAAAGCTGTTTCGGAGTCATTCCAATGCTTTCCATCACCGAAAGGTATATCATCCGGTTCTGCACATTTGCGACAAAATTATTCATATAATTCATGATCCCGATCAACGCCAGGATCAGTACAATTCCCATTCCTAACTGTGGCATACTTCCCTGTGCTTTTCTGATCTCGTCTGCTTCTTCTATTTTTGATTCCCAGGAGAAATCGTTCGCATTCTCATTTTCCTGTAATAATGCCAGAAGCTTCTTCTCTGTATTTCTGTCATATTCTTTCTGGTATTTGATACTGGTCTTTAATGTAATGCACTGATCTGCAAATGACCGCACTACCCGATCACTTGTTATGATCGTAGGCGGATATCCCAAAATTGCCATATAATAGCTTTCATCCGTAATGCCTTTTATGGTAAAGTTTTTGTCATCTGCTGATCTCCATACAGAGTACAGGTCACCTTTTTTCCTGTAAGCTCAGCATCCGTAAAATCCAGTCCATTCCGGTAAATAATACATACTTTTCCCGAAAGAAATTCTTCTTTCTTCACTGGATGCTCAAGACTTTATTCAGATAATCAAATTCTGCTTCACCAATTCCAATCAGGGAAGACTTGAATTTTTCAGGATGATTCTGATACTCTTCCTTTTCCTTACTGTATGGAATACTCATCCATTTTGCATAAAATTCTTCCATCCACATTTCAGCGAAATCCGGTTCCCACGGAACTGTGATCTCTGTAAATATCATAGAATGAACTTTTGAAACTCCGTCTGTCTCACGGATTGATTTTATCAGAGATTCATCCAGAATATTTTTTCGTTCTGCCACATTTTCTTTTAGTGCCGTATCATTTTGATCAGCAGATCCGTGTCCATACTATTCGACACGATTGTTCTTGCTGCCTGACTGTCCAGCATTGTCGTAATGCAGAGATATACCGATAAACTGGTGGCAAGCGACAGGATCACTACAGTAGTCCGCTTTTTGTCTTTTGTAAACTGTCCCCACGAAAGTCTCCGTATTATTTTTCCTTTTCTTCCTGCCTTTCCGCCTTTTCCGGCTGCCCGATAACCAAGTGCCTCCATCGGAGAGATATTTGCAGCCATTTTTACAGGTTTTCTGGCTGCAAGGAAAATCGTAGTTCCGACAAGCAGAACCGTTGCGATCAAAATAACCGGATGAAAGCAGATCATAACAGAACCGACATAGCCGCTTTTGATTCCCAGAGATTTTATCACTACAGGGATCAGGAAAAAGGATACCAGCACTCCCAACAGACATCCTGTTCCCGTTCCGGCAAGACCGAGCAGCAGCATCTGCTCCTTCATCATTCTTTTGATCTGCGTTTCTGTCATTCCAACGGTCTGAAGCAGACCATAATAACGGACTTTTCCTGCTACTGAAAGATGCATGATATTATAAATAAGCAGATACGCACACAAACACGTAACCGCACTCAGCCCGAGCAGCCCTGCCAGGATCTGTACCGATGTGCCAGGATCTTCAGTGAAAAAGAGAGACTGCTGCTTTCCCAGATCCATCCGTTCGATAAAGGCTTTCTGTTCTTTTTGTGTCATGAGTTTTTGCTTAAAATCAATAAAATAACGCCCCGAAGCAGACTGTGAAAGCTGCCAGCCTGACTGATTGTAAAATTCTTTTGAGACATAAAACTGCTTCTTTGGTCCATACCCGTCCCAGATGCCACTGATCCGGAAACTCCCTGTAGCAGTCCCGCTATATGTCCCATAGGACATAGTAAGTGTATCACCTACTGTCAGATCTTCATAACCACATTCTTTCAAAGCTTCTTTTGTCACCATGATTTCATTGAAAGCTGTCGGATATTTTCCTTCCAGCTTTTCTCTCACCGGCTCCATCATCTGTGTCCAGTATCCATCGTCTGCCCAGACCAGCCCCACATTGGGTGTGGAATCTTTCTCTGTCTTTTCTACCCATCCACAGATCCCTATTGTACCGGTCAGAATAATCTCAGGAGCATTTTCACATATCTGTCTTTGTTCCTCTGCCACACCATACATGATCGCATCAAAATCAGCCCCTGACATACGGATATTCTGAAGTTTCTGAAGTTTGAAATAGGAATTTCCAACCGTAAATATTGTAAAGATCAGAAAAGAAGAAAGGAGTACTGCAAGAAACAGAGTTATGGTCTTTCTCCCATTCGCTTTCAGATTCCTCCACGCCATCCTTCGGATTACTTTATAATTCGGATTTTAAGCATGAAGTTCCCTTCCTTTCCCGGTATTGCCCACAATCTTCCCATCTTCAATATGTACAATACGGTCTGCAAGCTGTGCAATGTCCCTGTCATGCGTGATCAGGATGATCGTCTGACTGAATTGTCGGGCTGCCATCTTCAGAAGTCCAAGCACCTCATGACTGGTAGCCGAATCCAGTTGCCGGTGGGTTCATCTGCAAGGATTATGACCGGCTTTGCCGCAACAGCCCTGGCGATCGCAACTCTCTGCTGCTGTCCGCCGGATAATTCCCGGGAAAGCATCCTTTTTCTTTGACAATCCTAAAAGTTCCAGTATTTCTCTTACATATTCCTCATCCACTTTCTTCCGTCCAGTTCCACCGGAAGAACAACATTTTCATATACATTCAGATCCGGTACAAGATTATAATTCTGAAAAATAAAACCAATCTTTCTCCTTCGGAAGATCGCCAACTGCTCTTTTTTCAACCCGCTCAGAATCTTTCCATCAATCAGCACACTTCCATCTGTCGGCTCATCCAGTCCTCCCAGCATATGCAGAAGCGTACTTTTCCGGACCCGCTTTTCCCGATAATTGCAACAAATTCCCTGGCTTTCACGCGAAAATCAACACCATCTAATGCCTTTACCGTATTTTCACCCATCTGATAATATTTTTTCAGACTTTTTGTCTCTACAATGTATTCTTTCATTGGTCTGTCTCCCTTCCTGATATCAGACAGAATATCTTATAAAAATCACAAACCAGTCTCAATCTGCAATTATCTCAGGACTGTGACAGATGGAATTTTTTACACTTTTCCCACCGGAAAATACAGATTAAAAGTTGCTCCCTGTCCTGCTTCGGACTGAACTTCAATATGCCTTTCTGAATCTCCATTATCTTTCTTGCAAGATATAATCCGATTCCGGCTCCCGGTTTCTCATGCACTTCCGGTTCACGATAAAATCTTGTAAATATTTCTGCCTGTCTTTCCGCAGCGATTCCTTTTCCCGTATCAGAAATGCTGACCTTAAAAAATAACTCCTGCTTCTCTGTCTGAATACTTATTTTTCCACCAGGCTCCGTATATTTAATTGCATTATCCAGGATGTTATGAATTGCTTCCTCCGTCCATTTACTGTCATGACCGATGACTATATTTCATCACTCTTCACATACAGATCAATGCTTTTCGATGCTGCCTCCGGTACAAGATCTGCAACTGCATGGCGGATGGTCTCATACAGATTTCTGTCTTTTTCTGTATCTGGATAATTCCGG
>ENA-OQDF01000426-OQDF01000426.1-human-gut-metagenome-genome-assembly--contig:-NODE-426-length-17229-cov-1.714010_pt1 | contig 17229 bp, 19 predicted proteins | sample MGYA00242769_ERZ504597 | MGnify/ENA primary metagenome ERZ504597 (study PRJEB26092, sample SAMD00036305) | human gut metagenome | host: Homo sapiens | study: EMG produced TPA metagenomics assembly of...
ACAAATTTCAAATAGGTTTATAACAAGCAGATAAATCTCTCTGAAAGATTGATTGTCCGCTAAACATTACAGCTATGGATATAACGAATAGAATTATTGTCGCCTTACTGGAACGAATGAAAAGTAGAAACAAGAACTTTTCATTATCAAGACCTAAGTTTCATCGGTTGTTTCAAATAAATCCCGATGGCTACTTATGGTATGGCGAGAAACTGGAGCGGCATTTACTTACCAAATATGGAGAATCGGCTGATACATTGAAATATCTTGATTATATATTATTTCATTGACAATATTTGTGCGGTTGTATTACATGCCTAAAAATTCAAATTCGGGAGGAAAACGAGTTTTGGAAAGCTTATACGCTTATGGTCCATAATAGGGTTACACCGTTGTCATATTCCAGATAAGCGAATATATCTGAACCGATTGTTAAATACTTACTGTTCTGTTGTCCGACTTCTGAAGAATATATCCGTAGATTCCGCTGGCAAAAAAACGGTATATATTACAAATCGCAGGATGTGGAAGTTCTTATTGCCGATACATTTACAGAAATACGGGAATCGGACAAACAATCAGAATCCATTGAAATAGTTGAGTCAATAGTCAATGAGACATACCGTTATCTGGTAGGCTCAAATACGGGGCTTCCATTTGTCCGTTCGGAAACTTTATTGCACTACAACCTGAACCCATCTGATTATATGTGGCTATATCAGCACGATAAGGAATTGTTTTATACTTGTCTTGATGCAGCAGCATTACAGTCGGAGATTTTCAGTTACAAGTCATTTGTGTACAATTTCAACCTGTATATTCTAAAAGACGCAAATATATTGGATGAATTGTCCAGATATTCCAAATGTTATGAAGCCGTTTTAGAACTGCTTTTCAAATCCGATTCAATTATGCAGAACTCTGTTATTCGGCAAATCAAATTATGTAGAAATGAAGATACCATTAAACAGAATAACAGATTGGATGCTATTAACAAATGGCTCAACTCCCTAAATAAGATTGGTTAGCCACAGAACATTAAACATTAGAAAATGAGAACACCAGTCATAATCCTGTTATTTGTAATCCTGCTTGCCGTAAGCTGCGGAGAGCCTCCCATGCCGCCGTCGGACGAGGAAATGATACGCCACTTCACCACGCACGAGGTGGCGTTCCGTAAGGTGTACGAAATCATGGCAGAGAGTTCAGAAGGTAGTTTTCACTACCCGCCGCTTTCTCCGGAAGAGGTTATTATACTTGATTCAATGGAGCAAAGCGATACATCCCATGAAACGAATGATGAACAAGACATCCCGGTATATGGACTGTTGAAGCCGGAGCGAATCCTACTCGACTCCCTGTTATCAGAGATTGGATGCGGTTTTATCCTTGTTGATCGCAGGGAATGGGGAACGGCAGATTCGGTATATGTGAGCCTCGTTATGCCGTACTACTCCCACGGCATCGTGGATGCCGGAACGTCCAAGAGTTTCGTTTACGATCCCGGATTGAGAAGCCGTCGGAATATCCGTATCACCGAACATGGCGACCTGAACGAGATCTACCGCAGGACGTACAACGACACCACGCTGTACAAGCCCATCAAGGGAAACTGGTACATCGAGTTAGACCATTCACGATAACCTGAAATGATGAACAAAACAATGAAATCAAGATTGGTATTAAGGATATTGTGGGGACTATGCTGTCTGCTATTGCTGTGGATGGTTGTCAGTGATTCTATACAATTTTCAAAGCATCCGGAACTTTACCCGATAGGTTGTGAAGGATTAGGTTGGAGCTATGAATCTTCCGAAAACTATATCTTTACAAGCCGGGTGGCGATTGGTTGGAGTGCCATCGGCTTTGTCGCATCTGCCTGCTATCGTTTCAAGTATAGCGGAAAAATACTGTTTGGTACATTTTGTACTGACACTACTTCGATGTTGTTGGAATTGTATAGTCATTTATGGATAGGGGGGTGCTTTATTGTCCCTAACTAACGGTTAAACGCCGGGAAACTTTCGGGCGAGACAGCTCCACCGACCTTAGGGAGAACGTCCAAACAAGCATCCCAAAAAATGCTTTAGAGCATACCATAGAAAAAAGGAAGACCGAATGTTCTGAAGTTTCTTCCTTATGATATATATTTGTAATTGAGCGAAATGAAAAGATTGCCATAAACAGCGATTGGCTGCCGAACATTATGTTTAGAATGAAGAAACAGGAATATAAAGAGCAAGAACGACATTATTATTTCTTCGACTATCTGTTTTGGTTGGGAGAAATAACATGGGAGCATTATCACAAGGTCAGTTTCAAACAACCCCGTGGGAGTGATATGCTGTGGGCCTGTATCACGTTTTTTATATTCATGCCGGTTCTGACCATAGGCGGTCATTTTCTGGATGACTTGGCATTCGAGGTGTTTGGAGCCGTTCTTCTAATCGTGTCCTCCGTTTCTGTCTTCATGACAGACCGTCTGTTCGGCAAAATATACCCGCCTTCCCGGCGGAAAGCGGTCATGCAGCATTATGCGGGACGCAAGTTCAGTCCCTTCCGGCGCAACCTGTTCTTTTTCCCTCTCTATTTGCTTCTTATTCCCGCAATGGTTTTATTAGGAACTGCTCTGAAATGGATAACTGAAATACTCAAATGACAAATAGAAGAAACATATTCAGCCGTTTTTTCCGCCTGTTGGTGATGCTGCATAAAATTTCCTACGCGCATTTCACGGAATGGAACAATAAAAGGAAGCGAAAGGCATTTGCTGCCGGAATATACTTCCTGAGCATCCTCCGGAATTCGTCCTGTTGGCCGGCACATTTCTGGCGGCAAGGGGACAAGACGGGTATGTACATCTGGTAAACGTGCCACAAAAGGTTGTTTTCTACGGTCTGGCGAGTCTGGCGGTGCTGCTGTCAGCCATCCTCTGGGATTTTTTGACGACAAGAAGATATGCAAGGAAGTCCGGCAGGAACTCCGTGAACGTCCCCGTTACTGGAAACGAGCAATAGCAGTCTATTGGGCAGTTATCGTGGCTATGGTGGTGGCGGCGAATATTGTGTTTCCCACTTTTCGGACAAGACAATGCCGCCGGAGAATGAGCGGACTGAAGTACCGCAAAGGTGGGGGGATTACCTTTCACTACGTTTTGCCATAGTAGCCCGTCAGGAAACGCCCAATGAATCTTGCAGCGTCTGATCGACCAAGACGGGCGCACGACACGCTACGGGAAACCAGTCTATGCCATGCAAGTAAGAAAGGAGGACATGGCTGGAGAGTTCCGTGTAGGGTTGCTGAGCCATGCCACATTCGAGGAAATCAGAGACGGCAGACGAAAATTTGTAGAATGTACATGGGTTAAGGGATATACGCCTGACAGCATTAGGATATTGCTGACCGTTTGGTACGAAATGAAGAAGTAGAGCTTTGTCCGGTGGACTCTTTGGAATGGACGGAGGATATGGAGTTTTAAGATTTACAGAAACATGAAAAAAGTAATAACGGCCTCCGGCAAATGCTATGGGTATAACGTTCAAGATAAATGTGCAATTTATTTTGAATGAGTATGATGAAAAGTAGAATTTTAAGCAGAAAAAAAATAAAGACTATGAACGATGAAATGTTTCAGAGAATACTTGATGAAATAAAAAGTTCGTCAAAAACGATAAATGTGCTGCCTCTGGATGAAGCAGCAAGGCAGGCAATGAAAGAGAAGTACCGGATCAAGAGCGGTAGCCTGATGGCTGCAATCCTTGAAAACACAGGTGGTATAGTCATTGACAACTGGATAAGGCTGTACGGTTCGGGAGAACTAAACTTTGTCACTAGAAACAGTCTGTTCCCGTTCAACGAGATAGTGATCGGCGAAGACATACTGGGAGGATTGTTCATCTGTCTTGACGACGGCAATATCGGCTATTTTGCCCCCGACTGTCTGGAGATGGAAGATATGGAGATAAAATTTGGACAATTCGTCTATTGGTGTCTGCATGGCGATACGGATAAGTTCTATACCGATTACAGATGGGACGGCTGGCAGAACGATGCTTCGAAACTGAAGAGCAGTGAGGGCGTAGCTTTTTATCCTTTCCTTTGGGCTGAGGCGGAAAGTCTGGAGAGCAGAGTCCGAAAAGTCGTTCCGATGGATGAAATCCTGAGACTTCAGTTTGCCTTTCTGGGCAGAATGACAAGAATGAGTGAATTCATTGCTATCCTCTGACACAAAGCTGCAAATGCGCTTAAATTCCTCATGATTTTCATGGGAGGGGGATTTTTTGTGTTACGGAAGAACTTGTACCCCAATGTAGTGAACTGACAAAATGTTGCTAAACTATGATTAAAAGCATGGATTTCCATGTGGAAGCGTATTGTATTACAATAGTGCCAAATTTCTGTTATTATTAACAAATTAAATGTGACCAGTTGGAATAAAATCGGTATCTTGCATTTATAAACAAAATAATGAAATTATGGGACTTGGATTCACCATTCACACTAAAATCAAGGATATTGAAAAGTTTCAACAGACTGTAGAAGTCAGGCTGTTGAGTCCGGTTATAATGCAGAGCACGATGAATCATCTTCGACGGTAAGTTTTTGCAGGCTGGGCGACTTGTTCCTAAATTATCAACATGAGGGAGAAGGAAATACAGACAACGTCATTTCCGTAAACGGAGACTGCCAGACCAACATGCGTTGGTCCCGGCTTCCACAAGGCAGCAATAGAGTTCATCGACAGACTTCAACAGGCGACCCGTACCCGGTTTGAGGTTGAAGACGAGACGGACTATTACACGGAAAGGGACTTTGAGGCCATGAAGAAGAAACATTTTCACAAGTGGCTGGCCAAACTGTTTGAAATCATCCAGGAGCAGAATAACAAAGGCAGCACGTCTTTGTTATCTGTTGGGATATCAATAAATATTACCCTCAATCAGACAACGGCATTGTCATTTCACCTTTGGGTTCTTTCCGTCTTTCAGAGGTCGTTAGGCGTATCCGGGAAGAAGGAATCGAATCTTTTGCCGATGATTTCTTCATCTGGAACAATTCGGAACGTGATGCACGTTTCATAGAGGCATGGCCTGAATGCCATGTGGGAGGACTGCTATTTCATGCCGTCAGAAGAAGTGAAGAAGATGCCCGTATCAACGGTACATCATAAGCGAGCTGGAAACGACAGCATCACTTGACCCGTCTCTTCCTTTCCCCAAAAAGGAATACGAGGAACTTTGCAGACTCCATGGTTGTGTTCCTGTCCCGACTGACGGGATACCGCCCTACGAAACGGAATTTGCCATCGGCTACCGGCGCGGAATTGTCAACCATAAGGTCGGGAAGATCAGGTTCAGCCTACCGGGCAGCTATCTCGAAGATACGGATGAAGGCACCCTCGTCTATTATGATGCGGCTGCAGACAACTGGCACAGGTTAGATGCACCGGATACTCTACCGATGGTGAGCCGGATTTCCTTGATGTGGAAGAGGAAATGATTGAAGAAAGGGAATTTGACGGCGGAAAATACCGCCTCTATGACATGGGTATCGACCAAGATTCAGAGGATGAAGAACCTTATCCCGTTTACAGCTGTCATGCACTGTGTCCCAACCAGTACACCCTCTTCACGTTGTGTGCCTCCCGGTTAGAGGACCTGAAAAAACTTTCAAGTGAATTCCTCCCGACTTTGGTTGCAGACCAGCCTATAGAACCAGAAAAAAAGCAAATCATATATACCGGAGAGAACATGAATGACGAATTGATGGAGCAGATAGACGAATGGCACAAGGCCGAAAAGCATCAGGAAATCATCGATGCACTGGAACAGATTCCGGAAGCCGAACGGGATTTTGAGACGACCGGCTTTCTTGCAAGGGCGTACAACAATATTGAGGAATATGCCAAAGCCGCAGAACTGCTCGAATCCGTCAGGGAGGAAGGCGCAGAAGATGAGCGGTGGAATTTCAGAATGGGATATGCCCAGTATTTTCTGTGCAATTACCGGGAGGCCCTGAGTTATTTCAGCAAGGCAAGGGAGCTTGAACCGGAAAATGGAGACGCCTTGAGTTTCATCCGTCAGTGCAATATGGCCATGCCGTTAACCAGGCGAGTGAAAGAATTCTGGAACTGGTTTGTTGAAAACGAAGAAAAGTTGTCAGGCATGATGTGTCCGAACTCCATGGAGGAAGCTGATGCCTTCATAGAGTTTATCAGTAAAGGAACCAATCTGATATCGGAAGACATGCACTTCAATATTGGAGGTGACCATGAGTTCACGTTCTCGGTAGAAGGATGGCCGGATCTCTTCATCATCTATCCTTACATCATATCCTGTATGCCGGAGTGTCTGAAAGGCAAATGGAAGTTCTTCCCCTTCAACCCGGGCAAGGTCGGGTCTTTCGCATACCGTGTACACGATACCGATGTCGATATGGGCAAGATCATGGTAAAAGCATCCTATGACGAAAAAAGAGAAAACTTCAACATCAGGTATTACGACAAAAATCTTTGTGCCTTACCGGAAGAAAATAGTGACGGAAACTTTCATGTCATTCTGGAACTTGTACTGGGAGAAGGCGTCTCGTTCAAATATGTCAATGGTATAGAAAGGGCGTCAGGAATTGAGGAAGGTATGATTGCCTTGTCCGGGTTGAGACAGCACATAGAGGAAACCGTGAAATCCCACGGCCATGAATTCTTCGAGAATCCGAAGGACGTTTATACGGGATATCAACTGACCCCGAAGGAAAGTGATGAACTGCGCTTCGATGTGATAGTAGGATCTACCTGTCTGAGCTCCATCGTAGCTGACTATTATCATGGTTCAACCGAGATATTTGACCATGCCGACGGTTTCGGCGTTCAGGCTCTTTATATGGTTTTCCAGAATGGTGTTGGCGAAGATAATATACTGAACTTCCGTCATGATCTTGAAGACAGGATAACGGAAGAGATTCTTGAACCGGGCAATCTCGGTGTGATAACAGGGGGTGCAACCGGAACGGAATACAGCTATATCGACCTGTTTGTCTATGACCTCAGGGCTTTTGTCAAGAAGGTTATACCTCTGCTCGATGAATACCCCGAATACTCTTTCTACATTTCAGACTTCATCCGTAATGGACGGATACACCAACTGACAGAAGCGGCCAGCGAGGCTATACCATACACCAAGGAAAATAAAGAAGAGTTTCTTGCCCAGATAGAGAAATGGAATGACATGGAAAAGTTTTCCAAGTGTATCAAAGCACTTGAGGACATTCCCGAAGCTGAACAGGACTACGACATGGTCATGTTGCTGGTGCGGGCATATGAGAATTATGCGATTCTGGGAGATAATGGCGAAGAACCGGAAGATGACGAAAAGGAAAGGGCGTTGAATAAAGCACTTGAACTGCTGGAATCGATCCGTGAAGCCGGAGAAAGTCAGGCAGGATGGAACAAGCGCATGGCATACGCATACCAATATCTTGTAGAACAGGAAGAAAAGGCGATAGAATATGCCAAACGCTGGGCGGAACTTGATCCGGAGGACAGCAGTGCAGTTGCTGTAATAAATGAGTGTAATGAAGAACTGGAAAAACGAAAAATAAAGTGTGAAGTTGTTGTGATGATGATAATGGCGACAATAAGTCTATTGCTCCAGAAATGTACTCAGAAGATGAAATAGATATTATAGAAAAGCATATCGAGCACTATTATGGTAATTTTGAATTCGTTTTCACGAAAAAGTATCACCGGACATTCATGTGGATATTTGTTTGATTCCTCCATCTGAAGAGTGTAACTGGTACACACTTGTGACAATGGGAATGGGGGCACACTTGATGAATGTGCCTAACCAATTGAAAGAAGATCAGCTGGAACGGGCAGAACTTGTCATCTGTCTGCCAGAGTATTGGAAATTGGATAAAGAACATTTGAAAGACGAAAAATGGTATTGGCCTATACGGTTGTTGAAAGAACTTGCTCGCTTCCCGGGAGAAAACAATACTTGGCTTGGTTGGGGTCATACAGTCAGTTATGATGGACCTCTTTCATATACGACAGAGCTTTGTGCTTCCATTCTGATAAATCCCCCATGTGGAAATATAGGTGGAAATACTTGTACACTACCTGATGGAGAGGAAGTCAATTTTTATCAGATAATACCTTTATATGGAGATGAACTGGAGTTTAAGCTCAAAAATGGAACGCAAAAACTTCTTGACAAGATGAATGACAATATTCTCCTTGTAAATCCGCACCGTCTTAATGTACTGAATCAAATAGATATTGAAACTAACCCAATACAATCCAGTGAAATTCAATAAGCTCTGTTGCACGACAGGAAGTGATAGCACATATTGAAAAGTATTTTGGTAAGATTAACAATTTCTTGCATGATGACTCGTGTTCAGAATATCCATTGGACATAGCTGTTATTGCCCCGAGGAAAGAGCATAACTATTATACATTGATAACAGTCAACATGAGTAATCATGAAGTCCTTGAATCGGACGATATAGACGGCAATACCTGTCATCAAGAATTGCTTATCAATTTACCACCTGACTGGAAACTCGGATTGTCTGATTGGACAGAAGAGAAATGGTGTTGGCCTATACGACTTATTACGTCGTTGGCAAGACAATGCATACGTCATAGGACCTGTATCAGCTGGGGAAAGACAATGGAACTTGGAGGTGATAATACATTCTCAGAAGGCACCAAGCTCTGTGCTATTGTTCTCCTGTCTCCAAGTATATTTGGAGATAAGTCAAGTACATGTAAAACACAAGGAGCAGGAAGTGTTGAGTTTTATCAGGTTATCCCTTTATATAGGAAGAGTTACAATTTATCCAAGATAAGGATATAGATGAATTCTTTGAAATATGTCCTGATGATGCGCTGGAAACAATTAATCCGTTGAGACTAAATGTTGTTACAGATGCAGAGAAAATAGGTTATGACATATCTTATATTGACGATGCGAAGAAACATGAAGAAAAGATAGAAGAGTTGCATTTGTCAGCAGATGAATTGGCTCCTTACAACCACATGGCGATTTATTTACGATGGTGTATAGAACACAATCTTATGAGCAACCTTTCCTGTTTAGACATGGAGACCTGGTTGATAGGGTCAAAGCAGAAGACAGTATTGATTTAAGAGAATTTATTAGAGATAATGAGGATCTGCATGGCGGACTTTCTACTATCTTGCTAAACAGAGTGGGAACGATGTTTACCAAATGGTATAATTGGGAAAACCGTAGTACACCTTATGCCTATATTAAAGATATACAAGCATATGCCATGGACTATTTCAAAGGCAGGATATGGAATAGTGAGGATGAGACAGATGCTGCTTATCTGTTGCTGCCTTGGACAGAAAATATTATCATGATATGGGCATGCTCTCATTGACAGCCGTTTTCAAAGAGTGGGAGGATGAACCACAGACGGATCCGCAATTCTTACATATACCGCAGGACAACATCAAATTACTGCTGAAAGATTGGAGTAAAGCCATTGAATGTACTGTAAGCAGCCGTGTTTTAGTAGTTGGATGTGAATAGCAACTTGCATTCGTCAAAAGCCCTTTGCTGAGGACATGGGTTGGGACAGCGGTTGGCTTTTCCTTGCTGATGGGGATGAAGATAATGACGAATGTCGATATGAATATTGTGATTTGAATACCATCTGCAACTATTCTCCGGACGTTATGCAATATTTGGATTTTCCATATGACACCAGACTGGTTCGCAAGGAAGACGGCAAGTTATATGTGGATGAAGAGTGAAGTATAAATTAAAACAATTCAAGATATGAGACCAACACAATATGAAGCGGCTCTGGCTGCAATGACGGCCTGGCTCTCGCACCCGCAGGAACTGGGACACGAGCCGGCAGAGATAGAGTGTACAGGCACGTTCGTACTGCACGATATGACCTACTACATCTTCAAATACAAGGATACCAAGGACAGTGAATGGCTGCTGGGTGTGAATGGTGGATACGAAGGAGACAGCTTGTCTGACTGCGGCCATACCTTCAGTGAGATGGAACCTTATGACGAAAAGACGGCTGTCAAGGATGCTACGGCCCTTGTCGAGATGGTGCGTTCCTACTGGATGGAACAGGCAAAGCAGGCCGAGGAACGTGAGAAAAAGACCGGCACATTCGTGGGATTCGCCTTGCTCTCCGACAACAGCTGGGACAAGGAAAAATACATCAGAGATCTGAAAGAACAGTGGGACATCACCGCTGAAGAGAAATCTGACGAGGAACGGAACCCCGAGTCACTGGTCTTCGACGTGGGTGACATGATGGCGGCGGTAAGCCTGATGCCTGCCCCGTACCTAATGGCGAAGCCGAAGAATGCGCGAAGAACAATTACATGTGGTCGGAGGCCGAAAAAACAGCCAAAGAGCATAAGGCTCACATCATGGTTGCCGTTATCGGCAAAGAGGAGTCCCTGATCGAAAGAGGTAAACTGTACGTGAAGCTGTTGTCTGTCTGCTGCCACCAGAAGAATATAACCGGTATCTATACCAGCGGTGTCGTTTTCCAGCCCCGTTTCTATGAAGGCTTTTCCGGAATGATGAAGGAGGATTCGCTGCCTATATACAACTGGATATGTTCGGGCTTTACCGTACCGAAAAGGGAATCAGCGGCTACACCTATGGAATGGAGTGTTTCGGCAAGGACGAAATGGAGGTCCTTGACGTGGATGCCGACCCGTCAAAGGTGAGAGACTTCCTGGCCAGCATGGCAGGATATGTTCTGGAATACGATGCAGTTCTCAACGACGGAGAAACCATAGGCTTCTCTGCTGTCGATAAACATAGGATAACACGTGGACAGGGTGTTGCCCTTCCGGACAAAGTGACTCTGAAAATCTCATACGGCAGCGAAGACGATGCCGATGGCGGTCCCGATTTCCCGGATGACACGGATGAAGTGATGGACGATGCGGAAGGCCATCTGGAGAAGTTCAAAGAGAAGGATCTGCCGTTAGATACAATTACGGCCTACAATCATCTGGCAATATATCTACGCTGGTGCATGGTAAATGACCTTATGAGGGATGATTTTCTTGAACAGTTCGGAGACCTTGTGTCCCGGATCAAAAGCGGCTCGGCCGATGATGACCTGAGGGTGTTCATAAAGGACAACCTGAACGGGCAGCTTACAAGATTCCTGTTCAATAAACAGGGCCGTGCATTTGCCGACTACTATTATGGCAGTTACTATGGCGCCAACGAAACTCCATTTTATCCCGGAGACATTGACAACCACGCCCTGGATTATTTCGGTCCGGAAAGGTATCATTCCGATGAGTTCAAAGAGGAAGCATACCTGTTTGTCCCGTATGACGAGGATTATTACCAGGCAATGTCACAACGCATAGACAGACGCTTCGCCAACTGGCAGGGGCTGCATATAGACAAAGATACCGTTGAGCCAGACGAACTGGCCCGTGCTTCATGGATTATCTTGATTGTGAATGCACCTATTTCCCATCCATGAGTGACGATGACCCTATCATGTCAGCCTATACCTATGCCCAACGGCTCGGCGTGCGGGAAGGCTTCATCCCCGTTCTGGTCAATGTCGATGAAGGTTTGTGGGAAAACATAATCGGGAACTCGGATCCTGACAGCGAAAGCTCGGATGATTACACATTCAACCGGGAAAAAGTCAATGAATTCCGCAGAAGGCTGCTTGAGGCTCCTGTCATGGACGGGAAATCCATCCTTGACAAGCTGACCGGGCAGGACAACGATGATATTGATGAAGAGCCTGAAGGCGGATTCGACAACAACCGTTATTCGAGCTACTGGAATACCGATACGAACATGACGCATCCGCTGATCCTTGCCCGTATTCCGGTCACGGAGCCGTGGAAAATATTCGCGTACCTGCCATTCGGCAACTGGAACGACTGTCCTGCAAACCCCGAACTGATGGCCATCTCAAAGTATTGGTACGAGGAATACGGTGCTGTTCCGGGAACCTTTACCAGCGACCAGCTGGAGTATGAACTTCCAGCTCCCGTTCCGGAAGACAGAGCAATGGAAGCCGCAATACAGCAATATGCTTTCTGTCCGGATATGGACCAGAGCTGTGACGGCATAGGCAGTCTTGCCGACACGTTGCGTCAATCCAGAATATGGTATTTCTGGTGGGATTAACCGATTCTTTCACATTCAAAAGCATTTCAATATGAATCAAGTATTTCAACAAGACCTAAATACAAAGGAACTGCAGCCCGGAGGACCTTTACTTATAAACCTTCTGTTCAAGGAACCGGTTGAATTGCCGGATACGCAGAGGGTGGCTGATGTATGCCGGAAGCATTTCGGCAATGTAGAATGCCGCGAAGGTGATGACAAGTCTGTCTTCATCACAGCTTTGGACCACATGGTGGAGTTTGAGGACGGGAAAGCACCCGTGCAGTTCCTGATGACTTCGTGCATGGACTTTGACGGAAAGACCGTGGACGACTTCACCCGGAGCCAGATGTGGGACTGCCAGGAAAGCCGTGACCGTATCCTTGAGGAATGCCGGTACAGTATGCTCGCTACGGACTTCCTTGCCCGCGGCCTGTCTTCTCTGGAACGTGCCAATCTGGAAATGGACTACCTTGAAGCGCTCGCCGAACTGTTCCCGTCCTGCGAAGCGTTCTTCTTCAGCGGCAGCGGGAAACTGTTCGAGGCGGAGGAAATCCGCGGCAATCAGATAGAAGGTCCTGACCGGTTCATCCGCTATGCCGTAAACGTCCGTTTCTTCACGATTCAGGGTTCCGACGACATGCTGGTCGATACACTCGGGATGAACACGCTGTTCCTGCCTGACCTGCAGTACCACTTCCGCGGACTTGATCCGAACTGGATAGTGAACCATGCCTACAACGTGGCTTCCTATCTGCTTACAAGCGGCAACGAAATAGATTCGGGAGAAACCATCGATGGAATCAAAGACGGTGATATGGACCGCAGCATCCAGTGGAAATGCCAATACGAAGACGCGCTGATACAGCCCAAGCGTCCCGTACTTGACATCAACACGGGAGAATATGCAGCCGGGAACAGGGAATGATTTACCAATGACCAATTAACTTGTTGCGTATGCCATTGAACTTGACAGAAGAACAGATATTGCAGCTCGCTCCCGACGACTCATCTGTAAAGGCCGGCAAAGGACTTGCGACCTTGAGCAAATGGGTACTGAAGGAATGCAGCGGACGTGCCGTCTGGGGTCATTGCCAGGGAAGCGGAAAGAATCCCTACCAGACGGTGATAGACTTGAATGACATTGCGTTCAAGTGTTCCTGCCCGAGCCGCAAATTCCCGTGCAAGCATGGGCTTGGCCTGCTGTTGCTGTACGCCCGCCAGCCTGACCAGTTCACGCAGGCGGAAGAGCCGGAATGGGTGACGGCGTGGCTTGCCAAAGAACGGAGAAGGCCGAAAAGAAGGAGCAGAAAGCCAAAAGCGAAACCCCTGTGATGAAGCGGCTCAGGCCAAGAGGCAGGAGAAGCGGCACCAGAAGGTACTGGGAGGCATATCCGACTTGAGGTATGGATGAAGGACCTGGTGCGCAACGGATTCCTGATGTTCCGGAACGTGCCTATACCCTGTTTGACAACATGGCCCGGAGGATGGTGGATGCCCAGGCACCGGGACTTGCGGGGAGACTGAGAGCCATGGAGGCTATAGACTTCGACTCGGAAAGCTGGAAATCCGACCTGACGGAAAGCATGGGCAGGCTGTACCTGCTCATGCAGAGCTACAGAAACATGGACGGCCTTCCCGAAGAATGGAAGGACGAGATACGCACGCAGATCGGATATCCCCAGTCCAAGGACAACGTCCTTGCCGGAGAGCCGGTGGCGGACAGCTGGCTCGTGCTTCACAAGCAGTCCCGTAAAGTCAACGATATCAATACCGACATCTACTGGTTTTACGGAAAGGAAAGCAGACTTTCGCCAGATACCTGAGTTTTGCCGTTGCCGGTACCTTTTCCACCGAGAACTGGATTCCGGGCAGTGCCTATAAAGGGGCGCTATGCTTTTACAACGGCACGGGTACATGCCGGCGTGCATTGTTCCGGGAGTCCGTACTCGCGGAAGAAAACTTTGTGCCGGCGTGCAGCCCTAACCTGAAGCAGGCTGCCGCGGTGTACCGCACGGCCATGCTGACGAATCCGTTTTTCGAGGACGTCCCCCTGCTTGTGGATGACGTGAGGGTTGCCCGTAACGGGAAGACTACACGCTGCTGGACAACGCGGGCAATGCCGTCCGTGTGGCGATGCCCGAGGAAACCTTCATCGACATCCTCGCCATTACCGGCGGCAATCCGTTCGCCTCGCTGGTCATTGTAAACGGGGATATATGGGAACTGAAATCCATTTGGTACAACAAAGAATATCATACTTGGAGAGATGAACGTAACTGAACCTATCATACAGGCTGCACTGCTTGGAACAGCCAACCGTGAATTCGTTCCCGGAGCCTTTCCCGAGTCCCTTCAGACTCTGGTTGACGGGATCCACGGGAAAGCCGAAGACACGGAATCGTTCCTGTACATGACAGCCGCATCCGCCTTCGCCTACAGGCGTGCCGGATGGGAACCGGCCGGAGCGGAAGGCATTGTCCCCGTGAAAACAGCCCCGGAAGAGGAACTGCCGTATTTCGACAAGGACCGGAGTCAACTCTTTTCCAGACTCCACGGTACACGCTATATGCTAGCCTACGCCTACCGTCTGGCGCAGGGGTCGGGAAAAATCATTTCGCCCGAATACCTCCAGCCGCTTATCCGGCGTGCCTATGACCGCAACAATCCGTTGCGGTTTGAAGAACGCAGGCTGCTGAAAAATCTCGTCGGGAACAGAGGCTTATGGCTGATCAGGCAGATGGGTCTTGTCGGAGAGGAATGCGGGATCACCGATTCTTGGGATACGGCCACCCACGGCGAGCGTAAGGAGATGCTTGCCAGATTCAGGCAGCAGGATTCTGCCGCAGCCCTTGAACTGCTGCGGAAAGACTGGAAGAGCGAACCGGCCAACCAGCGCAACGAGCTGCTTGAATGTCTCCGGATAAACATCAGCAAGGCCGACGAGCTCTTCATACAGGAAGTGCTGGAGTCGGACCGCAGCTCCATTGTCAAGGAAACGGCACGGAAACTTCTGTGCATGATTCCCGATTCAGCCATGGTGATGCGCTGCTGCGAACTCCTGCGTGGACATATCAGACACAACATGCTTACCGGATGGTCATACGACGAGATCGGATACACCCCGGAGATGAAGGCCATGGGGCTGTCCGAGGTAAGCTCCAACAAGAAAGAGGGCGATTCCGAATTCATCCTGAGGCAGCTCGCCGAACGGGTGCCTTTGAGTTTCTGGTGCGAGGTATATGGCTGCGGTAAGGAAGAGGCCGCGAGAAAATTCGCCAAGCATCCCCCTTTCAGGAAGTTCCTGGAGCTGGAGGACCCGATACTCAACTTCTCGGACGGGCTGTGGGCTTTCCACACCCTGAAGGAAGACCCTTCCTATCTGCGCAAGCCGGAACTCGTGGCGATGCTCACTCCCTCCCAGCGGGAGGAAATCAGCTGGCCGGAAACGGTCCGGGATTTCGGATTCATACCCGACTCATGGTACGGCAACGACTACGAGGCATGGGGCCCGAAATTCTCTTCCAGCGTCATGTCTTGGATTCTGAAAAAGGATTACCTGTACTATGCCGCAGACATGGCGGAACGGCTTGCCATGCATATCCCGTCACATCTAAGGAACCTGATCAAGGCCAAGGCCGCCTCTTCGGCGGAGGCTTCGCGTCCATGAACGAGTTCTGCTCGAAGATGCTGGAATTCATGGATCTTAAATCTGAAATAGACACTTTGTTAAATGAAAAATAAATAATTGATATTCATATGAGCACTTTACTGAGACAACATGCCGAGCAACAGTTTGCAGAGGAACTTCATGAACTGAAAAAGAACGAGACCAACCCGATTCCCGAAAACTGGGAGATGTCACCCCAATCCGTGGTCACCTACCTCATGGGAGGGATACTGAAGAACGGTTTTGAGGTTTCACCGAAATACATAGGCAACCGCCGCCTGATGGAGATTGTCGTGGCCACCCTTGTCACCGACCGGGCGCTGCTTCTGTACGGTCTTCCCGGTACGGCCAAGAGCTGGGTCAGCGAGCACATGGCGGCAGCCATATCAGGCGATTCGACGCTGATAGTACAGGGTACCGCCGGAACGGGAGAAGAGGCCATCCGCTATGGCTGGAACTATGCCCGTCTTCTCGCCGAGGGGCCGAGTGAGGGTGCCCTGGTACAGACCCCGGTGATGAAGGCGATGCAGGAAGGCAAGATCGGCCGCATTGAGGAGCTTACCCGTATCGGTTCTGACGTGCAGGATACGCTCATCACCATCCTTTCGGAGAAGACCCTGCCCATCCCCGAGCTGAACAAGGAGGTGCAGGCCATCCGCGGATTCAACATCATAGCCACGGCCAACAATAGGATAAAGGTGTGAATGACCTTTCAAGCGCACTGAAACGCCGTTTCAACACGGTCATCCTCCCGTTGCCCGACACGCTTGAGGAAGAAGTTGACATTGTCCGCCGCCGCGTGGAGAGCTTCGAGAAAGTGATGCAGCTGCCGGCAGAGAAACCTGCCCTTGATGAAATCCGTCGTGTCGTCACCATTTTCCGTGAGCTGCGTCAGGGAGCCACCGGCGACGGCAAGACGAAGCTCAAGAGCCCGAGCGGCACACTGAGTACGGCAGAAGCCATATCCGTGGTGAACAACGGCCTTGCCATGGCCGGCTATTTCGGTGACGGCCAGATCCATGCGGAGGACCTCGTTTCAGGCATCCTCGGTGCGTGGTGAAAGACCCTGTACAGGACAAGTGGTATGGCAGGAATACATGGAGACAGTGGTCAAGAACCGTGAGGGCTGGAAAGACATCTACAGGGCTTCAAGAGATATGATTTGATTGACGTATTTTGCATGAGACAAGTAATATGACAGACATTCATCTATTGGGAATACGTCATCACGGGCCGGGCTCCTGCCGGAACATCCTGCAGGAACTTGAGCGTATCCGTCCCGACCTCATACTGCTTGAGGGACCGGCGGAGGCCGAGGCTCTCATGCCGTTCGTCTCCTACGGGCAGATGAAGCCTCCGGTAGCCCTGCTCGGCTATCAACGATGTGCCGCAGAATAT
>ENA-OQDF01000428-OQDF01000428.1-human-gut-metagenome-genome-assembly--contig:-NODE-428-length-17138-cov-1.757804_pt1 | contig 17138 bp, 19 predicted proteins | sample MGYA00242769_ERZ504597 | MGnify/ENA primary metagenome ERZ504597 (study PRJEB26092, sample SAMD00036305) | human gut metagenome | host: Homo sapiens | study: EMG produced TPA metagenomics assembly of...
TACGTATCATTCAGCAACGTAAAGGGGGTGACGATTTCCAGCCCTGTATTTGTGGATGGTTTTAAGGTGGGATTGGTTCGTGATATTATTTATGACTATGATACGACCGGTAAGATCATCGTTGAGGTTAGTTTGGAAGATAAGATGAGGCTGAATAAGGGAAGTTATATAGCGGTTGTCAATACTTTCTTAAGCGGAGCTGAGTTGCATATCCATTTGAACACTTACGTGGATGACTTTTTGAAGCCGGGTTCTACGCTTGAGGGACGAATGGAAGAGGATATGATGCAATCCGTACAGGAGAAGATCTTGCCAAGCGTTGAGAACCTTTTGCCGAAGATCGACACGATCTTGGGTAGCTTGCAAACCTTGATCGCTCATCCGGCCTTGGCTCAATCCTTGAATCATATCGAAAAAACGACTAGCAACCTAGAGGTGTCTACCCGTCAGTTGAATCAGATGTTGAGTAAGGATGTACCGGGTATCGTGAATAACTTGAAGACGATGACGGATAATTTCTTCGGAGGTGAGCGCCAACTTGAAAGAATTGGATTTGGCTACAACGGTCAATTCCATCAATGCGACCTTGGCGAACTTGAAGTTGACTACGGATAAATTGAATTCGACGGATAATAGCATCGGCTTGTTGTTAAACGACAAAGGATTGTATGATAATCTGAACAGCACGATGGACAACGCCTCTAAGCTATTGCTTGATTTGCGGGAGAATCCGAAGAGATACGTGCATTTCTCTGTTTTTTGATTATGTTAAAAAATCATAGCATAAAAGACGTTATTTAGAATCATTCTAATTAGACAAAAAGTTAGGGGACTCCTGCTGATTATATACATAAGGCCTTTAGGTAAAGTGAGATAGATACTTCCTGAGGCCTTATTCCGTCACCGGACGTCAGCGTTTACGCTTTTGTAGAGGTCTCTAAAATAAAGGGTTTTTGAACATTGGTCGATCTAAATAACAGTAAATCAGATAGGTATTAGTAACTGTCTGAATCTAAAAGGGATATTGAAAATTCATATTTACCAAACAAAATAGCACTTTTTTCGGAATTAATTTCTAAACTTTGTAGTCCGAATGTAAAAAGTATTAGTGGGAGAGAAAGAAAACATGCAGACTGATTATCAAACATTGTGGAATAAGTGCCTTGCGGTCATAAAGGATATTGTGCCTAAGGCAGCTTTTGACACATGGTTCGTACCTATCGTTCCGTTATCATACGAAGACAAGAAGTTTACCATACAGGTGCCTAGTCAATTCTTCTATGAGTATCTGGAAGAGAAGTATGTTAATGTTTTGAAAGTTACATTGTATCGTGTAATCGGTCAAGGAACCATTCTTAACTACCGTATCATGGTGGATAAGACAACTGGTGGTACGGTTGATTATCCGGCGGAGAATGCTTCCACCGCTGTAAAGAAAGTCACTCCCAAGGACGCTAACAAGGCTCCGAATCCTTTTATGACGACTGCTCCGCAGGATTTGGACCCTCAGTTGAACCCGAAGTATAATTTTGATAATTATTTCAGGTACGAGCAATAAGCTGGTTCGTACGGCGGGTGAGGCTGTTGCCCAGAATCCGGGAAAGACTACGTTTAACCCGTTGTTTATTTTTGGTCCGTCAGGAGTGGGTAAAACTCACTTATGCCATGCGATCGGAACCCGTATCCGGGAGTTGCATCCGGAAAAAAAGTGTTATATGTATCTTCGCATTTGTTCCGGGTACAGTTTACAGATGCTATCCGTAAGAATACGACTAATGACTTCTTGAATTTCTATCAAAATATCGATGTGCTGCTGTTGGATGATATACAGGAGTTGATCGGTATGGATAAGACTCAAAATACATTCTTCCATATTTTCAACCACTTGCACCAGTTAGGTAAGCAGCTTATCTTGACTTCTGATAAACCTCCTGTGGATTTGCAAGGGATGGAAGAGCGCTTGATCACCGTTTAAATGGGGATTGACGGCTGAGTTGAGCCGTCCGGATCTGGATCTACGTAAAAAGATACTGAAGAATAAGATCAACCATGACGGAATCATGATTCCGGATGAGGTCTTTAACTTTATCGCTAATAATGTGACGGAGAATGTCCGTGACTTGGAAGGTATTCTCGTCTCTTTAATGGCTAATGCGGTTATCAATAATCGTGAGATCGATCTGCCGTTGACGAAACGTGTGGTTAGCCAAGCGGTTCGGTTGGAGAAGAAACAGATCTCCGTACAGATGATTCAGGAGATCGTTTGCAAGTATTTCAACTTGGAGCAATCGGTTATCCAGACTAATTCCCGTAAACGTGAGATCGTGCAAGCCCGTCAGATCACGATGTATTTGGCGAAGAAATATACGGACTCCTCTTTTTCCCATATTGGAAAGATCGTAGGAAAGAAAGACCATGCGACGGTCTTGCATGCTTGTAAGACGATCAAAGACCAGATTGAGACTAGTAAGTCTTTCCGGTCTTCCGTAGAGGAAATCGAGGTCTTGCTCAAGAACTAAATTAAGAATCCCTATATAGTAGGATAAGGACGTCTCTCTAAAGAGGCGTCCTTCTTTGTTTTGGAAGATCCGTATAAGTGTTAAGTTTTCTTTTTGGAAAACTATTTGATGCTTAGTTTTGTTTAAGTAGTTGAAAATGTGGAGTTGCAAGTTTTGTTTTGGAAAACTTTTCAATAAGTATTCTTTTTAACGTAGGGTAATTTGGATAACTGGTAAAGTATGCGTAAACTTGCAGTCGCAAAATAAATATAATAATTGTGGATCGTAAAACTTACACTTTTGACGAAGCGTTTAAGGCTTCATTGGATTACTTTACCGGTGACGAGCTCGCCGCTAAAGTATGGGTAAATAAATATGCCTTGAAGGATGCGTTTGGAAATATCTATGAGGAATCTCCGAATGATATGCATCATCGCTTGGCAAGTGAGATTGCCCGTGTGGAAAAAAGTATCCGAATCCGTTGTCGGAACAAGAACTTTTCGACCTGTTTGATCATTTCCGCTACATCGTTCCGCAAGGAAGTCCGATGACGGGAATTGGCAATGATTATCAAATTGCCTCACTCTCTAATTGTTTTGTTATCGGATTGGACGGGCAAGCGGATTCGTATGGTGCGATTATTCGTATTGACGAAGAACAGGTACAATTAATGAAGCGCCGTGGTGGTGTAGGCCATGATCTTTCGCATATTCGCCCGAAAGGTTCTCCGGTTAAGAATTCTGCGTTGACTTCTACCGGGTTGGTTCCGTTTATGGAACGTTATTCGAATTCCACCCGTGAGGTGGCCCAAGATGGCCGTCGTGGAGCTTTGATGCTGAGCGTTTCTATTAAACATCCGGACTCGGAGGCGTTTATCGACGCTAAGATGACGGAAGGTAAGGTTACAGGTGCAAATGTATCTGTGAAGATTGATGATGATTCATGAATGCCGCGGTTAATGGCGGTACCTATAAGCAACAATATCCAATTGATTCGGATTCTCCCGTTTATGTGAAGGATATCGATGCTTCTGGCTTATGGAAAAAATTATTCATAACGCTTGGAAATCCGCTGAACCGGGTGTGCTATTCTGGGACACGATCTTACGTGAGTCTGTACCAGACTGCTATGCGGATCTGGGGTTCCGTACGGTTTCCACGAATCCTTGTGGCGAGATACCTCTTTGTCCGTATGATAGTTGCCGTTTGTTAGCGATCAATTTATATTCATATGTGGTAAATCCGTTCACTCCGGACGCTTATTTCGATTATGATTTGTTCAAGAAGCATGTAGGTTTGGCCCAGCGGATTATGGATGATATTATTGATTTGGAGTCGGAGAAGATCGAGATGATCTTGGCTAAGATCGACTCGGATCCGGAATCCATGGAGGTAAGACAAACAGAGCGTCATTTGTGGGAAAAGATCCAACGAAAGACTTTGCAAGGACGCCGTACAGGTGTGGGCATTACGGCGGAAGGCGATATGATTGCCGCTTTAGGTTTGCGTTATGGAACAGAAGAAGCAACGATTGTGCGGAACTTATACAAAAGACATTAGCTTTGGCCGCTTATCGTTCATCCGTAATGTTGGCGAAAGAACGTGGTGCCTTTGAGATATTCGATGCGAAGCGTGAGGAAAAAATCCGTTCATCAACCGTTTGCGTGAGGCTGATCCTGCTTTATATGAGGATATGTTGAAATACGGCCGTCGTAATATCGCTTGCTTAACAATCGCTCCGACGGGAACGACTAGCTTGATGACACAAACCACTTCCGGTATAGAGCCGGTATTCTTGCCGGTATATAAGCGCCGCCGCAAAGTAAACCCGAACGATTCCGAGGCTCGTGTGGATTTCGTGGATGAGACAGGCGACGCTTTCGAGGAGTATATCGTATTCCATCATAAGTTTGTAACGTGGATGCAAGCGAATGGTTATTCGGCAAGTAAGAAATATACACAAGAAGAAGTGGAGGAGCTAGTTGCTAAGTCTCCTTATTATAAAGCGACTTCCAATGATGTCGATTGGTTACAAAAAGTCCGTATGCAAGGACGCATTCAGAAATGGGTGGACCATTCTATCAGCGTAACGATCAATTTGCCGAACGATGTAAGTGAGGAGTTGGTAGATTCTTTGTATGTTGAGGCATGGAGATGCGGATGTAAAGGATGTACTGTTTATCGAGATGGTTCTCGTTCCGGTGTCTTGATTGCGACAGATAAAAAGAAGAAAAAAGAGGATTGCAACTGCATGCAACCACCGGTTATCGTATCTACCCGTCCTCGTGAATTGGATGCGGATGTGGTAAAATTCCAGAATAACCGTGAGAAATGGATCGCTTTCGTCGGCTTGTTGAATGGCCGTCCGTATGAGATCTTTACCGGTTTGGCCGATGATGACGAGGGTATCATGTTACCTAAAACGTTTCTAAAGGTACGATCATCAAGAGCTATGATGAGGATGGTAATAAGCATTACGACTTCCAGTTCAAGAATAAACGCGGTTATAAAATGACAATCGAAGGCTTGGATGGCAAGTTTAATCCGGAATATTGGAACTATGCTAAATTGATTTCCGGTGTGCTCCGTTACGGAATGCCTATCGATCAGGTTATAAAACTGGTACAGGGTATGGAGTTGAATAGCGAGTCTATCAATACTTGGAAGAATGGCGTGGAACGGGCCTTGAAGAAATATTTACCGAACGGCATGGAAGCGAAAGGGCAGAAATGTCCGAACTGTGGGTTGGAGACCTTGATTTATCAAGAAGGTTGTTTGATCTGCACGAATTGCGGAGCCTCTAAATGCGGTTAAATAATTGACTAAATCTATATACCATGAAAGTCACTTTTAATATAAACTTCCATACCGTTTGGGGACAGAAGTTATGTGTAGTGGGCTCCATACCGGAATTAGGCTCTTGGGAACCTGCTTTGGCTAAGGAGATGAATTACTCTGGGGATGGAAACTGGAAACTGGAACTGGATCTTCCACCCGATATAAAAGATATAGAATATAGATATTTCTTAAGTGTTAATGATAAGCAGATCTTTGAGGAGTGGGAGAAGAATCACCGGATTGTATTGGATGGACAATCTGATTCTTACATCCTTTATGATTATTGGCAAATCCGTCCGGATAATCTAGCCTTTTATTCTTCGGCTTTCACCAAAAGTTTATTCGCTCATCCCTGCAATACACATGAGAGGGTCGTTAGAAGTGGAAGAAAATTGGTGATAAAGATATCCGCTCCCCGGGTGGAAAAGAATCAGTGTGTAGCCATTACTGGAAATCAAGAATGCTTAGGTAACTGGCATCCGGACAAGGCTTTATTGCTGAGTTGCGATACTTTCCCGGAATGGCATATTGATTTAGACGCTGCGGAGATACGGTATCCTTTAGAATATAAATTTTTGGTTTGGGATAATGATTCCCGTCAACCTTTGTATTGGGAGAGTGATGAGAATCGTATTCTAAGTCTTGTTCCGCAGAAACAGGGTGAGACCGTTGTTATATCTGGTCTTTACTTCCGGGATAGCTTACCGTTATGGCGTTGTGCCGGCTCGGTTATCCCCGTCTTTTCCTTGCGCTCGGAAAGAGCTTTGGAGTAGGTGATTTGGGAGATTTACACATGTTGGTGGATTGGGCTAGAAAGACGCACCAACGTATCATTCAAGTATTACCTATGAATGATACGACAATGACCCATACTTGGTGGATTCCTATCCGTATAGCGCTATTTCTATTTATGCCCTTCATCCCATGTATGTGGATTTATCGGCTTTGGGGACCTTGAAAGATCCGGAGAGAGCTGCTTTTATGCAGGGAAGCAAAAAGAATTAAACGCAAAAGATACGGTTGATTACGAGGAAGTACTGAAATATAAATTGGGTTATTGTCAAGAATATTTCGCAGGGGAGGGTAAGGCCGTATTAGATACGCCGGAGTTTAAAGAGTTCTTGGCGCAAAATGAGTCATGGTTGATGCCTTACGCTACTTATTGTTTCTTGCGGGAAGTTATGGGACATCGGATTTCTCTCAATGGCAAGGTAATTCTACTTACAATAAGACACGTGTTCGCGCCTATGCCGGGAAGATAGTGACGCATGGCCGGAGATCTCGTTCTCTTATTTCTTGCAATATGTATTGCACAACCAGTTCAAGTCGGTATCGGATTATGCCCGTAAGAATGGAGTTGTATTGAAAGGTGATTTACCCATTGGCGTGAGCGCACTAGTGTAGAGGCTTGGACGGAACCGAAATATTTTAATATGAATGGTCAAGCGGGTGCTCCCCCCGATGACTTTTCCATGAACGGTCAGAACTGGCTGTTCCCGACTTATAACTGGGATGCGATGGAGAAAGATAATTTCTCTTGGTGGAAAAAACGCTTCGCTAAGTTAAGTGATTATTTCGATTGTTTCCGTATAGATCACATCTTGGGATTTTTCCGAATATGGGAGGTTCCTTGTGAATATGTGCAAGGGCTTTGTGGTCATTTCAATCCAGCGTTGCCGTTCTCGAGAGAAGAGATCGAGCAGTATGGATTGAATTTTAACGAATCTCGTTTCACGACCCCACATATCAATCGACAATTTTTATCGGAATTGTTTGAGGAAAATACAGAAGAGGTGATAGGTGCTTATTTGGCACAATCCTCCTCCCGGCATTATGTGTTAAAACCGTTCTGTGATACGCAAAGGAAGATTGAGGCGTTGTTTGCGGATAAGGCGGATCCAGTTTCCCTACGGATCAAGAATGGCCTGTTTACGATTGCGAATGAGGTATTATTTCTTCGTGATCCAAGAGAGACCGATAAGTTTCATCCCCGGATCTCGGCGAATCAATCCTATATCTATCGGGAATTGAGTGGTTCCGACCGTTATGCGTTCGATCAGTTATACTGGCATTTCTTCTATCATCGCCATAATGATTTTTGGAAGGCGCAAGCGTTTAAGCGTTTGACACCGTTGGTTGCGTCCACGGAGATGTTGGTTTGTGGAGAGGATCTCGGTATGATCCCCGCCTCTGTTCCCGAGGTTATGAATAAGTTGCAAATACTAAGCTTGGAGATTGAGCGTATGCCGAAGAGCCCACAGCGGGAATTTTCCGATATGTTCAATCTGCCTTATCATTCGGTTTGTACGACTTCTACACATGATATGACTCCTCTTCGTAATTGGTGGAAAGAAGATCCGGAGAAGACACAGCGTTATTACAACCATGTATTGCAACGGATCGGTGAGGCCCCGGATGAATGTACGGCTGAAATCGTTGCCAGATTATTTCTAATCATTTGAAGACTCGTTCCATGCTGACGATTATTCCGTTGCAGGATTGGTTTGCTATGGATGATTCTATCAAGCGGAAGGATATAGAATCCGAGCGTATTAACGTTCCTGCGAATTCAACGCATTATTGGCGCTACCGGATGCATATTACGTTGGAACAGCTTTTGCAGGCTGATAACCTGAATAATAAGATCGTCTCGTTGATAAAAGAGGCTGGACGAAAATAAGAAAGACTAAGGGCCGTATCGAAAAGTGCGGCCCTCAGTCTATTTGTCCGCTTTCTTTTTCTCGGAACACATCGAGCAGGCTCCGTTGAACCGTGCGTTTGGTTCGATCTCTAGGGATTGGGTATATATATCTCCCTTGATAATTGCTGTTGATTTTAGAATAAGCTTTGCGCTTACTTTTACGGAGCCATCTACCTCACCGAGAATCTCAGCATTCTCGGATACGATATTGCCTGTTACGCTACCTTTGGGGCCGATAACGATCTTGCCGTTGCAACTGATGTCCCCTTCTACTTTTCCATCCAAGCGAAAGTCTGTCTCTGTGATAATATTACCCTTTATCGTTGTCCCCGCAGCCAAGGCGTTGTGTAATCCGCCTGCGGAATTTTCATCTTTTTGTTTTATTCCCATCATAATGTGTTGTTACTTGGTTGACAAATATAAGACTATTTTTTTGCAGGAAGGTTTACTTTCTATACATTTACAGATAAATTAAAAGATTATGACAACAAAGATTGAATTACGAAGGATGACATTCTATGCCTATCATGGCGTGGCACCCCAAGAGACCCGGGTTGGGAATACTTTTATCGTAGATTTGATACTGACAGCGCCGTTGGAGAATGCGGTATGGAGCGACGATTTAAGCGATACGATCAATTACGCCACAGTATATGAAACCGTGAAAGCAGAAATGGCTATCCCCTCGAGACTTCTTGAGCACGCGGCGGGGCGTATCTTGAAGGCTTTGAAAGAGAGATTTCCACAGATCACGGAGGTGGAACTTGTCTTGTCTAAATTAAATCCTCCGTTTGGCGGAGATATTCATAGTGCTTCGATAATTCTTAAAGAAAGCTTTCTTTCTGTTTAGAAACTTTTATTTACCTTCGCGTTTGTAAAGAAGTGATGCGATATACGATATACTAAAAGCACAAATACGATAACATTATGGCATTTACCAACAACGTAATGATTGTTCGTCACGGATTGCTGGCGAAGTTAGTAAAGCTCTGGAAAGAAAACCGTCTTCTAGAAGAAATAGATCGCTTACCGATCGAGTTGAGTCCCCGAAAATCGAAAGTGAGGGGCCGTTGCTGTGTACATAAGGAACGTGCCGTCTGGAAATACAAGACCTTGCCTTTGCTTGGTTTTGATATGCAGGACGAGGAAGATGAGTTGACACCGCTTTCAGAGTATGCGAAGCGTGCCTTGTTCCGCTCGGAGAATAAGAAGGAAAATATCATGTGTGTAGTGGATGAGGCGTGTTCCTCTTGTGTCTCCGTGAATTATGAGATCACGAATCTTTGCCGGGGTTGCGTGGCTCGTAGTTGTTATATGAACTGCCCGAAGGACGCTATCCGATTCAAGAAAAACGGTCAGGCCGAGATTGATCATGAAACTTGTATCAGCTGTGGTAAATGCCACCAAAGCTGTCCGTACCATGCCATCGTTTATATCCCGATCCCTTGCGAGGAAGTTTGTCCGGTTAAGGCGATCAGCAAGGACAAGTATGGGGTGGAGCATATCGACGAGTCTAAATGTATATATTGCGGTAAATGTGTGAATGCTTGTCCGTTCGGTGCTATCTTCGAGATCTCGCAAGTATTCGATATCTTGCAACGCTTGCGGAATAAGGAACAGATGGTAGCGATTGTCGCTCCGTCTATCTTAGCTCAGTTTAGCGCTCCGAAGGAAAAAGTGTATGGCGCTATCAAGTCCTTGGGATTCGAGGAAGTGGTTGAGGTGGCGCAAGGCGCTATGGAAACCACCCGTCATGAGGCGGAAGAATTGATCGAGAAATTGAAAGAAGGACAACCGTTCATGACCACTAGTTGCTGTCCGTCTTACGTGCAATTGGCCGAGAAACATATCCCGGATTTAAAGAAATACATCTCTTCTACTGGATCTCCGATGTATTATACGGCCCGTATCGTGAAGGAAAAATATCCGGATGCGAAGATCGTGTTTGTTGGCCCGTGCGTGGCGAAACGAAAAGAGGTGAAACTAGATCCGTGCGTGGATTTTACACTTACGTTTGAGGAAGTAGGTTCCGTATTGGAGGGATTGGGTATCAAGATCGAGGAGGCCCAGCCTTTCTCTGTATTATTTAACGCTGTCCGTGAGGCGCATGGCTTCGCCCAAGTGGTGGTGTGATCAACGCCGTTAAGGTTTATTTGAAGGACGAGAACGTAAATGCCGTGCAGGTAGCCAACCTGACAAAGAAAAATGTGGCATTATTACGTGCTTATGCTAAAACCGGAAAGGCTCCCGCGCAGTTTATAGAAGTGATGGCTTGCGAGGGCGGTTGTGTGACCGGTCCTTGTACGCACGCCGATAAGACTGCCGGACAAAAGCAGCTTATTAAGGAGCTTACTAAATTCTAGACAAAATGATTAAAAATTGGTTTTATTTGTCTCCTTGACGGGAGTTTTTCTATGTACCGCTTCTTGCGGACATAAAGAATTACGTCAATGGAGATTATTCCGTACAGGTATTTAATGATACCCACGTACGTTTCGCTCCGGATGTATATCCCGCCGCTTTTAACGCTCCGGGACCGGACAGTATCTATCATTTGGTGAATGGCCGTATTATCTTGAAGAAGGTAACATTGCCGGAATATAAGCGAAACGTTTCCGTCAAACTCCGGGTTACGGTAGCTTCGAATGGAGATCGCTGGGATAAATCCGGCTCTTGTTTTGTATTGCCAAATGCCTCGGGCATTAATTTGTTGAATATCGCTAAAGGGGAGAAGGAGTTTCCTGCGGTGGATAGCGTGAAACTGGAGAAGATGATCGGTATCATCCCCGGGACGGATTATCAACCTACCGTGGAATTGATGCGTTTCATGACTCCGTTCGGAGTAGGGCATTACAGTAGTCCCGAGGATAGCTTGACGAAACATCGTAAACCTGTGTATGTCGACCATTGGGAGGATAGCGTAAGCTGGGAGCAAGACATAACCGATTTGTATCCTCTTCTGGAAGGTGGCGCTTATGTTGGGATCTTTATCGATACATGGACACCGGAAGGATACGTCGCTAGCATGACGATCGATGTGGACGAGTCCGATCTGACTTGCGACGCTTTGCCGAAGAAACATGTAGAGCCGTTGATGAATACGGTTTATTATATCGGGCAGGAATATCCGGATATATTCGCAGGAAGGACGTGTCATTGGATTTTGATATTCCTCAAGGCGCACGTGATGTCCGTCTGAAATATATCGTTACGGGACATGGCGGTCATTCCGGTGGTGATGAGTTCGTGGAGAAACAGAATATTGTATCTGTTGATGGAGTTCCTGTCTTGGATTTTGTTCCTTGGCGTACGGACTGCGCTTCTTTCCGTCGTTTTAATCCGGCTACCGGGGTTTGGTTGAGAAAGCGTCTGGCTGCTATATCACCGAGAAGGGTTATTCGGAGAAAGAAGTAGAGGAACCCTTGGCGTCTTCGGATCTTTCCCGCTCTAATTGGTGTCCCGGATCGGACGTGATACCGGAAGAGGTGGAGCTGAAGGATATCCAACCCGGCCATCATACGCTGACGGTGAGTATTCCGGAAGCGGCAGAAGTGGATGGGAATAAGCTGAATCATTGGTTGGTCTCAGCCTATTTGGTCTGGGATGAGTAAATAATGTGATAATATGTTATGTACCAATGTGCCAATCATGCTCTCTTCAACTAATTGGCATATTGCACATTAGCCAATTAAAAAATTATTGATATGGAAGACTTGTTACCTTTCGCCCTATTATGTTTCACTTCGTTTTTTACGTTGACCAATCCACTCGGTACGATGCCGGTTTTCTTGACCATGACCAATGGTATGAATGACCATGAGCGGAAAGCGATTGTCCGAAGGGCCACGATCGTGTCGTTCATCACCTTGATGGTTTTTACTTTCTCCGGTCAGTTCCTGTTTAAGTTCTTTGGTATCTCCTCGAACGGCTTTCGCATAGCTGGCGGCTTTATTATCTTCAAGATTGGGTTTGATATGCTTCAAGCACGCTACTCGAACGCGAAGTTGAAAGAGGAAGAGGTGAAAACCTATGCGGATGATATATCCATTACTCCTCTGGCAATCCCGATGTTGTGCGGTCCGGGAGCGATCGCCAACGCAATCATGCTTATGGATGACGCCTCGACACTCAGCTTAAAGGGTTACGTTGATTGGTATTATCGCATTGGTTTATTTTATCACGTTCTTGATCTTACAAGCTTCTACCCGTTTGGTACGGATATTGGGAGAGACTGGAAATACGTGATGATGCGTTTGATGGGATTGATACTGATGGTGATCGCCGTGGAATGTTTCGTAAGCGGATTGAAGCCTATCTTGATCGATATCTTGCGTGAGGCGATGGGCTAACAAATTACCAGACCAGCTTCTTTCTGCGATGGGCGCTAAATATTGGAATAACCTTTTTTATCCTCATCGCAATCGGAGATATTTGCTTTCCAGATAAGTAGCTCTGCTTGGAACGGGAGATACGATATGATATCATGTGTGTGTGTTGTTCCGTTTGAGATCGTGATCTTCTTGGATTTAGCATACAGGTTCATATCCTTCATTTTTTGCTGTCCTTCAGGTGTCGTATCATGAACTTCTTGTGTGAAATGAAGTCTGTTTATTTTTAACATGGCTAGGTGATCGATTAATTCTTTGAGATTATCCTTCGAGATGAGAGTGAAAGGTGTGTGTATTGCCACGGTCCGATTGCTGTATCGGGGGCCATCTAGTATGGTCATTCCCGGTACGTTCCATTGAATATCTCTACCTGAGTTGGGCTGTTTATTGCTGGAGGAAGCAGAAAACGTAAGGTTTGCGTTGCGTAAAAGAAACCTTTTTTGTCCGGATGCTTTTATTAGAATACAAGAGGGGGCTATATTCAGTTTATAATGTTCGGCCGCTAGTTCTTTGTCTGTGCGGAATATGATATTGGCTCGTTTGTCTTGTATTTTTATTTCCGGGGTGAATCCGGCGGAAAGCGTGAACAGATCGGTCAACTCCCGAGCGATCATAGCCTGTTTTTCATTTTCTACACTGATGAGGGTTGCCTTGTTGAATGTGAAATCACCTTTGTCTGATACACTTGCAAGGGGAAAGGAATGATCTCCGGTTTTTCGTCCGGAAGGAAACATTTACAAGTATCATAACCAAAATAATAAAATATATACCCGTTGTACGTAACATAAGAATAATTTTAATGATATGCTTTTTGTTTAATTTTTCACTTGCTGCAAATCTATGCTTTAAGGATATTTTCTTGAGTCCAAAATCGTCCGTGAAAATTCAAAAAACGTTTTTTTATACTCTGCAAGCCTTATATTTCGGACGATTTAGTGTTTTTGCCGAACAATGGGTGATATACAACTATGCGAGTATTTTGGAAGTTTTTACAATTATATCTATTGCTGTTTTTAGTGTGTTTAACAGAGTCTCTTTATGCAGCTCCTAGGTATTATTTTAAACAAATCTCTTTGGAAAACGGATTATCGCAGTCTTCCGTAAAATGTGTGCTGGTAGATGAAAGAGGGGTTATGTGGATTGGTACCCGATTTGGGTTGAATCGTTTCGATAGGGAAAAGATTACCGTTTATCAGGAGGAGGGGGAGAATCCGCATTCTCTTCCTTATAATGATATAGTTTTTTTGGAGGAAGATGCGGAGGGAAATATTTGGGTAGGAACCTGTTGCGGATTGGCATATTTCGATCGTGGTACTTTCCGGAACCTGCTTTTGAGTCTTCTTCCGGTAATATTTATATTTCTGGAGTGGAAGGGCTGGTTAGGATACGGCCCGGCTATGACATTCATGAGGGAAGAGGATTTTTCTGTGAGGCATGATTAATTTGGCTTTAGATGGGTTACCGATTCATCCTGATGGTATATCCGGGGAACAGGCTATTTCCATTCCGTGGGATTATGTTTCCCTTGGGAGGGGTATAAATCAGGGGCGGATATCTATTTGGCGAAGCGTTTGATATAGATTCCTTGTTGGTGATTCTGCGGAATATATTAAGACAACGAGACCTACTTCGTGTGCGTTATCGTGAGTCCGGTTGTCTATTCTCTCCAAAAGAGGATGCGACAAGCAATGCGGACGAACAATTCATGTGTAAATTGAATACGTTGCTTCGGGAGAACTTGAGTAATCCGGATTTGAATGTGCCTTTTATCGCCTCTGCGATGGCGATGAGTAGAACGACGCTTTATAGCAAGTTCAGTCATTTGTCGGATGTCTCGGTTGGTGATTATGTGATTCGGTTTCGTATGGTCGAGGCTTCTCGTTGCTTTCATCTTCATAAGAGATGAGGTATTCAGGAAGTAGCGGACCGTGTCGGTTTTTCCAGCGCTCGTTATTTTAGTACGGCTTTTAAACAAAGCTATGGGGTCACTCCAACCGAATATCGTCGAAATAATTAAGTGTTAGTTGCAGACTATTCTTTTCATAAATTCAATCTTTTTAGCAGAATCTGATAGATATCTCCTATAAACAACTTTTGGGTGAGTCATATGTTTTAAATAGCTCCTGAATGAGGACATTATGATAGATTTTCTATGATAATTATTATTGTCTACCTATTGACATTTCGGGTTGGCTAGTGTAAAATTGGCTTAAAAAGTATGGCTACAATAAAGTAAGTTTCGTCCATCGACGGTGAGAGGCAAAGCGGGTGTTGTCTGCTACCAACTTTGTCACAGACAGGAGAATAGGCAAATAACTACCGATATGCGGATATTTCCTCATTGGTGGAATGGGGAGAAACGAGAGTTGGTTGTTACGCCTGACAATGAAAAAACTATTTTTTCTTATCAGAAACGAATAAATGCGGACTTAGTTGCGATCCGGAAAATCATTCGGGAATTAGATGCTGTAGGGGATGAATACACCTTATCCGATGTGATCAGGAGATTTCGATCTCCAAAAACTGAAACCGGAATGTTGGACTATTTGAGAAAAGAGATTGGACTCCTTCATGATAGCGGTCAATTCAGTACTTCCCGTAATTATTTACGAACATTGAACAGCTTCTCCTCTTTTTTAGAGAATTGTGATATACCTCTCACCGCATTAGACTCCGATACGGCTTGCAAATATGAGAAATGGCTATGGGGAAGGAGAGTGAGTAAGAATAGTAGCTCATTTTATATGAGAATCTTGCGTGCCGCTTATAATAAAGCTGTACAAGAGCAACTTGTGGAGCAAGCTTTTCCTTTTCATGAGGTATATACCGGGATCGCCAAGACATCGAAACGTGCCGTTAGTGAAAAGACCATTTTGAAGTTGCAGAGACTTGACCTGTCTTATTCATCGGCTTTGGCTCTCTCTCGGGATTTGTTTGTATTCAGCTATAGTACTCGAGGGATGGCGTTTGTGGATATGGCTTATTTGAAAAAAGAAAATATAGGTAAAGGGGTAATTACTTACTGTCGCCATAAGACCGGTCAAAACCTGACGTTGCGAATTGAACCTTGTATAGAGGCGATCTTGAGACGATATCTATCGGACTCTTCGAAAACTCCCTATGTATTTCCAATCATTACCGATGAAAATCCGGATCGGGCTTACTTGCAATACCAAACGGGATTGAATTACCATAATCAGAAATTAAAGCGATTGGGGAAGTTAATCGGTGAGACATTGCCTCTATCTTCATACACTCCCCGCCATAGTTGGGCTACCGCTGCACGCAATCATAATATCCCTGTTGCGGTTATCAGCGCAGGAATGGGACATACCTCCGAGAAGACAACTCTTATTTATTTGGACTCTTTGGATAACTCGTTGATAGACAATGCGAATATGGAATTTAAAAGACCTAATTCTACTGTCTCTTGGTAAGAAATCTTAGAAATACGTCGCAAATGTAATTATAATCTGCAAAACAAAAAAATAAAGGGGGGATTTTTGGATATAAATTGTATCCTCTGTTGATGTAACTCGTTAACAAATAGCATATATAAATACGTTAATTGTTTTCTTCTCTATTATTCTTTGTCTGGTCTGGAAAATGAGAGTGTATTACTTTTTCGACAACAACCTTATCTTTTTCGAGTATCAAATTGAGTAAACCGAGTAAAAAGTAGTTTTATATATTTTATGTATTTGATAATAAGATAAATAACTATTTGTACTGTTTCTTACCAAGAAACGGTAGAAATATAGGGTTAGGGTTTCCCATTCACTGTAGTCAGGAATGGTCCTCATTTCGGAATTTTATATAAAAATAGCCGGATTAACCTTGATTGCTGTATATCCTTTAATCAAAAAATAAGGAAATACAGGAATGGAAGGTATATCCTCTTTGTACATGAATAAAAACGGTATAATTCATTGAAAACAATAACACTTGACGGCAACCATTGGTTTGCGCTAAAAGTATTTTATAACAAAGTTTTTGAGATCGAGGAATCCCTCAAGAAGGATGATATCGATTGCTATTTCCCTTGTGAGGATGCGGTGGTCATGCGGAATGGAGTAAGAAAGATCATACGTAAACCAATTATCAGTTCAATCCTGTTCTTTCATTCTACGACGTTGCGTGCGATGGAGATACAGCGACAATTCACGGACAAGGTGATACTGTATACAAGAGATAAGGAATTGAAAAAGGTGCCACTTATCATTCCGGACCGGGAGATGAATATTTTCATGTTGGTCACGTCATCCGGCGAGAAAGGAATGGAATATTTGGGGGCTGACAGTACCAAGTTTTGTCGGGGAGAACGTGTGAGAGTGATTGACGGGAAATTCAAGGGGGCGGAAGGATATATCTGCCGGATCAAGAAAAACAGCCGTTTGGTTGTCGCCATTCAGGGGGTCTGTGCCGTAGCGACCTCCTATATCCCACAAAGCTTTATTCAAAAATATGAGAACGATAATAGAGACCGGTCTTTTTTTATCGGGTGGTTTTTGATATCCATTTTACAGGGATTGATACTTAAAATCTTATATATTTTTGCGAACCGGTCTTCTTTTCTCCTTAGGGGAAGTAAGAAGGCCGGTTTCTTTATCGTCTATCCTTATCACTTGAATGTCCTCTTCCCTTTTAGATAAATGCCAGAATTAAACTGTCCCGCATAAGTTCCGGGATGGTGCTCAGTGTACTTTCTCCAGAT
>ENA-OQDF01000429-OQDF01000429.1-human-gut-metagenome-genome-assembly--contig:-NODE-429-length-17126-cov-2.164304_pt1 | contig 17126 bp, 20 predicted proteins | sample MGYA00242769_ERZ504597 | MGnify/ENA primary metagenome ERZ504597 (study PRJEB26092, sample SAMD00036305) | human gut metagenome | host: Homo sapiens | study: EMG produced TPA metagenomics assembly of...
ATGACCGTTGATAATATGCGCATCTTTATTTTCCAGTCCGAATTCTTTCAGTATATGGCAGATTACCTTTTCATCTTCCAGCAACAGATAATATGGATTTTTCTTCTCTTTATGTGTCTCTTTTTCTGCCAGGAAATAACGTTCGAACGTCGCCATCTTGTCTTTACCGAACAGTGGTGAATTCTCGCTCAGCCAGATATACCACATAATGTCTTTTCCACGTTCTTTTTCCTTGGAATCCATAGCATAGAATCCTTTTCTCACATAACTTCAAGGACTTCATAGAGACCTTTCCCCTTATATGTATGACCGAAAATCCTCACACTCTTCAGATTGCCATCTTCTTTTAATGGTACACAGCCATGATATAACAGATTTCCATTATACACTTTATATAATCCGCCTTTGTTCAACAGGAAATGCATATGGCTCTGTAATTTTTCACAGTTTTCAAATGCCCGTTCCAGACGCTCCATAATATCCTCTTCTTCTTTGGTAAGTGCATATGGCTTTTTCGGGTCAATTGTCGGGAAATTCGAATCCAGCATTTTATATTCTTTCCCATCCAGTTCAATTGTACCTTTTCATAGTCAATATGATGCAGGAGATTGCGTTTATCCAGTTTAAATCCCGGATTTTTCTTGATAATCTGCCCTTCTATCTTGAACTGGATCACCGAAATCGCTTTGTGCATCTTCACATCCAGCAGCATCTCACTTGCACTGTAATTCGGACTGCCTTTTAATTTGAAACATTCGCACGGATCATCCCGGTATGTATTCATGCAAATGTTGCCAGCGGAAGCAGATTGATTCCATATCCTTCTTCCAGAATGTCCAGATTTCCATATCTCGCACAGATACGGATCACATTGGCAATACATCCTCTCTGCCCGGCTGCCGCACCCATCCACAGGACATCATGGTTGCCCCACTGGATATCTACCGAATGATAGTCCATCAGCTTGTCCATGATAATATGCGGTCCCGGTCCTCTGTCATAAATATCCCCCACAATATGCAGATGGTCTACCGTCAGCCGTTGGATCAGTTCACTCATGGCAATAATAAATTTCTCTGCCCTTCCGATGCGGATGATCGTGCTTACGATTGCATTATAGTAAGACTCTTTATCCGTCATATCCTTTTTCTCCGTGATCAGCTCTTCAATCACATATGCAAAATCTGCGGGCAATGCTTTTCTGACCTTTGATCTGGTATACTTGCTGGCGGTTCTTTTGCAGATTTCGATCAGGCGATATAATGTGATCTTATACCAGTCTTCCATATTCTTTTCCGTCTTCTTGATCCGATCCATCTTCTCTTTCGGATATAAATAAGAGTAGCAAGCGTCTGTTTGTCCCTGCTACTCAAAGTATTACCGAATACATCAGCAATTTTACGGCGCACAGAACCAGAGCCATTCTTTAAAACATGTGCGAATGCCTCGTATTCCCCATGAATGTCCGTCAGAAAATGTTCTGTACCCTTTGGCAGATTTAAGATTGCCTGCAGATTGATGATCTCTGTAGAAGCTTTGGCGATGGTCGGATACAGTTGAGAAAGTCTTTCCAGATAACGTTCCTCCAATTGTCTCATAATTACCTCCCGGTTTCCCCTTTATTTTTTAAGATGCCGGGATTGTGTGAGAACAAAGCACAGAACAATCCACCGGCATCATAGATGGGACTTTAGATTCCACTATCTTATATCATATCACATTTTAGAACTGGATCACATCTGACATATCATATCTTCCGGCCGGTTTTCCTGCCAGGAACTTTGCAGCCTCCACTGCTCCTTTTCCAAATACCGCTTTGGAATACGCTGTATGTTTGAACTCGATCACTTCATCCTGCCCTGCAAAGAGCACCTCATGATCTCCAACGATCGTTCCTCCGCGTACAGCTGAAATTCCGATTTCTTTTCCGTCGCGTTTCTGGCGCACCTGGCTTCTATCATATACATAATGATACTGATTATCCGCTGCTTCATTGATAGAATCAGCCAGCGCAAGTGCAGTACCGCTTGGTGCATCCAGCTTCTGATTATGATGCTTCTCTACCAGTTCGATATCATATCCTGCCGGTGAAAGTACCTTAGTAGCATCCTGAAGGATCTTCAGAAGCAGGTTGATTCCAAGTGACATATTTGCAGATTTTAAAACTGCAACTTTCTTTGCAGATTCTTCCACCTTTGCAAGCTGCTCTTCTGAAAGTCCTGTTGTACAAAGTACGACCGGCACCTGCTTCTCCACGCAATAACCCAACAATTCATCTGCTGCCGCTGCATTCGAAAAATCAATGATAACGTCCGCTTCCACATCGCACGCACCAATGTTCTCAAATACAGGGTACTCATTTGGCACTTTGGTGTATTTATCAATACCTGCTACAAGTTCAATTCCTTCTGTGTTCTTGATAATATCTGTAATAACACGTCCCATATGTCCGTTACATCCATGCATAATTGCTTTTACCATATTCTTGTCCTCCTCTGTATACATGCTTCTTCCGGGCGTATGCCGGTAAAAACAAAGGATACCATAGACGTATGATATCCTTCTGTCTTTTATTATACTAACTGAATACCGAAATCTTTCATTGCCTGAGCAAGATTCTTCTCATGTTCAGGGGATATCTCTGTAAGCGGCATGCGAAGCGGGCCACAGTCGATTCCCATCAGCTGCATTGCTTTCTTAACCGGGATTGGATTCACTTCACAGAATAACTGATCGATCAGAGGGAGTGCCTTCAGCTGAAGTTCTGCACTTCCTTTCACATCCCCTTCAAAATACTTCTCACAAATGTCATGTGCTGCATCCGGTGCCACATTCGACAGTACAGAGATCACACCTTTTCCTCCAAGTGATAATACCGGCACGATCTGATCATCATTTCCTGAATAGAGGTCAACATTACCGTCTGTCAGGTTCATGATCTTTGCAACCTGTGAGATATTTCCTGATGCTTCTTTGATACCCACGATATTATCTACATCTTTTACCAGTCTTGCAACTGTTGCAGGTTCAATATTACAACCTGTTCTGCTGGCAACACTGTACATAATGATCGGTGCTGTCACTTCTTTTGCTACCGCACTGAAATGTCCGATAAGTCCGTTCTGTGTTGCTTTATTGTAATAAGGCGTAACCAGAAGCAGACCGTCTGCTCCATACTCGGAAGCTTCTTTTGACATGTCTATTGCAGTACGTGTACAATTTGAACCTGTTCCCGCAATAACCGGAACTCTCTTATTCACACGGTCGATTGTGAATTTCACACACTGCATGTGTTCTTCTTCTGTCATGGTAGCAGACTCTCCTGTTGTACCACAGATTACAATGCTGTCTGTTTTATGTGCACAATGAAACTCGATCAACTCATCAAGTCTGTCATAGTTAATACTTCCATCTTCATTAAATGGTGTGACTATTGCCACGCCGGCTCCTGTAAAAATAGCCATAGTGATCCTCCTGACTTTCATATAATCTAATGAAATTCTATCATCAATTAAATATGATGTCAATCCGAACCCTTATCGAAAATTCATCCTTACACCGGCTCATCCATACATTCCAGCTTACTGACCGATACCTCGTAGGCAACTCTTTTCTGTGTTTCTGTTTCTGTGATCTTCTTCGTATATTCACGGCTCTGAATTCTTCCAACCACCTGCACGTGCTCCCCAACTTCAAATGCAGAAGCGAATCTGGCATTCCTTCCCCAGCAGATACATGGAATGTAATCGGATTTCCCGTACGGTCTGTTCACTGCCAGCAACAGATCTGCGATTTCCCTTCCCAGCGGTGTTTTTCTATATACCGGCTGTTTACAGATATATCCATCCAGTAAGATTGATTCGTCTTTGCCCCGTCAAGCTCTTCTTCAATAAAAAAGAGTTCTCTGACAAAAACAGAAAGAATCAATCTGTTTTTCATCTCTTCGTGCCTGTTGTAAGACCGGAATTGTCCGTTTACCATAATAAATTCCCCTGTATAATCTTTCGAAACATCTATCAGACGTTCTGAAATCATCAGCGGTATCCTGTCTTTGGAATTACTGAGTCTTTTCACATCCACTTCTACCATATAAAAGCCTTCTCCGAATACTTCATGGCTGAATAAAAACGGGGATACGATTTCTCCCATCATAGTTACCTGGTTGTTCTCAATCATCTTATCTGACATAATTTTGTAATCTCCCTTCCTCTGGATCGTATTTTAAGTCATTACAAAGTCTATGAATCAAATCAGCATTTTAGAACTAAATACTTGTAAATTTCAAAAAATGTGATAAACTAATGTGGTTGCAGATAATAATAGGTAGAGAAAAGGAAGATTCGTAATGAAGACAAAACGTGAAGATGTACGTAATATCGCGATTATTGCCCATGTTGACCATGGTAAGACAACATTAGTAGATGAATTATTAAAGCAAAGCGGTGTATTCCGTGAAAATCAGGAAGTAGCAGAACGTGTCATGGACTCTAACGATATCGAAAGAGAACGTGGAATCACGATCCTCTCCAAGAATACTGCCGTCACCTATAACGGTGTAAAAATCAATATTATAGATACTCCGGGACATGCTGATTTCGGCGGCGAAGTAGAACGTGTCCTTAAAATGGTTAATGGTGTTATCCTCGTTGTTGATGCGTTCGAGGGTGCTATGCCGCAGACCAAATTTGTACTCCGCAAGGCAATGGAGTTAAAACTTCCGGTCATCGTATGTATCAATAAGATTGACCGTCCGGAAGCAAGAGCCGAAGAAGTTATCGATGAAGTTCTGGAACTGCTCATTGACCTTGGTGCTTCCGATGAACAGTTAGACTGCCCATTTGTGTATGCTTCTGCCAAGAATGGTGTAGCTGCACTTGAGATCTCTGATGAGATGAAAGATATGAAGCCTCTGTTTGAAACGATCCTTGATTACATTCCCGCACCGGAAGGAGACCCGGAAGCTCGACCCAGGTACTGATCAGCACCATCGATTACAATGAATATGTCGGACGTATCGGTGTCGGAAAGGTAGATAACGGTACCATCTCCGTCAACCAGGATATGGTTGTTGTCAACCATCATGATCCTGACAAACAGAAGAAGTTAAGATCAGTAAATTATATGAGTTTGATGGTCTGCAGAAAGTTGAAGTAAAGGAAGCTTCTATCGGAGCGATCGTAGCAATCTCAGGTATCTCTGATATTGCCATCGGTGACACGCTCTGCTCTCCGGAAAACCCGACAGCAATTCCTTTCCAGAAGATTTCTGAGCCGACAATTTCTATGGACTTTGTAGTAAACGACAGTCCGTTTGCCGGACAGGAAGGAAAATATGTTACTTCCCGTCACTTACGCGACCGCCTGATGCGCGAATTGAATACAGATGTCAGCCTTCGTGTAGAAGATACTGAGAATATGGATGCATTCAAAGTATCCGGACGTGGTGAGCTTCACTTATCTGTTCTGATTGAGAATATGAGACGTGAAGGATACGAATTCGCAGTCAGCAAAGCCGAAGTCCTGTATCACAAAGATGAGAATGGTAAGCTTCTTGAGCCTATGGAAATTGCTTACATTGATGTACCGGATGAATACACCGGTGTTGTCATCGACAAGCTGAGCCAGAGAAAGGGTGAACTGCAGACAATGGGTGCTGCCAATGGCGGATACACCCGTCTTGAATTCCGCATTCCATCCCGTGGTCTGATTGGTTATCGTGGTGATTTCCTGACAGATACAAAAGGAAATGGTATTATGAACACAGCATTCGACGGATATGCTCCATATAAAGGAGATATCCAGTACCGCAAACAGGGTTCCCTGATCGCATACGAAACCGGTGAATCTGTAACTTATGGCCTTTACAGTGCACAGGAACGTGGAACACTTTTCATCGGTGCCGGCGAAAAAGTCTATTCCGGTATGGTCATCGGCGAGAATGCCAAGACAGATGATATCGAAGTAAATGTATGTAAAACAAAACATCTTACCAACACCCGTTCTTCAAGCGCAGATGAAGCACTCCGCCTTACACCTCCGACTGTACTCAGTCTGGAGCAGGCAATTGACTTCATCGATACAGATGAACTTCTGGAAGTAACACCGGAATCTCTCCGTATCCGCAAGAAGATTCTTGATCCGAAGATGAGAAAACGTGTAAACCGGTAATCTATACCCCACCGGATAAAAGAGACAGGAAAACCTGTCTCTTTTTTTCTTCTGTAAATACTTCTGCAACTCTTTTTTATATCAAAATATATTGGCAAATACATTCTTTTCACTTATACTGAAATTACAGCGGAAATCTATTATGAGAAAGGAATCCAACGAATGAAAGAATTTATCTCTCACATTCTCAAACAGGTGGCGGCGATTTTGGAGTATGTGATCGCTTTTATGCTTGCGATCGGTATCATTCTGCTTTGCTTCCGTATGGTATGTTCACTTCAGAATATCCCACATCTGAACACCTATCCAAATTACGATGATCTTCTTGAGGTTTGTTTTAATCTGATCATCGGTGTAGAGCTGATCCGTATGATGTATTCGCATTCTCCAAGCACTGTATTTGAAGTTCTGCTTTTTGCAATTGCGAGACATATTATCATGGATCACTCTTCTATCTACAGCAGTCTGATCGGGGTATGCTCGATAGCAGTCTTATTCGCAACAAGGAAATACCTGTTCTCAGAATTCGATGTTGCAGATGAAACTGTATTTCGGGCCTCAACAAAAGCTAAGGTTGTCAATAAAATCCTGAGTGTGAACATTCCTCATAAAACAGATGACACTCTTGCGGATGTGTTGCTCCCTCATCTCGACGAACACAATATCACTCCTCGTGTCGGTGCCTGTTATTACTTCCCCGACTGCGGTCTACGTGTTGCGAAACTACATGATGGAAAAATTTCGAGAATTCAGGTAATTCGTGCTATACATTAACGTCCAAACATGCTATACTACATATATCAGATAGATTGACGGTCCGAATAACAATTGTCAGATTTTATTTTTCTTATTTGATGATTGTATAACGTACATTTATTTGAAATTATGTCGCAAAGGAGTTGGGCATCATGAAATTTATTATTATTGGGAAGAACATCGATGTAACACCAGGCTTAAGAGAGGCCGTAGAAAGCAAATTAGGAAAGTTAGAAAGGTACTTCACTCCGAATACAGAGATCCATGTAACCTTAAGCGTACAAAAAGGGCATCAGAAGATTGAAGTAACTATTCCTGTAAAGGGTGGAATGGTTCGTTCTGAACAGGAAGTTCAGATATGTATGTATCAATTGACTGGTAGAAGAAGTGATCGAACGCCAGCTTCGCAAATATAAAAACAAACTGGTAGCAAGAGAACAGGAAGGCGGTAACTTCAAGCAGGAGTTCTTTGAAGAAGATGACAAGATTGAAGACGCCGGTGAGATTAAAATTGTACGTACCAAAAAATTCGGATTTAAACCTATGTATCCGGAAGATGCATGTGTACAGATGGAACTTCTTGGACATGATTTTTATGTATTCTGTAACGCAGAGTCTGACGAGGTAAATGTTGTATATAGACGTAAGAACGGAACATTTGGATTGATCGAACCTGAATTTTCTTAAAATTCTATATAAAATGCAACACAATACCTGTAATGCAGAATGCAAAAAAGAGACGGCAGCCTATCATGCCGTCTCTTTTTATTTCCTGTATGCACCAGAAACCATCAAAGCAATTATTCCAAAACCGTTGGCACACCGTCAATCTCAGCATAATAACACTCTTCTTTCGGTGTCATATCTGCCTGTGCGTTCGTCCCTTCCGTAATTGCATGCATCACCTGTTCCAGTTCCGTCTTCGGGATCAGTACTTCCAATTCTACTTTATCCGTATATACCGTATCCAGTATCTTCAGCTCTCTCTGGGCCAGAATGTACTGGATCTTACCGAATGTTGTATAATCTGTCTCTATATGAAGTTTCACACCCAAAATCTTCGTTATCACGACCGATGCCTGCAGACCGGCTTTCACAGCTTGTGAATAAGCCCGAACCAGCCCTCCTGTACCAAGCAGTGTACCGCCGAAATAACGTGTTACGACTACAGCCACATTCCTCAGTTCATTTCCAAGCAGTACATCCAGCATTGGTTTTCCGGCTGTTCCGTTCGGCTCTCCGTCATCACTGCAGCGCTGAAGCTGTCCTCTCTCTCCGATCACATATGCGAAACAGTTATGTCTGGCATCCCAGTATTTCTTTTTTGTCTTTTCTATAAATTCCAGTGCTTCTTCTTCATTCTCCACCGGTATTACAGTTGCGATAAATCTTGATTTTTTTTCTACAATCTCATCTTCTCCGCCCTGATAGATGGTTCTGTATTCTGGTAACATTTTGTCGTCCTTTCGTATAATTTGTAAATTTATACATAATATAATACCTAATTTCTTAAGATTTTCCTAGTCTAATATGAAGTTTTCATTTTTTTCTTTATAAAAGAGTGTACATTTGCTATAATAACCTGGTATAAAGGAGGCCTAAACGCATGAATTATGGAAAGAAAAAGGCTGCGAAAAGGCAGAAAAAAATAACGTCCAAATCTACGATGCAGGGAAAACGTATCGTTGTCCGTTTATTCAAAGCATTACTGATCTGTATTATTCTTGCAGCAGTAGTCGGAGTAGCCGGCGGCGGTCTTTTTATAAAAAAGATCATTGATGATACTCCTCATGTCTCCGCATCTGACGTTAAACCGAAAGGATTTACCACTTTCGTCTACGCCGATGACGGCAGCACAGAAATTGAACGATTTGTATCTTCCGGTTCCAACAGGGTATACAAATCCATTGATGAGATACCGAAAGATCTGCAACATGCTTTTGTTGCGATTGAGGATGAGCGTTTTTACAAACACAACGGTATAGATCTGCAGGGTATTGCCCGTGCCGCAGTAGTCGGCATTGCAAGAGGTGGTAATTTCACCGAAGGTGCCAGTACTCTTACACAGCAGCTGATCAAGAACAATGTGTTCCCGAACTTACCAAAGAAAAAACATTTTATGATAAATTCCAGCGTAAAATTCAGGAACAATATCTTGCTTTACAGATTGAAAAGAAAATGGATAAAAGCGAGATCATTGAAGTTATCTGAATACGATCAACCTTGGACAGAACTGTCTCGGGGTTCAGGCTGCATCGCAACGTTATTTCGGAAAAGATGTATCTGACCTGACCTTATCTGAATGTGCAGTCATTGCCGGAATCACACAAAGTCCAAGTACTTATGATCCGATTACTCATCCGGATAACAATAAAGTAAGACGTAATAAAGTATTAAAAAATATGCTGGAACAGGGTTATATCAGCCAGAAACAATATGATGAAGCACTTGCCGATGATGTCTATGCCCGGATTCAGACAACCAATACTGCTTCTCAGGCAGATAATACCTATAGTTATTTTGTTGATGCACTTGCCCAGCAGGTTATTCAGGATCTGAAAGACCAGCTTGGTTATACTGATACGCAGGCTTATAATGCTGTTTACAGCGGTGGTCTTAGTATTTATTCTACACAAAATCAGACCATGCAGCAGATCTGCGATGAAGAAGCCAATGATGATTCTAATTATCCCGGACTGAAAGAATATGGTCTGGATTATGCACTGACTGTAACCCGTGCCGATGGATCAACGGAAAATTATGGCAGCAATAACATCAAGAATTATGTAAAAGAAACTTATGGAAAAGACCAGGGACTTTTATATTCCAGCGAAGATGCTGCCAGAGCAATGGTCGAAGAATGGAAAGCAACGATTGCCAGGGAGGGAGATACTTACGATGAACGTATCACGATCACTCCGCAGCCACAGTCTTCTATCACGATCATGGATCAGAAGACCGGACAGATCAAAGCAATGGTCGGCGGACGTGGTGAAAAAGCTTCCAGCCTTGGTCTTAACAGAGCCTACCAGGGATCAAAAAGACAGCCAGGATCTACATTCAAGATTCTTGCAGCTTATGCACCGGCATTAGATTCCTGCGACAAAACACTTGCAACAACAATTGATGATGAACCATATACACTGAAAAACGGACAGGTCTTAAGAAATGCCAATAAGCAATATGGCGGTACTACAACTCTTCGTGAAGGTATCAAACGCTCCATCAACGTAGTGGCTGTAAAATTAAGTGACGAGATCACTCAGGAATTAGGCTATGAGTATTGTCAGAAATTCGGAATCAGTACTCTTGTAAAAAACAAGACGATCAACGGAAAAGTGTTCGATGACAGTACTTCACAGACTCTCGCTCTTGGTGGTATCACAGAAGGTGTCTACAATTACGAAATGTGTGCAGCATATGCAACGATCGCCAACGGCGGCGAATATAATAAACCAACGCTTTACAGCAAGGTAGTTGACCATGATGGCAACGTTCTTCTGGATGGCACCGGCGAATCACATACTGTAATCAAAGACAGTACTGCATATCTTCTCACCAACGCAATGGAAGATGTCGTCAATTCCGGTACCGGTACTGCATGCCAGCTTCCTAATATGCCGGTAGCCGGTAAGACAGGTACCACAACTTCCAACAAAGACTTATGGTTCTGTGGATTTACACCATATTACACCTGTGCCGTATGGGGAGGATATGACGATAACAAAGAATGTGATTATGACACAAGTTTCCGTTTCAGACTCTGGAAAGGTATCATGAGCCGTATTCACGAGAATCTGGAAGAAAAAGATTTTAAAGTTCCTTCTTCCGTTGAACGTAAAAGCATCTGTACAATTACAGGAAAACTCGCAGGAAGCGGATGCCCGTCTATTACAGAATATTTTGCAAAAGACACTCTGCCTGCTGAGACATGTTCCGGACACGGATATTCTTACGGAAGCAAATCCAACTCTTCCACAGAAGATGACAGCAGTTCCAATGCTAATACTTCCGGATCTTCTACCAGAGAAGACGGCAGTAATTCAGCGACCGGTAATACGACCGGTAACACAACAGCCGGCAGCGATACAACCGGCGGTACTACAACGGGTGGCTCAACCGGTGGTACTACAGGTGGTTCAACCGGTGGCTCAACCGGTGGTACTACAGGTGGTTCAACCGGTGGTTCAACCGGCGGTACTACAGGTGGTTCAACCGGCGGTACTACAGGTGGTTCAACCGAAAGTACTACACCTCAGTAATATACAGAAAAAAATGCGGGATAGTTAAAACCATCCCGCATTTTTTACATATTTTTTTGATTGTGAAATCAATCTCTGTTTTTCCAACATCCTTTATGAAAGAATTAATTTAGCAGCTCCACAGATTCCTGCATCATTTCCTAATGTTGCAAGGACAATTCGGTATCCTTGTTAGCAAAAATGCCCTCTCTTTAAGTTCTTTTCCACATACTCTATCAGTACTTCACCTGCTTTGGATACACCTCCGCCAATCACAATTGCTGACGGATCTGCACTGCTGCCAGATTAGCCATTGCATGTCCGAGATATTTTCCAAATTCTTCTGCAATCTCTTTTGCCACCGCATCTTCGGCTTTCACTGCATCAAATACAGTTTTTGCACTGACTTCCTGCCCTCTTAATACTGAACTTGTATCATCTTTGGCAAGGCGGATATTCGCCAGTCTGGTGATTCCTGTGGCTGATGCATATTGCTCCAGACATCCGGTATTACCACACCCGCAATGATCTGTCTCTTCATAATTCACACAGAGATGCCCGATCTCACCACCGGCACCATGCGCTCCTACCAATGGTTTTCCATCAATGATAATTCCACCGCCTACACCTGTTCCAAGCGTTACCATGATGATATTTTTGCGTCCTTTACCGGCTCCCAGCCACATCTCTCCAAGTGCGGCTACATTGGCATCATTACCAATCTCAGCTCGCATACCGGAAAGTTCTTCCATCTCTCTTTTTACTTCTTTATATCCCCATCCGAGGTTTGCAGTGTTCTGTACCACACCTTCTGCATCTACCGGTGCCGGAACTCCGACTCCGATTCCTTCCACCTCATCTCTGCCAATCTTCTTTTCTGCAAGCTTTGCATTTAACGCCTCTGCGATATCCGGAAGCACTGCCTCTCCCTGATTCTCTGTACGAGTCTTAATCTCCCACTTATCTACAATCTCTCCACCGGCTGTAAACAAACCTAATTTTACTGTTGTTCCCCCGATATCTACACCAAAACAATATTTCATTTTCCTACTCTCCTATCTTTTTGTCAGATTCTGCTGTACACGCTTGTATAATTCCTGTGCAGCATTATATCCCATCTGTTTCTGTCTGTGGTTAACGGCTGCTGTCTCAACGATAATCGCAAGATTACGTCCAGGACGTATAGGAAGATGATGACACACCACTTTATTTCCAAGAAATTCTGTATACTCTTCTTCCAGTCCGAGACGGTCATATTCCTTGTTCTTATTCCACTCTTCAAGCGTGATGACAAGATCAATATTCTGTGTCTCCCTGACACTCAGTACACCGAACAATGCTTTTACATCTACAATACCGATACCACGCAATTCAATGAAATGTCTTGTAATATCCGGTGCCGATCCAACCAGTGTCTCATCACTGACTCTGCGAATCTCTACGACATCGTCACTGACAAGACGGTGTCCACGTTTAATCAGTTCCAGTGCAGCTTCACTCTTACCGATTCCACTTTCACCCATGATCAGCACACCGACACCGTATACATCAACCAGCACACCATGAATAGAAATGCATGGTGCAAGCTCCACATTCAGCCATCGGATGATCTCTGCTGTAAATTCCGATGTCTTCTTCTCTGTCTGGAATACCGGGATATTTGCCTTTTCTGCCATCTCCAGAAGCATCTTTTCCGGTGGAAGGTTCCTGCAGAAGATCAGACAAGGAATCTTATAAGAAAGCAGTGTCTCATAAATCTGCTTTTTCTTATCTTCATCTGTCATCTTCTCCAGAAATGTATATTCTACATAACCAATGATCTGTACACGTTCCGAATCAAAATGTTCAAAAAATCCCGTCAGCTGCAGTGCCGGTCTGTTAATATCTGGTATCTCTACATCTTTATCAGACAAATCTACATCCGGTGTTAGATTTTTAAGATTCATTTTTCAACAAGTGTTTTTAATTCAACTTTATTCGCCATATTCTTCTACCTCACACGTATTAAAAATCTGATACACTTATTATAGCATACTTAAGGATTCCGGTGAAAAAATTTATATACTTCCTGTGCAGATTTTCCATTCATACTTGGCAGTTCTTTTAACTCTTCTACCGTTGCATTACGGATTGCGTCAATATTCTCAAAGTGCCGCATCAGATCTTTTCTTCTTGCAGGGCCGACTCCCGGAATATCGTCCAGCACAGAATGCACCTGCCCCTTGCTGCGCAATTGTCTGTGAAATGTAATTGCAAAACGGTGCGCTTCGTCCTGTATCCTGGTAATCAGCCGGAAACATTCCGAGTTGCGGTCAATCGGAACTTCGGTATTATTAAAATACAGTCCTCTCGTTCTGTGATTGTCATCTTTTACCATTCCACACACCGGAATATGCAGATGAAGCTTTTCCAGTACTTCCAGTGCTATATTCACCTGCCCCCGTCCTCCGTCCATCATGATCAGATCCGGAAATATCTGAAAGCCTCCGGTTTCACTTTCTTCCTGCTGTTCACGCAATCCATGCCCGAATCTTCTGGTCAGTACTTCATTCATACTAGCATAATCATCCGGACCCTGCACAGTTTTAATTTTGAATTTGCGGTAATCGTTCCGTTTTGGTTTTCCATGTTCATAGACTACCATCGATCCGACAGAATCGAATCCGTTCGTATTGGAAATATCATATGCCTCCATGCGTATGATGCCTTTTAGTCCCAGTATCTTTTCCAGTTCTTTCACTGCACCGATCGTTCTTCCCTCTTCACGTTTCAGACGTTCTCTGTCATTCTTTAACACCATCTGCGCATTCTTTTGTGCCAGTTCTACCAGTTTTTCCTTCGTTCCCTTCTTCGGAATGCGAAGATGTACTCTGCGTTCTCTCCTTGCCGTCAGCCATTCTTCAATAATATCCTGATCTTCAATCTCTTCCGGCAGCATCAGTTCCGCAGGAATATATGGTGTGCCTGCATAGAACTGCTTGATAAAGCTTGACAATATCTCGCCTTCCGTATCATTTTCTGCGCTCTTCAGATAAAAATGATCCCGTCCGATCAGTCTTCCGCTTCGAATAAAAAATACCTGCACAACTGCATCTTCTCCCTCAGAAGCCATTGCAATGATATCTCTGTCATCTCCTGCCGTATCTGTGATTTTCTGCTTCTGAGCAACCTTCTGTACACTTGTAAGCAGTTCTCTGTATTCAATTGCTTTTTCGAACTCCAGACTATCCGATGCTGCCATCATCTTTTCTTCCAGTTCTTTTAACACCAGATCATAATGTCCATTCAGGAAACGTACAACTTCGTCTATGGATTTCCGATACTCTTCCTGAGAAATGTATCCTGGCATGGTGCCTGGCACTGATGGATATGATAATTCAGACAAGGTCTCTCTTTCCCTATGTCTTTTGGCAGCGAACGGTTACAGCTGCGGATATGATAAAGCTTACGGATCAATTCTATCGTATCTTTCACTGCACCTGCACTGGTATAAGGCCCAAAATATTTTGCCTTGTCCTTCTTCATCTGTCTTGCCAGCATAACCCTCGGAAACGGCTCATTTACTGTAACTTTTATAAACGGATAACTCTTGTCATCCATCAGCATAGTATTATACTTCGGTCTGTGTTCCTTTATCAGATTACACTCCAACACCAGTGCTTCCAATTCAGAATCTGTCACAATGTATTCAAATCTGGAAATATGTGTCACCATCTGTTCTATCTTGGCACCTTTATTCCTGCTGCTCTGAAAATACTGACGGACACGGTTCTTAAGGCTGATTGCCTTTCCGACATAGATGATTGCATCCTTTTCATCGTGCATCAGGTATACACCGGTTTTCCGGGCAGCTTCTTCAGTTCTTCCTGTATGTTAAAATTCTCCATATACGTCTCCTGTATATTTTTTATTTTCTAATTCTAAACATCTTCTCTGATTTTTGAATCCTGTTATCGCTCTTTTTCCGAATCTTTTACAATCAATAAAGAATAATAGCCTGCCTGCTCCGGAACATCTTCTATTCTTTCATAGATCTGCTCCTCTGGCATTCCACAGTTTTCTATCATCTTTACATTCACATTTCCGTCTTTTTCTTCCAGAGTCCTCTTTACTTCACTTATTCCGGATGCGGACTTCATCAGAATCTTTGTACCGGAATAGTTTAGTGCCGCTTCTATACCATAGCTGGATGGGATTACATGAAGTTCTTCTGCCCGGTCAACAAGACTGTCATCCAGTCTCGCCGCTGCAGCACAAAAGGACGGAATTCCGCTGATGATCGTTGTCTCATACCCTTTTGCTTTTACTATGCAATGAATGTACATATAAGTCGAATAGATTGTCGGATCTCCCAGCGTCAGATATGCTACATCCTTCCCTTTTTCCAGTTCTTCTATAATTCTCCCTGCTGCATTTTCATAATTCCGATCCAGAATCTGTCTGTCCTTTGTCATCGGCGTATCCAGATCCAGGAATTCTTTTTCTTCCATGTTCTCTATCATCTCCGCTGCAATCCTGTAGCTGACCGCATGTTTCCTGCCTCTCGCAGGCACTGCGAGCACTTGGCATTCCTTTATGATACGCACTGCTTTATATGTCATAAGTTCCGGATCTCCCGGCCCGACTCCGACTCCGAATAATCTTCCCTTCATACTCTTTCCTCCAGATACTCTCATCCTGCCTATTATATACCAGGCAGATATAATTGAAAAGAAAAAAGATACAGGGCTTTCTCAAACTTTACCCTGTATCTTTCCTCGTATATCTATTCTCTTTATACTTATTCTTCTTCGCAGACAACTTCCTTTATTGCTTCAACAGGTTCTTCGGCTGTATCATCTGCAGATTTCATAACAAACCCTTCACCTTCTACCGGATTCATACCGATTCTTGCTTCTTCCTTCTTCGGTGCATCCGGATCAATTCCTTCTACTTCATGGAAGATTTCCATAAATTCTTTTCCGGTGATCGTCTCTTTTTCGATCAGGAATGCCGCAATCCTATCCAGTGACTGTCTGTGATCTCTCAGCAGTTGTTTTGCTTCTTCATAAGCATCTTTCAGCATTTTCATGACTTCTTCATCAATCTCGGATGCTGTCTGCTGTCCACAGTTGCTGACCGGACGTCCGTCCAGATAACGGTTCTGAATGGATTCCAGACCGATCAGTCCGAACTTCTCACTCATACCATACTGTGTGATCATGGCTCTTGCAACGCTTGTTGCTTTCTCGATATCATTGGAAGCTCCCGTTGTAACCGTATCAAATACCACTTCTTCTGCGGCACGTCCTGCAAGCAATCCGACTAACATCGCCTGAAGTTCCTTCTTCGTATTCAGGAATTTTTCTTCCTCCGGAGTCTGCATAACATAACCAAGTGCTCCCATCGTACGTGGAACAATCGTAATCTTCTGTACCGGTTCCGCATCTTTCTGCAATGCGCTTACCAGCGCATGTCCGACTTCATGGTAGGAAACGATTCTCCGTTCTTCCTGACTCATAATCCGGTCTTTCTTCTCTTTTCCTACAAGTACTACTTCTACTGCTTCAAATAAGTCTGACTGACACACTGCATTTCTTCCATGTTTTACTGCATTGATTGCTGCCTCATTGATCATATTGGCGAGATCAGAACCAACTGCTCCTGAAGTTGCCAGTGCAATCTCTTCCAGATTAACAGTCTCATCCATCTTTACATCTTTAGAATGTACCTTCAGGACCTCTACACGTCCTTTCAGATCTGGTTTTTCCACGATGATTCGTCTGTCAAAACGTCCTGGTCTCAATAACGCAGGATCCAGGATCTCCGGTCTGTTGGTTGCTGCAAGAAGCACCAGTCCTTTATTGCTTTCAAATCCATCCATCTCCGCAAGAAGCTGGTTCAGTGTCTGTTCACGCTCATCGTTGCCGCCCATCTGATTGTCACGGCTCTTACCGATTGCATCAATCTCATCAATGAAAAT
>ENA-OQDF01000430-OQDF01000430.1-human-gut-metagenome-genome-assembly--contig:-NODE-430-length-17118-cov-2.136484_pt1 | contig 17118 bp, 23 predicted proteins | sample MGYA00242769_ERZ504597 | MGnify/ENA primary metagenome ERZ504597 (study PRJEB26092, sample SAMD00036305) | human gut metagenome | host: Homo sapiens | study: EMG produced TPA metagenomics assembly of...
ATGGAGTACAGAAAAGTAACAGATACATCCAGCTGCCGCCTGATCTTCGGAGAGGCAGATTTTGCCGGGACTTGTTGTAGACAATTTGAAGATGTTCTGGTCGTACAGTCACTGGCACTGGGAATTGACCGTCTGAAGAATACGATTCTGGAACTGCTCAAAAAGTTCTGGCAGAAGACGGAATCCAGATTCGCGGTATTTATGAAAGAAGTGATGCAAAGGTCCGTAAACAGGAAGGAATGGAACTGTATAAAGGCTTTATCGGACCGGAATTTCCTACACTGGTTGAAATTGTGGAAAATGGTGTAAAATATCAGGTAGATGTCAAAGACGGACAGAAAACAGGATTTTCCTTGATCAGAAATACAATCGTCTTGCAATCCAGAAACTCTGCAAAGATGCAAGAGTGCTGGACTGTTTCACACATACAGGTTCTTTTGCCCTGAATGCGGGAATAGCCGGAGCGAAAGAAGTTACAGGTGTGGATGCATCGCAGCTTGCCGTGAATCAGGCAACAGAAAATGCAAAATTAAACGGGCTGGATGACAAAGTAAAATTTATTTGCGAAGATGTATTTGAACTGCTCCCGAAACTGGAAGAAGAGGGAGAAAAATATGACGTAGTGATTCTGGATCCACCGGCATTTACCAAATCACGCAGTTCTGTCAAAAATGCAGTCAAGGGATACCGGGAAATCAATCTTCGTGGACTGAAACTGGTAAAGGACGGAGGATTCCTTGCGACCTGTTCCTGTTCCCATTTTATGGAATATGAATTGTTTACCAAACAATCGGTCAGGCTGCCAGAAGCGCACATAAGAGACTGCGCCAGGTGGAATACAGAACACAGGCACCGGATCACCCGATTCTCTGGGCATCTGATGAATCTTATTATCTGAAATTCTACATCTTCCAGGTATGTGATGAGAAATAGTCGGGTGAGCAGACAGAAAGAAGGACTTAAATGAGAGACAAATTTAATAAATTTATGCAGGGACGTTATGGAGTGGACGCATTTGCACGTTTCACAATGGGAGTTGCACTTGTAGCAATCATTATTTCTATCTTTTTCCCGGGTGGAAACAGATTGGTGCGTTATTTGACACAATAGGGCTTCTGGTGCTTCTATATACATATTATCGAATGCTGTCCAGAGACATTCAGAAGCGATATGCAGAGAATGAAAAATATCTTGCAGCAACAGCAAATTCAGACAGAGATTTAACCGGGAAAAAAATATGATGAACCAGAGAAAGACCCATCATATTATTCATGTCCGGGATGCGGTCAGAAGATCCGTATTCCAAAAGGCAAAGGCAAGATTGAAATCGAATGTCCGAAATGTCATACGAAATTTGTCAAAAGAAGCTGATAAACTGACAGAGAGGTATCTGTATGTTTGGATATGTGGTGCTGAATAAGCCGGAAATTAAATTTAAAGATTTTGATATGTACCGTTCTTTTTACTGCGGACTGTGCAGGGAGCTGAGAGAGCGTTACGGGATAAGCGGGCAGATCACACTGAGCTATGATATGACATTTGTGATTCTTCTGCTCAGTGCGTTGTATGAGCCGCCGACCAGAAAAGGTACGACCAGATGCATTGTACATCCGGTACGTAAACAGACGGTACGGAAAAATGCCATAACAGAATACGGAGCCGATATGAATATCTTTCTGACTTACTATAAGTGTAAGGATGACTGGAATGACGAGAAAAAAATCTTAAGTCTTGCATATGGGAAGCTTCTGGAGAGTAAAGAGAAAAAAAGCGAACAGCAATGGAAGAAAAAAATCGATGTGATCATTTCCTGTTTGAATGAACTTTCAGAGATGGAACAGGAGGGAGAGACAGATATCGATCGTGTTTCGGGCTGTTTTGGAAGAATCATGGCAGAAATCTTTGCATACAGAGAAGATGTCTGGGAACCAACACTTCACCGCATGGGATTTTATTTGGGTAAGTTTATTTACCTGATGGATGCCTACGATGATGTGGAAGATGATGTAAAAAAAGGAAATTACAACCCTTTTGCAAAAGATTATATAATAAAAGGGTTTGATGACAGGATAAAAAATATGTTGCTGCTAATGATGGCAGAAACCTGTCGGGAATTTGAAAAACTTCCTATTATAAAATATGCAGACATCCTGCGGAATATTTTATATTCCGGAGTATGGTGCAGATTTGAGAGTATATCGCGAAAGCGCAGGGAAGAGCGGGAGAAAGAAGATGTTTGATCCATACAGTGTGCTGGGTGTTTCGAGAGATGCATCTGATGATGAAATAAAGAAGGCATATCGTAAGCTGAGCCGTAAATATCATCCGGATGCTAATATCAACAATCCGAACAAAGCACAGGCAGAAGAAAAATTTAAAGAAGTCCAGCAGGCATATGAACAGATCATGAAAGAACGGGAATATGGTTCTTCAGGAAACTATAATTCATATGGTGGTTTTGGTGGCTTTGGTACACAGGGCCAGAATACGTATCAGGATGAAGAGGCAGTGCGCCGACAGGCTGCGGCAAATTATATCAACAGTCGACATTACAAAGAGGCAATGAATGTGCTTTCGTCGCTTCAGCAGAGAAACGGCCAGTGGTATTATCTGTCCGCAATGGCGAACATGGGACTGGGAAATAATGTAAATGCGTTAAATGATGCACGAAGTGCAGTAAATATGGAACCGGATAATATGCAGTACCGAATGTTGCTGCAGAGACTGGAAGGCGGAGGAACCTGGTATCAGGAACAACAGAATCCATTTGGAGGAATGCCAAGTGACGGAAGCGATTATTGTATGAAGCTTTGCCTGGCCAATCTGGCATGTAATCTTTGCTGTCCGGGTGGAATGTTCTGCTGCTGAGAAGAATCGTCAATAATGAAAAGAAATAACAGACCTCTGGAATATCAATAAAATATTTTAGAAGGTTTTTTATAAAAAATTGACAATTGTCGATTGGGATATTATGATAATGGGTGTGCTGTCATGCTAAAGCGATGTAGCGGCAAAGAACAGCATATGGGAAGCTGCTGTGAACAGAACAGTAACTACCGAAGTGAAATAACAGGAGGAAATCACAATGAGTATTCGTATTGGTATTTTAGGATATGGTAATCTTGGAAGAGGCGTAGAATGCGCAATTAAACATAATCCGGACATGGAACTGGTTGCAGTATTTACACGTCGTGATCCTGCAACTGTAAAATTCTTACAGATTCAGCATCTGTTTACCATGTAGATGAAGCAGAAAGATGAAAGATAAAATTGATGTTATGATTCTCTGCGGTGGAAGTGCAACAGATCTGCCGGTTCAGACACCGAAATATGCACAGTGGTTCAATGTGGTAGACAGTTTTGATACACATGCCAGAGTACCGGAACATTTCGCAAATGTTGACAAGGCAGCATCTGAAAGCAATCATGTAGGAATCATTTCTGTTGGCTGGGATCCGGGAATGTTCTCCCTGAACAGAATGTATGCAAACGCAATCCTTACAAATGGAAAGGATTATACATTCTGGGGCAAGGGTGTAAGCCAGGGACATTCCGATGCAATCCGTAGAATTGATGGAGTAAAAGATGGAAAACAGTACACAATTCCTGTAGAAGCTGCACTGGAAGCAGTCAGAAACGGAGAAAATCCGGAACTGACTACAAGACAGAAGCATACAAGAGAATGCTTCGTAGTAGCTGAGGAAGGTGCTGATCTTGCACGCATTGAAAATGAGATTAAGACAATGCCGAATTATTTTGATGAATATGATACAACAGTACATTTCATTTCTGAAGAAGAACTGAAACGTGATCACAGTGGAATTCCGCATGGTGGATTTGTGATCCGTACAGGCAAAACCGGCTGGAACGATGAGAACAGTCATGTGATCGAATACAGCCTGAAGCTGGATTCCAATCCGGAATTTACATCTTCCGTAATCGTTGCATATGCGAGAGCTGCATATCGCATGAGCCAGGAAGGACAGAAAGGATGCAAAACAGTATTTGATGTTGCACCGGCATATTTAAGTGCACTGGATGGCGCTGAACTGAGAAAACATCTTCTGTAATATATGAAATGAAATTGTAAAAAATAAGGATCGGGTTTTTGACCCGGTCCTTTTTGCGCTCCAGGAGGGGAATATACTGGCAGGTTTTTACTTTTTTATTGACGTTGTTACAAACATGATATATAATACCTACATAATATTGTAACAAGATTGTAAAAAATACGAATATTTATACTCGTAGAAAGAGGTTGACCGTATGGGAAAGGTGTGCAAAAAGTCATGGATCGCAGCCATATTTTTAGGAGTAATGCTTTTTGCTGCAGGCTTTGCGTTTCAGGCGTCCACTGTAGATGCGCAGGCTGCTACAACTGGTTTTCGAACCGTAAAAGGAAAAACATACTATTATAAAAACGGAAAGAAAGTTAAGGGATGGCTTACCTTAAATGGAAAGAAATACTTCCTTAATACAAGGACAGGTGTCTTGCTGAAAGGCTGGCAGAGAAGTTCCAGAGGACCAAAACGCTATTTTAATAAAAAAAATGGTGTTATGTATACCGGAATGAAAAAGATCGGCGGTAAATATTATTACTTCGATATCAAGACCGGTTACACGAAGAGTGGATTTGTAAGATCTGCCAATGGCGCAGTTGTCCGTTATTTCCAGCCCTCGAATTATACGATGGCAAAAGGCTGGCTGAAAAATGCAAAGGGGCAGAAGTGGTATTTTGCCAGCAATGGTAAGATGTATATGGGACTGAAAAAAATCGGCAAATATTATTATTATTTCAATCCAAGTACAGGAATTGCAGCCAGCGGTTATGTGAATACTGGAAATGAGACGAGATATTTCAATGCCAAATACAAAAGAATGGTTACCGGCTGGACAAAATCTGCCAAAGGAGAATTAAGATACTTTGGCAGCAACGGTGTTATGGCCAAGGGACTTACAAAGGTTGGCAGCGCTACATATTATTTTGATCCAAGTACGGGAATCGCAGCGGGCGGCTGGGTAACGATCAGTGGAAATAAATATTACTTTGACAAGAGTAGTTTCAAGATGGTTACAGGTACCAAGTCGATTGATGGTGTGACCTATACATTCAGCTCAACAGGTATTATGACCTATTCATCTGCAAATGACAGCAGTACGACAAGCAATACCTATTTTGCAAATGATCCGAAACCGGTTGAGCAGACCGGGATCAAAACGCTCAAGAATTATCTTGCCGGGGCATTGAAACCGGTTGGACAGGCATTGTATATCTGGGGCGGCGGTTGGTATGATTCCACAAGGATCGGTGTCAGCCCGACCTGGCAGAGCTTTTATCTCAGCCAGACAAGTAGTTATAACTATAATAATTATCGTGATCTGAGTACTGCAAACAGAGCAAAAGGACTTGACTGTTCCGGATTTGTAGGATGGGCAGCACAGCAGGTTATGAGAAATGGAAATAGTTATACGGTTGTATCAGGAGAAATCGGCAGTTATTATAAGAATACATTAAAATGGGGAACTTATGTGAACCAGAACTATCTGTCCAAAACAGGATGGAAAGTATATCCTGGTGATATCGGATATGATGACGGTCATACATGGATCGTTCTTGGACAGTGTTCCGATAAGAGTGCCGTGATCGTTCATTCCACTCCGAATGCAGGATGCCAGATTGCAGGAACCTGTACACCGGATGGTGATTATGACAGTCAGGCAGTAGCTCTTGCAAATAAATACATGTCCAGATATGCAGGATTTAAGAAGTATACCTATCGTCCATCCTGCGGTAACTACATCCGAAGAGGAAATTATATGAGATGGTACAGCTCCACTCTTTCTGATCCGGATAACTTTAAGAACAAGACTGCAGATGTAATTCTTCAGGAATTGTTGGATTTTAAATAAGAATGAAATGTTACGGAGAAGTTTCCAGACACGGGAACTTCTCCTTTCTTTTGCGGAGTTTTTAATAAATGTTACAAAATATTAAACTTTTTATCGATTTACTCTTGCAATCAAAAGAACCTTGTGTTAATATGTATAAGAACTTAAGAAAGATATTTCACAATTGTTACAAAATAGAGTTAAAATGATTATGAGGTGAGAAACATGAAAAAAAGAATTGTTTGCCTGACGTTAGCATTAATGATGACAGCAACTCAGGTTGTCAGTGTAAGCGCGTCAAGAGAAGACGAACTGAGAGAGGAACAGGCAGCTACAAGCGCACAGCTTGATGCTACATATGCTCAGATTGATCAGCTCTACTCCGCTAAGCAGCAGTTACAGGATGAAATCAACTCCTTGGACGCAAATCTTGTGAATGTCATGGTTTCCATTCAGACTCTCGAAGGGGATATCAGTAATAAAGAAGCAGACATTCAGCAGACACAGGCTGATCTGCAGAAGCACAGAATGCCAAAGACAAACAGTACGCAGCAATGAAACAGCGTATCCAGTATCTGTACGAAAAAGGTGGAAATGAAGCCTGGTTCCAGATGATGATGAGTGCAGATAATCTTTCTGATCTTCTTACAAAAGCTGAGTATACTCAGAAAATGTATGATTATGACAGACAGAGCCTTGAAAAATATGCAAACACAATTACACAGGTAACAAACCTTGGAAATCAGTATCAGCAGGAAAAAGCTGAACTGGAAGGTATGAAACAGGAATATGAAGCACAGTCTGTAGATCTTCAGAATCAGATTGATACAAAGAAAGCAAATTCTGCAGATTGTGATAATGAAATTGCATATGCACAGGAAATGGCAAATGAATATGCAAACCTGATTCAGGAACAGCAGGCAGAGATTGAGCAGCTTGAAGCAGAACGTATTGCAGCCGAAGAAGAGGCAAGACGTCAGGCAGAAGCTGAAGCGGCAGCTGCAGCTGCTGCAGCAGCCGAGGAAGAAGCTGCACAGCAGGAACAGGAAGATCAGACAGTATATGATGAAGACGGTAACGAAGTTGATGCTTCAGAAGCAGCAGAAAACGGAGATACTGTATATGACGAAGATGGAAACGAGGTTGATCCGAGCCAGACTACAACAGAAACAACTACAGAAGACAGTGGAAGCAGTGATGTAGAATATGATGAATATGGAAATGTGATTGACAGTGACAACACAGTTGATCCGGATACAGTAGATACTTCATCCAGCTCTTCAAGCTCCAGCAGTTCTTCATCCAGTGGTTCAGGATCTTCAATCGTAGATTATGCTACACAGTTTGTTGGAAACCCATATGTATGGGGTGGCACAAGTCTTACAGGTGGAGCTGACTGCTCTGGATTTACACAGAGTGTATATGCTCAGTTTGGCTACAGCCTTCCGAGAACATCTTATGAGCAGCAGAACTGGGGAACAGAAGTTTCTTATGCAGATGCACAGCCAGGAGATTTGATCTGCTATGGCGGACATGTTGCAATCTACATGGGTAACGGACAGATCGTACATGCATCCAACTCCAGAGATGGTATTAAGATCAGCAACAACGCTGCTTACAGAACAATCCTGTCTGTAAGAAGACCTTCATAAATATGATTTCAGGGCAGTTCCTTCGGGAGCTGCTTTTTTTTTTCTTGACTTTTAAAAGAAAAAGTATTAATATGACTTAAAGCGCAACGGAGCACTTCATACTTCCGTGCGCTCTTTTTTTGTTATGGATGAAAAAAATATATACATTTCAGGAGGAAACGAAAATGAGAAAGAGTAAAATGTGGAGAATGTTGACAGTGGCTGCTGTAGCAGCATCTATGACCTGTGGCATTGCAGGCGTTCAGAGCGTCAGTGCGGATGATAAGAAAACTCTGAAAGTTGCGATGGAATGCGGATATGCACCTTATAACTGGACACAGCCGGATGATTCCAACGGTGCAGTGCAGATTTCAGGAAGCTCCGATTACGCATATGGATATGATGTTATGATGGCAAAGAAAATTGCAGATGAATTAGGCTATGATCTTGAAATCGTAAAGCTTGACTGGGATTCTCTTGTACCGGCAGTACAGTCCGGTCAGGTTGACTGTGTTATTGCAGGACAGTCTATTACAAAAGAACGTCAGCAGATGGTTGATTTCACAGATCCATATTATTATGCATCCATCATTACTTTGGTTAAGAATGATGGAAGATTACAAGGACGCAGCAAGCTAGAAGACCTTAAAGGAGCTACAGTGACATCACAGCAGAATACGATCTGGTATGATTCCTGCCTGCCTCAGATTCCAGATGCTGATATCCTTCCGGCACAGGAAAGTGCACCGGCAATGCTGGTTGCTCTTGAATCCGGCAAATGTGATGCAGTTGTCACTGACATGCCTACAGGAAAGGCTGCATGCGTAGCATATCCGGATTTCAAACTGCTGGACTTCAGTGGAACAGACGGAGCATTTGAAGTATCTGATGAAGATATCAATATTGGTATTTCAGTACAGAAGGGCAACGATGAACTTAAGGATGCGATCAATGGCGTGCTTAAAGATATGACCGAAGATGATTATAATAAAATGATGGATGAGGCTATTTCCGTACAGCCACTTTCAGAATCATAAAGGAGGAGCGAAATGCTGCCTGAGAGTTTTGGAGGAAGAATTATATATCTTCTTCAGCAATATGGTCCTTCTTTCCTGAAGGGAGCCGGTGTCAGCATGTGGCTGGCGCTGGTAGGAACACTTTTGGATGTATCATTGGTTTTCTGGTTGGTATCGTGCAGACGATCCCGGTGGACAAAAATGATTCAACAGCCAAAAAAGTAATTATCAAAGTTGTCAAAATTTATTATGGCCTGCTATGTGGAGTTCTTTTCGTGGGACTCCAATGATGGCCCAGGCAATGTTTATTTATTTCGGAAGTGCCTATCTATTAACATCAATATGTCTATGTGGTTTGCAGCAATCTTTATTGTATCGATCAACACAGGGGCATACATGGCAGAGACAGTTCGAGGTGGTATTCTTTCCATCGATCCCGGACAGACAGAAGGCGCCAAGGCAATCGGCATGACACATGTTCAGACGATGATAAATGTAATACTTCCGCAGGCCCTGCGAAATATCATGCCGCAGATCGGAAATAACCTGATCATCAATATCAAAGATACCTGTGTACTTTCAATCATTGGTACAGTAGAGCTCTTTTACACGACTAAAGGTGTTGCAGGAGCACTGTATACATATTTTGAGTCCTTCACAATTGCAATGGTTATCTATTTTATCATGACATTTACCTGTTCCAGAATCCTGCGTGTGATCGAACACAAGATGGACGGACCGGATAATTATGATCTTGCAACCGCTGATACTCTGACACATACCAGCGGAATGTACTCTTATAAAGAAAGGAAGGACAGCAGAGAATGAGTGAGACAATTCTGAAAGTACAGCATCTGGGAAAATCTTTTGGAAATAATGAGATTCTGAAAGATATCGATTTCTCAGTGAAGCCGAAGGATGTTACCTGTATCATTGGCCCTTCCGGTTCCGGTAAATCCACGCTGCTGCGTTGCATGAATCTTCTGGAAACACCTTCCTCAGGAGAGATAAGATACCATGGAACGAACATCATGGATAAGCATGTGAATGTGCCGGAATATCGTTCAAAGGTTGGTATGGTGTTTCAGAACTTTAACCTGTTCAATAACATGACAGTTCTTAAAAACTGCACGGTGGGGCAGGAGAAAGTCCTGAAAAAGAGCAAGGAAGAAGCCCATAAAAACGCAATGATGTATCTTGAGAAGGTTGGTATGGCTCCATATATCAATGCAAAGCCGAAGCAGCTTTCTGGAGGTCAGAAGCAGAGGGTAGCAATTGCCAGAGCGCTTGCCATGGAACCGGAGATCCTGCTCTTTGATGAGCCTACTTCAGCCCTGGATCCGCAGATGGTCGGAGAAGTCCTTGAGGTTATGCGAACGCTTGCCAAAGACGGACTGACAATGATCATTGTCACACATGAGATGGCATTTGCCCGGGATGTGGCAAAGCATGTAATCTTTATGGGTAATGGAGTTATTGTAGAAGAGGGAACTTCACAGCAGATCTTTGAAGATCCGCAGAATGAGATACAAAGAATTCTTAAGTCGTTTCCGAAAAGCATGATGACGGGAACTGCCCGGCGCCCGTCTGTTTGGCAAACAAAACGCTGCATTAAGTGAATTAAAATTCATTTTTTGCAGCGTTTTTGTTATTTATAAAAAGTATCAGATTTCAATGAGAAGGTTCGGTTGTTTTTCGATTGATCAGAATTGGAGGAATGATCTTGTGAACCGGTTCAGAAGACAGAGCCGGTTTTCTTTTGTGTCTTTCTGTAATCTGTTCATGCAGGATTTTCATGGCAGATGCGGCAATCTTGTCAATCTGCTGTCCGACAGTACTGATCGGAACAATAGCTTCTCTGGAAACTGGAGAATCATCAAAACCAATGATCTTGTAGTCATCTGGAAGCTGTCCATACTTTTGAATCACATGATTGAGCATGATGTTGGCAAATGTATCGTTTGGAAGAAAAATTCCCTTTGTTTTGCCTTGATATTTAGAATCAATTGTTTCCAGCAAATCTTTGAGAATCAGAGAACTTTCTTCATAACTGTGGCCGGTATCTGTGAGAATCAGTTCATGTGGAATCTGATATTCCTCGCAGATATCAGAAAAGCCTTTTATACGGCCATAGGATGGATCTGTGGAGATAATTCAACATTGATGTGGATTAGAATATCTGCTCCGGTCTTTGCAAGGAGACTGGTTGCCTGCACCGCACCCATATAGTTATCCGTATTGACACTGCTCACAAACTGATCTTCACGCTCGATCGTTACAATTGGGAGATTGTAGGAGGCGAGCTCTCTGGAAGGAATGGTATGGCTTAAAATAACCATTCCTTCTATTTATAAGAAAGAAGTTCCTGAATATACTCGCGTTCAGTTGATTTATGATCATCACCGGTAAAAACAAGAAATTTGTAGCCATAGGTATCATAAGTTTTCAGTATCTGGTTTAGCATTTCAGAATAGTAATGTAAATAAAGGTTTGGAATGATAACACCGATAAATTCGGTTTTCCCGTTTCAGGATCCTGGCAACTTTATTCTCCTGATAGTTTAGTTTATCAAGTGCATCCGAGATAATCTGCTGATTCTTCAATGTGAGGGAATCAGGATTGTTGAAATATCTGGAAACAGTGGTTTTTGAGAAACCAGTATATTTGGCAATGTCATTGAAGGTTATATTTTTTTTGCCCATGGTAGTTTCCTTTCAGTAAAACTCAGTAATAATTGTAATTTTAGTATAACAGAAAAAGAGAGTCAGAACAAGGTTAACCAGTAACAGAATTGGTAAAGTAACCGGTTCTGTACAGATTTACAAAACTTATATATTAAAATTGTAAAAATCAATGAAATGTAAGAGAATACTTGACGTAAAAATGAGTATATGCTATTATCAATGCATAAAGTAACCGGTTACTTTACCGGTCACGAAGAACGGAAAGATGGAAAAGGAGGAGAACATGAAAAAAGCAAAACTGATTCTTCTTGCCGGCCTGGCTATGGCAGTCAGCCTGACAGGATGTCAGAAAAAAGAAGTAAAGCCTGGCGATGTGGCAGGCTATGATGAAGGAGAACAATATCTTTCAATCTGGGTGCATAGTATTGAAGATACTCCGGAAGGACAGGTTTACAGGGAATCTGTAGACAGCTTTAATGAGAAATATAATGGTAAATATTTTGCAGATATTGAATTTATTCCTAGAAACGACAGTGGTGGTGGCTATTCAGATAAGGTAAATTCATCAGTGCTCTCAGGTGGCCTTCCGGATGTTCTTACTCTGGACGGACCTAATGTAGCAGCATATGCAGAGAACGGCATCATACAGCCGTTAGCAGATCTGACAGAAGATGAGAGAGGTGAATATCTCGAATCTATTCTTGAACAGGGAACTTATGATGATAAGCTGTATGCACTTGGAGTAATGGAATCCAGTGTAGGTCTTTATTACAATAAAGATATTCTTGAGGAAGCCGGAATTGAGGTACCAGATGCCGATCATCCATGGACACAGACTGAATTTATGGATATTCTGAAAAAACTGAAGCCATTGATGGATGAGAAGAAAGGCTACCCGATCGACATGACATTCCCGGTAGGTGAATCAAGTATTTATTATTATGCCCCATTTATCTGGGCAAATGGTGGAGACCTGGTAAGCGAAGACGGACTGACAGTGGACGGATATTTCAATTCAGAAAAGAATGTTGAAGTTATGAATTATTTCCACCAGATCGTAGAGAACAAATACATGTCCGAAGCTCCGATCGAGAATCTGTTTGAAAGTGGAAGAGCAGCCTTCAAATTTGACGGTGCGTGGGAAGTCAACACAATCTACGAGAACTATCCGGATGTGAATCTTGGCGTTGCACCTTATGTAGTTGGTGATGACTGGGATGGTGAAAGATATACACCGACAGGCTCTTGGGCATTTGCAGCATCTTCAGAAACAGACAATATTGAAGGTGCAACAGAGCTGGTCAATGGATGAGTGGTGTGGAAAGTGGTGTAAGGATCTGGAATGAAGCAAAATCACTTCCGTCTACATATAAAGCATTTGAACAGATCGATGTATTCCAGACAGACGAAAATTACAAAGCACTGTACGAGCAGCTGAGTAAATATGGACACCCAAGACCAAAGACTCCTGTATATCCACAGGTAAGTACATCTTTCCAGCAGGCACTTGAAAGTGTTGGACTGGGCGGTAAAGATGCGCAGGCAGAACTGGATAAATCTGTAGAAAGGATTAACGCGAAACTGGAACGTTATACGAGAGAATAATGAAGAAAAAAGAATCAATTTTAGGAATGGCTTTCTTTGGCCCGGCACTGGTACTTCTTACGTTGTTTTTATTTCTGCCGATGGTGCTGACACTGGTGTTCAGTTTTACCGATTACTTTGCACTGAATCCGGATATGACACACTTTGTAGGCCTGGAAAACTATATAAACATTTTTAAAGACGAATTATTTGTAAAATCATTTTTTAACACGGTAAAATTTGTACTTATTATCGTACCGTGTCAGTGCATCGGAGCACTTGTTCTGGCACTTGCGATAACAAAGTCACACATTGTAAGAAATACTTCAAAGTGGCATTTTTTTTTATTCCGGTTGTTATGTCGCTGGCGGTTGTATCCACACTCTGGATGGATATCTACAGTCCGGAAGGAATCCTGAATACACTGCTTGCTCATCTGGGAATCAGTGCACAGCCATTTATTCACAGTGCGAAACAGGCACTTCCATCCATCGCAGTTATGAGTGTATGGCAGGGTGTCGGATATCAGATGATCATTTTCCTTGGTGGACTCCAGAACATTAACCCGGCGCTTTATGAAGCAGCTGAGATGGATCATGCAAGCGCATGGCAGAAATTTAAAGATATCACACTTCCAGAATTGAAACCACTTTGTGTGTTTGTATTTATCACGGTTACAATCGGTGCGTTCCGTATGCTGGTACAGCCGATGGTCATGACAGGTGGAGGACCGGATCACTCAACATACACACTTGTATATGATATTTATGAAACCGGTACAATGAACTGGGAGATGGGACTTGCATCAACAATGGCAATTGTCTTCACTATATTTGTTGTCATACTGACAATTATACAGAATGTACTGACCAAAGGAAAGGAGGAGAAAAACATGTTAACAAAAAGCAAAAAACAATTAACTGGATACTGGCAGTTATTTTGCTGGTACTTTCCATATTCTTCCTGTTTCCGGTGATCTGGATGCTTGCAAACTCCTTTAAACCAGATGCAGCGATCACAGCAGATATGAATTCCATAGCAGCATTTATTCCTCCTGCTTTAAATGGAAATTATTTTGAAAACTATATTACGATTCTGACAGATACCAATTTCCTTCGTTACATGCTTAATACTCTGGGATATGCGGCACTGCTGATCGTACTTGGGGTTATTGTAAACGGACTTGCAGGCTATGCACTTGCAAAGATCAACTTTCCATTCCGTGACCAGTGGCTTTTGATCATCATGATGCTTCTGATCGTACCGACAGAAACTGTTATCACGATACACTTTCTGATCATTGCAAAAGCAGGACTACTGAATACCGTGATTGGATATGTACTTCCAATGATCGTGAATCCATTTAATATCTTTCTGTTCCGACAGGTTTTCGTAAGTTTGCCGGATGATGTTTATGAGGCGGCACAGCTTGACTTCTGCAGTCCGGTAAAATATTTCTTTACCATGGTATTGCCAATGTCAAAGACAGTCGTTGCAACTGTCAGTGTGTTTACATTCCTTGGAGTATGGAATGACTATCTCTGGCCGTCACTTGTATTTACATCCAGTGATCTTCTGACCGCGCAGATTGGTCTGAACTCCATAACATCCAATGACAATACAACAATGGGACAGACACTTGCAGTAATCACACTGATCACAATCCCTGTTATTATTATTTATGCACTGTTCTCCAAACAGATTGTAGAAGGTGTAACATCAACTGGTTCCAAGGAGGGTTAATGAATTATGAGTTTTATAGAATTTAAACATATCGGAAAAAATATGCAGGAGCAGAACACAAATCTGTAGATGATTTTAATCTTAATATAGAAGAAAAAGAATTTATCGCATTTGTAGGACCGTCTGGATGTGGAAAATCCACAACACTTCGTATGATTGCCGGATTCGAAGAGATTACAGAAGGAGATCTGTATATTGACGGCAAAAGAGTGAACGAGACAGCACCGAGAGACCGTGGTATTGCGATGGTATTCCAGAACTATGCCCTGTATCCTCATATGACCGTAGAAAAAAATATCGGATACGGGCTGAAGAACATGAAGATGCCAGCAGACCAAATCAAGAAAAAAGTAGACTGGGCAATTGATATCCTGGGACTGCAGGAATTCCGTTACAGAAAACCGAAGAATCTTTCTGGAGGTCAGAGACAGCGAGTGGCACTGGGGCGTGCAATCGTAAAAAATCAGAAGGTATTTCTGATGGATGAGCCACTGTCCAATCTGGATGCAAAACTTCGTGTCAGCATGAGAACAGAGATCAGCAAGCTGCATCGTGAAATGGGTGCAACGACGATCTATGTTACGCACGACCAGGTTGAAGCCATGACTATGGCTGATCGTATCGTTATCATGAAAGAGGGTGTGATCCAGCAGGTTGGAAAACCAATGGAATTATATGATCATCCGGTAAACAAATTTGTTGCAGGATTTATAGGATCTCCTCAGATGAACTTCTTTGATGTTACCTTAAAAGGAAACGAAGTAACATTTGAAGACGGAAATAAACTGATGCTTCCGGAAGCTATTCTTAAGAAACTGAATGGTAAAGAAGGCGAGATGACACTTGGTATCCGTGGAGAGGATCTTAAAATGGATGCGCAGAACCTGGAACTTTATAAAGAAAATAAAATGAAAGCTGTGATCACAGATACAGAAGTCATGGGAAATGAGAATAACCTGTACTTCCAGTTCGGAGGCTGCCAGGCAGTTGCACGAGTTTCTAAATATGAGATCAGCCAGGTTGGAGATGAAATTGAATTTGTATTTATGCCATCCAAGATTCATTCTTTGATAAAGAAACTGAGATGAATTATTTATAGGAGTGACGTTGATAATGAGAGAAGTAAAGATTTTTTTAGGAACAATAGAAAGAGTAAAAGATTTTGTCAATGCTGTGACACGTCTGGACTGTGATGTGGATATTGTTTCCGGAAGATATGTGATTGACGCGAAATCAATCATGGGAATTTTCAGTGTGGATCTGTCAAAAGCGGTAGATCTGAGAATTCATGCAGAAGGTGCAGAAGCAGAAAAAGCGATGGAAGTAATTAATCCATTCATAGAAAAATAAGAAAGTGAGCAGAATATGCAGAAAATATATGTAAAACCGAAAGACTACTGGATGAATGACCCGAATGGCTTTATATATTACAAAGGCATGTACCATCTGTTTTACCAGTGCTTCCCGTATGGCCGCGCTGGGGACGGATGCACTGGGACATGTTGTCAGCAAAGATCTGGTGAACTGGGAAGAACAGGGAATTGCGCTGTTTCCGAGCAAAACGGATGATCGGAGCGGATGTTTTTCCGGAAGTGCGATTGAAGAAGACGGAAAAATGCAGCTGTATTATACAGGTGTGAATTATCTTACAGAAAATCCGGAGGATATCAATTTATGTGTGGATGAACATTTTGTATCTGCACAGCTCATGATCACTTCTGAGGATGGTATTCATTTTGACAACATCAAAGACAAAAAGACCGTGATTCCGGTTATTCACGATGCAGATATCGGAGATGCACGCCATACAAGAGATCCAAAAGTCTGGAAAGACGGGGACATATGGTACATGGTGCTTGGAAGTACCATCAATGATAAACAGGGAAAACTTTTGTTCTTCACAAGTACAGATGGAGAAGAATGGAAATTTGAAAATTCTGTAACCAGAGAAAACTTTGGCTGGATGTGGGAATGCCCGGATTATTTTGAAGTGGATAACAGCCAGGTAGTGATCTTTTCACCGATGCAGTTGTTTAAAGATGGTAAGGCAGACGATGCACAGACAGTATGCATGCAGGTAACATTTGATAAAGAAACCTGTGATATGAAACTGCCGGAAAAATACCAGTTCCTTGATTATGGAACAGACCTTTATGCACCACAGAGCACTCTGGATGAGAGTGGCAGAAGAATCCTGACAGCATGGCTCCGTATGCCGGAACCGGTGGATGGGAAATGGCAGGGAATGATGTGTATTCCGCGTGTTGTGGAAGTGCAGAAAGATCACATTTATTTCCGCGTTCATCCGAATGTACAGGCAGTATATACAAAGGAAATCTCTGAACCATCCGAGGCAGATGAAAGTGGATATCGTCTGCGCTTTTCTTTGGAGGATGGGGATAAAGTAAATGTCGGTGGATATGTGATTTCCAGAGAAGGGAATAAAATCTGTACCGACAGAAGTGCCCTTTTTGAAAAGTTCCCGAATCACAGAGTGAAATTTGAGAACACCGGAGCTGAAAGACGGGTTCGAGATTGAGGCATATGTGAACCCGAACCAGATCAGTGTTT
>ENA-OQDF01000431-OQDF01000431.1-human-gut-metagenome-genome-assembly--contig:-NODE-431-length-17102-cov-1.794345_pt1 | contig 17102 bp, 24 predicted proteins | sample MGYA00242769_ERZ504597 | MGnify/ENA primary metagenome ERZ504597 (study PRJEB26092, sample SAMD00036305) | human gut metagenome | host: Homo sapiens | study: EMG produced TPA metagenomics assembly of...
AAATTGTTAGGTACTTCCGCTTGGTACGCACCGGGTGCTGCTGGAGCATTCGTTGTTGAGTCTATCATCCACAACCAAGGCAAGATGGTTCCTTGCTCTGTTTACTTGGAAGGTGAGTACGGAGAATCTGATCTTTGCATCGGTGTTCCTGTTATCCTTGGCAAGAACGGTATCGAGAAGATCGTTGAGTTGGAATTGACAGCTGAGGAGAAAGAGTTGTTCGCTAAGAGCGCTGCCGCTGTTCATAAGACTAACGAGGCTTTGAAAGAAGTGGGTGCACTTTAATTTGAATTTCTATTAAAGCGATAAAAGAGGCTGATCCTTCGGGGTTAGCCTCTTTCTTTTTATGTGGATACGGATAGTTACGACGGAATGAAGATAATATTCGTGTTCTTTAGCCGCTGAAGATACATACGGAACAGAATATCCGGGATAAAATAAATATTATCTTCTTCAGTCAGCAAATCCAATTTCATCAGTTTACGGGCAGCCGCTTGGACTGCACTGCTGGAGACCAATGAATATTTACGAATGAAACCGGCACTCATAATCTTCTCCGCCTTACCTGCTGAGGCTATGGCATACAGCAATTCTTTCTGACGTTCGGGAATTCTGGACAATAGTTGGCGATATCCATCGCCTGCCTCTTCCAAAACTCCATCAACTGTCTGCCGTAATATATCCAACGTACAACTACTGCCTATAGGGATATTTATAAAAGCTTCATGAAAGTTTTCTGCATATAATATGTATTCCCCTCAAACAAACGATATATAACCAATACATCTTCCTCACGAATAGCCCGTTCATACACATCAAACCAATGACAGACAAAAGGTATGTATTCTTCAGCGACGATAGGATACAATTCCAAAATCGATGTACTGTTATAGAATGGACGAGCGGAAGAGAGGAACATCTCCGTTACCAAATGACACCCACTGCCTGAAAAGATAAAATGCACATTAGATAAATGCTGAATATGGGAGCGCAATAAAGCTTCAATATTTTTTTCAGGGTATTTGGAAATCTGCTGAAATTCATCAAAAGCCACGATACAGGGTTTGTCTGCCTTTTTCAGACATACATGCATATAATTTAGCAACAAGCAAAGAAACCCCACCAAGCAGATCACGGGAAATACTGACCTTGGCACAGCCAAGCAAGTCTATGCGAATCACAAAACAGGTCCCACCATCCGGCGAAGCTTGGCCATCTGATCGTCCGGAATGAAGGCCACGGGACGTATGCCGCCTCGCCTCTCTCCGGCGATGTTCACCATGAAACGTTTGATGTATGGAAGGTGCACGATCTCCTTTCTACGTAAGGTATCGGTACAGCGGATGAAAACTATGGAGCGGGACAGGATTCGTTCTACCACTTCCGCTTGCCTGCAGCAGTGAGGCTCATCTCCTTTTGGGAAGCGACATAGACCTCATAATCCTTCTCCCCTTCCGGCTGCTCGCCACACGTTTCTCCAATCTGTCGACGCAAAGTTTCTCCGAAATTTTGATAAAATAGAAGGTTCTCGTTATTAATATAGGTATAAGGGATTTCCTCCCGACCACTAAACCGCTTGAATGAATTCAAGGCATCTTGATAACTCTTCGCCGTAGAATGATGTCCTCCCTCACATAACTCGGTTATGTACGTCCGCATACCTAATCGTTCTTTCCCATACTCATCACATTTACTTAAATTTAAACGCTAGCAAATGTAATACAGAACGTACTTATTAAATGCGCAAAAAAGATGTATCGCAGAATTACATCCCAAACCGGTAATCACTACTTCAACTTTCCAGCCTCATTCAATACTTTCAGGAAGTTGCTCCAAGCTTTCTCTATCTTTTGCATGTTTTCGTCCCTTTCCTCTTGGTTACTTACCTCATTTTGTAGAACATCCACAATAGGATATCCATCATATAAATAATATCTCTGATAATCCCCTAATAAGACTGGGGCATTATAGATAACGGAACTTATCGAAGAGATACTGCCTACCGTGAAGTGACCGTTTCCAGCTATCCGGAATTCAACCTTCTCATTGCCTAGCACGTCTTGCTTGATAGAAATATTCTTCTCGAAAACGATTTCTTTTGTAACTGAATTAAAAGATTTGATATCATCCGGGACTTGATCACTTGTCCGGTAGTAGCCGTATCAAAATTTCCTCATCATTATCGCAAGCGCAATAACCGATGAGAAATACAGACATGATAAGATATAATAAAAATGACTTTTTCATATTAAACCTCCTTTATTGGATTTCATTGCGTGTTGTTTTATTAGTAAGACACTTAAAAAGAGACAAATGCTGCACGTTTACCATTATTTAACAAATATTATTAACCAAACCGTCCTTCCATTACATAAAAAAGCCGGAGGAAATCATTTCCTTCGCTTTTACCTATCATTTGTTATTGGTATTTATTTGATAATACCTAATTTAGACTCACCTACGAAATCTATAATATGCTGGATCTCCTTACTCATCGGAACCTGATCCTTGATCATTAGCAAGGCGTCCGTAAGGCTACTGTTTCCTTGGAAGATGATCCGGTACGCATGACTGATATGCTTGATAACCTTTTCACTGAATCCCTCATGAGACATGATGAAAGAGTTCACGCCATAATACGTGGTAGGCTCCTTTGCCGCTACGATAAAAGGAGGGATATCCTTACGGAAACGACAACCGGTTTGAATCATCGCCCAAGATCCAACCCGGGATCCTTGGCTCATCAATACATTGCCTCCGAAGATCACGTAATCTTCCAAGATACAATTCCGGAAATCTTACTGCCATAACCAAATACACTATGGTTTCCGATCCGCGTATCATGAGATACATGTACCCCCTCATGCAAGAAATTACCATTTCCGATACTAGTACGTCCTTCCGCTGTCGAGGAACGGTTAATCACCACATTCTCACGGATCACGTTGTCATCTCCGATTACGGTGATCGTATCACCTCCCTTATAAAAGAAATCCTGAGGCTCAGCAGCGATAACAGCCCCGTTAAATACACGGTTGCGATTTCCCATGCGTGTACCGCTCATCAAGCTGGCATGAGGCATGATCTCGCAATCATCCCCGATCTCCACGTTCTTATCAATGTACGCAAAAGGATGAATCGTAACGTTCTTCCCGATCTTTGCGCTTGAATCTACATATGCTAATGGACTAATCATAACTTTACTACATTTAAAGGTTATTACTCTCTACCACCACCGATGGCACTGTATAAACTGACAACCGCTTGCATACGCTGCACATTGTCGGACACTTCCGTCAACTGGGCACTCAAAAGACTCTGCTGGGCGGAAAGGATTTCCAAATAAGTAGATTGAGCCGACTGGAACAAGGCGCTGGTGTAAGCCACCGCTTTCTCTAGCTGCTCGATCTGCGCTCTGTCTTGAACAAGCTTCTTGCTCGTGGCATCATACTGGTGTAAAGCATCACTCACCTCCTTACCGGCTTCCAGAATCGTCTGCTGATAATTCATTTGAGCGATCTTCTCTTCTGCCTTCGATACCTTCAAGTTAGCGACCAACTTACCATTGTTGAAGATCGGCTGAGCCAACGAAGCCAAAGCTTGAAACATAAATTGGCCCGGATTGGCGACAGAAATACCTGAACCATTCGTCCAGCCCGCTGTAGCCGTGATATTCAATCCCGGATAAAAAGCGGCACGGGCTTTGTTCGTCGTATAATAGGCACTGGCAAGTGTCATCTCCGCGATCTTCACGTCCGGACGATTCTCCAACAATTGCAAAGGCACACCCACCATGATATCCTCCGGCATTACTTGTTCCTCCAAAGTACCCCGATCAATCTGTTGAGGGGCCTTAGCCAATAACACGGACAATGAGTTTTCCACGCTACGCACCTGGCTCTCCAACTCGATCAACGAGCCGGAAACCTGATGGTAAGCGGCACGCATTTGCGTCACGGCAGCCTCGGTAGCCATACCCGCTATCTTCATAGCCTCCATGACACGAACATTCTCTTTATAGATATCAACCGTCTTAGCGGTAATTTCCACCTGCCGGTCAAGCATCAACAAGGTATAATACGTATTCGCTATACCGCCGATCAATTGAGAGCGCACGGCCTGTCTTGAATATTGGCTCTGTAAATAGGTGGCTTTTGGCCACGGCTCGCGTTCAATAGCTTGCCGAATAGGTCAACCTCCCAGCTAGCGGCCAAAGGTGTTGAGTAGCTTTACGTATCGCTATTTCCAATCGATGTAATCGTCCCTTGGGGAGCGAAATTAATAGAAGGCAAAAAGACAGACGGGCGGAAGTCAACAATACCTTCGCCTCCTCTACCCGAAGAACGGCTGCCTGCATATCTACATTATTGGCTAATCCCTCCTCAATCAACGCCTGTAACTTCGGATCACGGAAAACCTCCTTCCAAGGCAGGTTTCCCATATTGGTCGTATCCGCGGAAGCTAATGTATCCGTCTCGGAAACCGGATCACGATAAACTCCCGTCGCATCGATGGAATCCGGACGCTCGTATGCCTTATAGATATGGCAACTGCTTAACAAAGCAGTCGCACATACCATATATATAATTTGTTTCTTCATTGTCATCTCTTATTTTATTTTAGCGTACTGTTCTATTTCCGTACTCATATCGCTGTTATCCAAATCTTCCCATTCGATCGGCTTGAATTTCTCCTGTAAGTACTGGAACACCACGAACAAAACCGGAACGATAAAGATCTGGAAGATCATACCGATGAACATACCACCGATAGCCGCCGTACCAATGTACGTTACCGTGCGCTCCTACTCCGAACGCGAACATCATAGGCAACAATCCGACAACCATCGCCAATGAGGTCATCAAGATCGGACGCAAACGAGCAGCGGCACCTAATACGGCAGCCCATGTGATACTCATACCCATACGACGGCGTTCCAAAGCGAACTCTACGATCAAGATAGCGTTCTTCGCCAACAAACCTACCAACATGATCAAGGCAATCTGCATATAGATATTGTTAGACATGGTTCCCACAATCATCTTCAACGCCGGGATATTTCCTAACGCGGCCCAACCTTGAACGAACAAGAAACTACCCATCAAACCGAACGGCACAGAGAGCAATACGGACAAAGGAAGAATATAACTTTCATACTGGGCACTCAACAATAGGTAAACGAATACGAAACACAACAAGAAAATCAAGGCCGTCGTACTACCACTCGTACTTGCCTCCTCACGTGCCATACCACCCAGCTCATAGTCGAAACCTGCCGGAAGCGTTGTCTTTGCCACCTCATCGATCGCCTTCAACGCCTGTCCACTGGTATAACCATCTGCCGGAGCAACCATGACCTTGATAGCGGTATACATATTAAAACGGCTGATAATATCCGGACCGTAGACCTTCTTCATCGTAATGAATTGGGAGATCGGAGCCATATCGTTACCGCTCTTTACCTTGATGTTCTTCATAGACTCCATATTCTTACGCAAATCGGGATCCGCTTGCACCATTACACGGTACATCTTACCGAAACGGTTGAAGTTAGAGGCATACAAACCACCATAATATCCCTGCAAGGTAGACAAGATATCCTTTGGACTGATACCGGCTTTCTTACAAGCGGCAGCATCGATATCAATCTCATATTGCGGGAAGTTCGGGTTAAACGTAGATTGAGCGACTTGATCTCCGGACGTGCCGTCAGAGCGGCCATGTATTCCTTGGAGATATCAAAGAAACGATCCAAGTTACCACCGGTCTTATCCTGCATATTCAACTCGATATCACTGGATGCGGAATAACCCGGGATCATAGGCGGCGTAAAGAACAATACCTGAGCGTCTTTCACGATCTTTTGGGCACGCATGAACAAGCTACCATATACGATATCCGAGTTCTGCATCATAGAACGGTCTTCCCAATCTTTCAACTTGATGATGAATGAACCGTAAGAAGGTCCTTGACCACCGATAAAGCTGAAACCAACAACCGCCGTACGCGACTCTACCGCAGGGTCTGCCGCGATCAAACTATCTACCTTATTCATCACCTCATAGGTACGTTCCTGAGAAGTTCCCGGCGGCAATGTAACGGCACCCATGATCGTACCCGTATCCTCGTTCGGCACCATACCGGTAGGCGTAACCTGCATCAAGAATACCAATAAGGCGATACAACCGGCGACAATACCGAATGAAAGCCATTTCTTCTGGATAAAGAACACGACCCGTTTCTTATACTTAGCCAGCAAAGAATCGTAAGCCGCATTGAATGAAGTATGGAAACGGGAAACAAATGTCGTTTTCTTTTCTTTATGCTCCTCATCATGCGGCTTCAAGAACATAGCACACAACGCGGACTCAATGTCAAGGCGTTCAAGGCGGACAAACCGATAGCGATCGCCATCGTCAGACCGAACTGGCGGTAGAACGTACCGGCCGTACCTCCCATGAAACTTACGGGGATAAACACGGACATCATGACCAACGTAATGGAGACGATAGCGCCACCCAACTCACTCATGGCATCGATAGAAGCTAGTTTCGCCGACTTGTACCCTTGGTCCAACTTGGCATGGACACCCTCGACAACGACGATCGCGTCATCGACCACGATCGCGATGGCAAGCACCATGGCACAAAGAGTCAACAAGTTGATACTAAACCCGATCAACGACAGCATAAAGAAGGTACCGATCAAGGCAACCGGGATAGCGATAGCCGGAATCAACGTAGAACGCAAATCCTGCAAGAACACATATACCACGATAAACACCAATACGAACGCCTCCAGCAAAGTCTTGATTACCTCATGGATAGAAGCGAACAAGAAGTCGTTGGCATTCATGGAAATATTCACCTTCATTCCGGGAGGCATTGTCAACTGGGTTTCCTCCAGCAAGGTTTCAATGTTACTAATTGTTTCCGTAGCGTTGGTTCCCGGCATCTGGTAAACGATACAGGTAACGGCATCGTGACCATTTACACGGTTGATAAAGTTGTAAGTCAAACGCCCCAACTCGATATCGGCGATATCTTTCAAACGCAAGACCTCACCATCCGGCAAAGCTTTACAACAATCTGCTCAAACTCATTCGCCTCTTGCAACGTCCTTTGTAGCGGATCGTATATTGGAAAGACTGATTTCCTTGCTCGCCGAACGAACCCGGAGCGGCCTCGACGTTCTGCTCAGACAAGGCTACGGTTACGTCGCTCGGACTTAATTTATATTGGGCCATCACATCCGGCTTCAACCAAATACGCATGGAGTAGTCCGTACCCAACACGTTGGCATCACCTACACCCGGCACACGCTGGACTTCCGGGATCAAGTTAATCTTCGCGTAATTCTCAAGGAACTCTGAGTCATAACGATCATCTTCCGCATATACGGAGAAAACCAACAACATAGAGTTCTGACGTTCTGGGTCGTCACACCAATCTGCGTTACCTCGGCAGGCAACAAGCCTTGCGCCATAGATACACGGTTCTGCACATTGACAGCCGCCATATCCGGTCCGTTCCTTGCTTAAAATAAATGGAGATATCCGCGGAACCATTATTAGAGGCATTGGAACTCATATACATCATGTTCTCAACACCATTGATCTGGTCTTCCAAAGGCGCGATCACACTATTCAATACCGTTTGCGCGTTGGCACCCGTATAAGTTGCTCGAACCGAAACGGTTGGAGGGGCGATATCCGGATATTGGGTAACCGGCAAGGAGATCAAGCCTAGGAAACCCAAGATGACAATCAAGATGGAAATCACCGTGGAGAGCACCGGGCGGTTTATAAATCTATCTAATTTCATATCTTTCGTTTTTACTCGACAAAAGCGAATATTTGTCTTATTCTATATACCTATTAATTAAAAGCAGTCTGCAAATTACCGTCATGCTGGTCTTTCAAGGCCTGCTCGAATTTTGCCTTTTGCTGCTCACGAGTAATCGGCTGGATCTCTTGACCGTCTTTCAAGATCTGTACCCCTTCCACGACAATCTTATCACCGGACTTCAAGCCATTTGTCACCAAATAGTTCTTGCCGTCATTTAAGTAGGAAACCTTGATTTCCGTATTCTTCACGGTATTATCAGACTGCAATACAAACACGAATTTCTTATCCTGGATCTCCACGGTAGCCGATTGAGGGATCGTAATGATATCATTCATCGTATATGGGAAGATAATATTACCGGTACCACCGCTTCGCAAGACATTCCCCTCATTGGAGAAAATAGCACGCATACTTACGGAACCGGTAGATTGATCGATAACACCACTCACGGCATCGATCTTACCCTCATGATGGTATATAGAGCCATCCGCCAATTGCAATCTAACGGCCGGCATCTTCTCCAATTGCTCTTTCAAGGTACCACCGGCTTTCGTCAACGCCAATAATTCCTTTTCCGTCATAGAGAAATACACATACATATCACCGATCTCAGATACGGTAGTCAACGGTTGAGCGATCGAAGCGCTTACCAAGCTACCTACACGGTACGGGAATGTACCGACAACACCGTTCGAGGGACTTGTAACCGTACAGAAAGACAAGTTCTGGTTAGCGCTCACCAATTGAGCCTCCGCCTGCGCCAAGCTCGCTTTTGCCGACATCAGCTGGTTCACGGCAGTTTGATACTCGAAATCACTGATGATTTTCTGATCAAACAAAGTTTTCTTATTCTTCTCGGTCAATGTCAAAGTGCTTACGTTTGCCTTCGCCATCTCGACCGCGGCCTTAGCTTGACCTACCGCAGCAGCGTACTGCGTAGGATCAATTTGGAACAACGCCTGTCCTTTACGGACCGTAGCTCCCTCATCCACACATAATTTCACGATAAATCCAGAAACTTGAGGACGGACTTCGATATCCTGCGTACCTTTGATGGTAGCCGGATAGGATGTTGTTTGGTCGCTAGTCGTTGAATTGACCGCCATCACAGCGAACTCAGCATCCCCTAATTTCATACCACTCTGACTGTTTCCACAGGCAGTTAATAAAGACATACCAACCGCAAACAATGCGATCTGCCTTAACTGAGTAATCGTAATTTTCAGCATTCGTTTATCCATATTTGTATATAATTATATATTCAAGGCTGTTTTTCAGTTACCTTCTCTTTCTAACCCAAGTGGAGATCTTTCACAATCTATTCACACAAAAGGGTCTTTACTCGCTATTTCATCCTACAAATGTAGAAACTTTTTACACGATTTCTGTTTCCTACTTATCTTTTTCACCTAAATTAATAGCACTTAGAAGGAAGTACCTGTTGAAATATATCTCTTTTGGTTTCAAACGAAAATAAAATTGTTTTTTTCAACAATATATTTACATTTGTGTCCACACACAATAAACAAATATTATATATTATGGAACCTAAATTTATCATACCAGACGTATTCAGTACCGCATGGAAGAGAACTAAGTCGCAGCTATGGATATTAGCCGGATTATTAATCGGATATTGTATCTTGTCTTTCACGCTGGCAGCATTCGCGATGCCCATGCAAAGTTCTATTATCGGCAAAATCATCGTAAACGTGATCAGCGCGTTATTCTCCATTATTTTCTCCTTAGGATATATGAAAAAATATATTTCAGGCATTGGATGGGGAAGAACCTCAGTTTTCCGCGTATGGACAACAGACAAAGAATATCATCACCTACTTTCTAGCGAGTCTTATCACGGGATTTGTCGTATTGGCGGGTTTCTTATTTTTTATCATCCCCGGTATTTATCTGGCATTGCGCTTCAGTTCTTCCAAGCCTTTATTATCGAGGAAAACGCCGGGATTATCGAGTCTTTGCATAAAAGCTGGGAGATTACGAGAGGGCAAGTATTGCCGCTGTTCATGCTGGCGTTGGTAATGATCGGGATCATGATATTAGGATGTATTTTATTCGGTATCGGAATTTTCGTCGCCGTTCCTCTTATCTATATGATGTATGGCTACGTTTTCCGTAAATTGAACACTCCTCTTCAAATACTCGAATAAACAGAGAGGACGAATACACACTACAATCTATACCATGAATAAAAATTACAGGATAAAAGATATCGCCGAATTATCCGGTGTATCGACCGGTACGGTAGATCGTATTTTACATGAGCGGGGAAAGGTATCGGATGAGGCGCGGAAAAGGTGGAGAAGGTCTTAAAAGAAATTGACTATCAACCAAACCTGATAGCCCGTTCTTTAGCGTTGAAGAAAAAATATCATTTCATCGCCTTGATCCCTTCTTTTCATGAAGGGGAATACTGGGCGAAACTAAGCCAAGGGATCGAGAAAGCGGAACGGGAATTGTTTAGCTATAATATTGATGTCGAGCAAATCCATTTTGACCAATACGACAGCAACAGTTTCGACGAATTAATCCCGAAGATTGAGACCGCGGATTGCCAAGGGGTTATCATCGCCACACTATTCAAGCAAAGTGTCTTGACCTTGACCCAGCGGCTAGACCAGAAAGGCATTCCTTATATATTGATCGACTCTTTTATCGACCACACGAATTGTATCTCTTACTACGGAACGCATTCGTATGATTCGGGGTATATAGCGGGACGTCTTTTATTCGAGCAAATCCGTCAAGAGGACGATCTTGTGATTTTCCGTTTCACCCGTAAAGGGATTCATGTTCTACGCAAGTGCAGAAGCGAGAGGAAGGATTCCGGGATTATCTCGCCAATATCTCTTTCAAGGGAAAGATTCATTTGCTGCATGTGCACGCGGATGACAGGGAAGAGAATACGAGACTACTGAATACTTTCTTCGAGAAATATCCTCAAGTAAGAATCGGTATCATCTTTAATTCGAGGGCCCATTTCCTTGGAGATTATCTAAGTAGCGAACGTCCGGCTTATCCTTTCAAACTTCTTGGTTACGACGTGATAGAACCGAACGTCCGTTATCTGGAAAACGGCTTGATCACGCACTTGATAGCCCAACGACCGGAGGTACAAGGATATCATTGTATCAAGGCACTCTTCAGGCATCTGATCCTTAAGGAGAAAATTGAGCCTGTCAATTATATGCCGATCGATATCTTGGTAAAGGAAAATATACAATACTACAATAATTATATCTGATGAACTCCTTATTTAGCGTAAAAGAGAAAGTGATTTTGTTGACCGGAGGCTATGGTATATTAGGAGCCTGCATGGCCAAGCACTTGGCGAGAGAAGGCGCGTACGTCGTAATCCTCGGACGAAACGAGCAAAAAGGATCTGCCTTGGTCAATGAAATTAAAGCGGAAGGGGGCGAGGCCTTATTCTTGGTTTCAAACGTATTGGATAAAGCCTTGCTGGAGCAAAACAAACAAGAGATATTGAAAGCATATGGGAAGATTGATGTTTTAGTCAATTTGGCGGGTGGCAACCAAGCCGGAGCGACGATTCCTCCCGACAAGACGATCTTTGATCTGGATATCGATGCTTTCCGGACAGTCGTAGACTGAACTTATTCGGGACCGTACTGCGACAATGGTTTCGCCGAGGTCATGGTGGACAAGGGAAAGGAAGCATTATTAACATCTCGTCCGAATCATCCCTACGCCCATTGACTCGTGTGGTTGGCTATGGATGCGCAAAAGCCGCTATCAACAATTTCACGCAATACATGGCCGGGGAGCTGGCGATTAAATTCGGAGAGGGCCTGCGAGTGAACGCCATGGCACCGGGATTCTTCCTTACCGAGCAGAACCGGGCATTGATGAGCAATCCGGATGGATCACCTAGTGATCGTTGCAACACGATCGTCGCGCACACGCCGTTCCGCCGCTTAGGAAAACCGGAGGAGTTACTCGGTACTTTACAATGGCTGGCGAGCGACGCCTCCGCATTCGTAACCGGTACCGTGATCCCCATAGACGGAGGTTTCGACGCTTTCTCCATCTAAATAATGTGCCAACCAGCCATGCATCAAACCGCATTGGCATATTGGCACATTGATAAATTTAAAAATTATTCATTATGTATCTATGTGAGCAAACTTGGCGTTGGTACGGACCGAATGATCCTGTCAGCTTTGGGACATCCGTCAGGCGGGTGCCACCGGTATCGTAAATGCGTTGCACCATATCCCGAACGGGGAAGTTTGGACTACGGAAGAGATTCAAAAGCGGAAAGCCTTGATCGAATCCGCCGGATTACGGTGGAGTGTGGTTGAGAGTGTGCCCGTACACGAGCATATCAAGACGCAAACCGGGGATTTTCAAACCTATATAGAGAACTACAAACAAAGCATCCGTAATCTGGGAGCTTGCGATATCCGGGTAGTTACTTACAACTTCATGCCGGTATTGGACTGGACTCGTACCGATTTGGCTTATACGATGCCGGATGGCTCCAAAGCCTTGCGCTTTGAACGCGCGGCTTTTATGGCGTTCGACTTATTTATATTGAAACGACCGGCGGCGGAAGCCGAATATACGGAGGCGGACAAGGCGAAAGCCAAGGCACGCTATGACGCTATGAGCGAGGAAGACCGCCAGCTGTTGGTTCGCAATATGATCGCCGGACTACCCGGCTCGGAAGAGACTTTTACGATCGAGCAGTTTAGGGAAGCGTTAGACCGTTATAAAGATATCGACGCGGAGAGACTTCGCTCGAACCTGATCTATTTCTTACGGGAAATAGCTCCCGTGGCGGACGAGGCCGGTGTCAAGCTCGTTATCCATCCGGATGATCCCCCCTATTCCATTCTCGGGCTTCCCCGTATCTTGAGCACGGAAGATGATTTCCGGAAGTTAATAGAGGCCGTGCCGAATCCTAGCAACGGGCTTTGCCTATGCACAGGTTCTTTCGGTGTCAGAAGTGATAACGACTTGGCCGGGATCATGGAACGTTACGGGGATCGGATCGATTTCGTTCATTTCCGCAGCACGCAACGAGACTCGGAGGGTAATTTTTTCGAGGCGAACCATCTGGAGGGCGATGTGGACATGTATGGTGTCATGAAAGCCTTCCTTGAATTGCAGCAACGCCGCCAATGCTCCATCGCCATGCGACCGGATCATGGACATCAAATGATAGACGACCTAAAGAAGAAAACCAACCCGGGCTACTCCTGCATCGGACGTTTACGGGGTCTGGCCGAGCTACGGGGATTGGAGATGGGTATCGCCTTATCCCTGTTCAAAGGACATTAAAAAGACAGCGTCTTACAGTTAGCACAGTACTGTGTACGAAGTATTCCAGTACTGTGGCTGAAGTACTACAGTACTCTGCACGAAGTATTGCGGTACTCAGCACGTAAGTACTGGAATACTTCGTACAGAGTACTGCCCTATTTATAGCACAAGGCTACCTCGACCTATGGGGGAACATCACAAACCGAACAACCGGGGAATCAATAAGCTTAAATCCGGCAAGAACGCCACCAAGAACAAGACGATAACCATCGCCGCGAACATCGGCAGCAACGGACGGATCACTTGATCAATCTTTGTCCCCGCCACGCTACATCCGATAAACAATACCGAACCCACCGGTGGCGTACACAATCCCACACAAAGGTTCAACACCATCATGATCCCGAAATGTACCGGGTCCATCCCCAATTGCCCCGTCGCTATCGGCAGGAAGATCGGGGTAAAGATCAAGACAGCGGGCGTCATGTCCATAAAGATCCCGACAATCAATAGGATCACGTTTATAAGTATCAAGATGACCACCGGATTGTCGCTTATGCTCAGCAGAGCGGCACTTACCGTTTGAGGAATATTCTCATAGCTCATGATCCAAGACAAGCCCGTACAAGTCGCCACCAAAAGAAGGACGATAGCCGTAGTCTTGGCCGATCGCAATAACACTTGCGGCAATTTAGCCCAAGTAAGTTCTTTATAGATAAAAGAGAGGATTAACGCATACAATACAGCGATCGCCGAAGCCTCGGTCGCCGTAAACAGTCCCGCCAAGATTCCTCCGATCACGATCACCAATAGCATCAAACTAGGGATCGCCCTGAAAAATACCCTTGTCGCCTCCGAGAACGGAACACGTACGCCAACCGGATACCCCTTTCGTGCGGCAAACATAGCGGCTACGATCATGATCGCCACTCCCGTAAGAATTCCCGGTAGATAACCAGCCATAAACAAGGCGGATACAGAGACTCCACCACTCGCCAAGGAGTAAACGATCAAGACATTACTCGGAGGTATCGTCATGCCGGTAGTGGCGGAAGAGATATTTACGGCGGCACTGAAATTCGGATCGTAACCGGCCTTTTTCATCTCCGGTGTCATAATACTCCCGATAGCAGAGGCAGCGGCGGCGGCAGAGCCACTGATCGCCCCGAATAACATATTCGCCACGACATTGACTACCGCCAGTCCTCCGGGCAACCGTCCGACCAGCACTTTAGCGAAATCGATCAAGCGCAAGGCGATACCTCCGCTATTCATGATATTCCCCGCCAATATAAAAAACGGGATCGCCAACAGAGCGAAACTGTCCAGACCCGAAGCCATACGCATCGCATAAGTCGTAAGGGCGGGAAGCGAGTCTATATTCACGAGCATCGTCAATATACCCGCCACACCGATGCTATACGCTACCGGAACCCCGACCACCAGCAGGAAAAAGAAACTTATCACTAATACAAGTATACCTATAATATCCATATCATCAGTCTTTTAAGAATTAGAGGAACGAAATAAGGCGATCGCGTTATCTATCGCATAATAAGCGGTAAGCAATCCTCCTAGCGGCAATGCCAAATACACATATCCTAAATTAATCTCTAAGGAAGCCGAAGTAACTCCCAAATGAAAACGAGTGTATACCAGCCAAGTCCCACCTACGATCAATACAAATACAGCGAATAAAAATACGATCAAGAAGATAAACAATCGCAAGAGCTTCCTGCGGGAAGGACGTATATGTTGAAGTAATAAATCGATCGCTAGATGCTCATTTTACCGGATACATAAGCGGCCCCAGCAATCCCACCCAGATCAATAAATATCCGGCCAATTCAATCCGTCACGGAACTCGGGGAAACCAGAATATACCGGCTTAATACCTGCCATAACACATCCACGACCAAGAAAGCCATCAAGAAAATCAACGATAGCTCCAATCCTTTATCAATTATCTTTCTCATGGGTATTCTGTATTTGATCGATTAAATCATGAAAAACCGGATCATTCTTAAACCGCTCGATCATCGGGGCGGCGGCATCCATAAACGGCTGCTTATCCGGGTAAATAATTTCCACTCCGTGCGCTTCCATCTCCTCTAGCGATTGCTTCTCTTGCTCCGCCCAAAGTTTCCGTTGATAAATAGCGGCGGCGTCAGCGGCCTGCCGCAGCCAATTACGTTCTTGTTCCGTCAGCTTCTGCCAAGTAGCCAAACTAATGATGATCACGTCCGGACACATCGTGTGCTCATTGACTGAATAGTATTTTACCACCTCATGATGGAACGCTGTTGTCACGGAAGGCGTATTATTCTCGGCTCCATCCACGACATTACTTTGTAAGGCCGTATACAATTCACCCAATCCACGGGAGTAGCCGAACCACCGAATGTCTTCATCATCTCCACGCTATCGGGCTCTTTGCACACGGATCTTCAGTCCTTTCAGATCCTCGGGAGTACGAATCTGCTTGTTTACCGTATAAAAGCTACGGGCCCCCGAGTCAAAATAAGCGAGTCCCCTAAACCAATAAGGTTCCGTTGATCCCAATATCTGTTTACCTACCGAACCATCCAACACCTCGAAAAACTGCTCACGGGAACGGAATAGATAAGGTATGCCAAATACCTTAAACGGATCGGCAAATCCTTCCAACGCGGCGGAGGAAACTTTCGTGATATCGAGACTTCCTATTTGAAGCAACTCTATACATTGATTTTCAGACCCCAATTGAGCGGAAGAATAAATGTCCATGCTCATCTTTCCTCCGGACAACTCTTTCAGACGCTCGTTCATATAGAGCAATCCCAAATGGACGGAATGGCTGGGGGGCAATCCGTGCGCCAGTTTCAGCACCCTTACTTCCTTTACCCCTTCCTTACAGGAGAAGGAGAAAGATACGCACATCAGGAATAGCAGGGCGGTCTTTAGAACTTTCATATTAGAAATGTTAACAATTCGTTGTTTATCGACAAATATAAAGGAAATAATCGAATTGTGCACGTACACAGAAGAAAAAAGTGGCCGCTTTCTTCCTGCCTATATTCACATACGGAACAAGAAGAGTACGGCCTTGATTTAACCTATTTCTCTAATGTTATGATGAAACATCGAGACGGTCAAATGTAGAAACAATCAAAGTGACCGGTCTTATATCGACCGTGATCTTATTTCACGAAAGCGTGAAACTTATTCACGCCTTTTCTCTAACAGCCATTTACGGATCTCCTCTATATCTTCCTTGTCCGCTTCTATAGTGATTGAATATCGTCGGGGTTCGTCCGCTAAATACACCTCCCGCAAGAAATCATAGGCTAAGACTTCCGATATACGCAGTAACAAATCCACATCAATACTGCTTCGCTTAAATATCTTATAAATATTGGTACGTTCATAATGCAACGCATGGGCAAAATCGGAAACCGAAAGTCCCCGCTCTTCCATTTTCTCTTTTATTAACGAACCGATATGTATCTCCTTTTGTTCTTTCATATACAAAAGCCGTTTTTAAGGTAATCTTATCTCATAAATAAACCCACATCTGAGAAAAGGTGTGTTACACTTTACCTTAAACCCGTCAAACTGCGGCACGACCAAATGCCTTGTACACAACAGAAATAAGGCAAAGGAACACACCAAATACAGGTGTATTCGCATTGTCTATTTCTCTGTGTACTTTAAATTGGTCGTTTTCAGTTTAGAGAAATACCAGCAAATACAATATCGTCATCCTCTCTGACCAAAGAGCCAAACTAGTCCCCTCAATCATCGTATAATATCTCCATTTTACCTTTACAAAGGTAGGCAAATTCAACTATCAGAAAAAACACAAAGAATAAAAAGAAGTATAAACATATCGGAAATATAGGTCATTGAAAGAGGCTTTTTTATACTTTTGTGGTAAAACAATATCTAATGGCATTTAAAATACACAATGGA
>ENA-OQDF01000432-OQDF01000432.1-human-gut-metagenome-genome-assembly--contig:-NODE-432-length-17099-cov-2.709522_pt1 | contig 17099 bp, 20 predicted proteins | sample MGYA00242769_ERZ504597 | MGnify/ENA primary metagenome ERZ504597 (study PRJEB26092, sample SAMD00036305) | human gut metagenome | host: Homo sapiens | study: EMG produced TPA metagenomics assembly of...
TCTTCGAGATGTGGTCGAGTTCAAGTAGCATGACGTTTCTCTTTCTTTATTCTTCGCGAAGCACGACGGCGGGGTCGATGCGGGTGGCGCGGTGGACGGGCGGGATGGAGCGACGATGGCGACCAGCGCGCTGAACAGCACGGAAATCAGGCCAGCCACCAGTGAATACGATGGAGCGTTCGAACACCGCCACGCACAGCCAACTGGCGAGTCCGTAGCCGATTGCGGTGCCGATGAGGCCGCCAATCAGGCCGTAGAGCGACGATTCGATGTAGAACTCGGTGCCGATGGCACGCGAGCTAGCACCGAGGGCCTTGCGCAGGCCAATCTCGTTGCGTCGCTGCGAGACGATCGAGCTGATTGTGGTGCCGACGCCGACGAGCGTCAGCACCAGCACCACCAGCGAGACGATCCAGAACAGCGTCTGCAGCATGGTGATGATGCGGGTGTCGGAGGCGGTGATCTTGGTGACCTGCTGTGCCTTGACGTGCATGGAGTCATGTCGTTGATGCTGGACACCAGGCCTGCGAGGTCGCTGGCGCCGGCCGAATACTCGATGACGTCCACGCCGCGCGTGATGCCGGTGAGCTTGTTGACGTCGGCGTTGGTGGCGTAGATGATCGAGTCTTCGCTGCCGCCGGTGTCCACGATGCCGGCCACGCGGAATTCGGTACCGGAGGTGTCCATGATGTCACTGGAGACACGGCCGTCTTTGGTTTGCTGGTCGATCGAGGAGTTCGACGAAGTGCCGTTGGTGCTGGCGTTATCGGATGCACGGTAGCCGATGGTGATGGCGGAGCCGATTCTCAGGCCGATGGCGTCGGCGATGTCGCGTCGACCAGCACCTTGCCGTCGGTCGGCCACGAGCCGTCGACCACCCAGTGATGGTTGAGGTTCTTGACCTGCGCCGCATTCACGCCGGCCATCACGTACGGCGAGGCGTTGACGCGCACGTTCTCGTAGCGGTAGGTGGCGTATTTCGCGGAACCCTTGGCCTTGACCATTTCAGTGGTGTGCTGCACCATCGCCTTGTCGATGCCGGCCTTGCCGTCAGCATTGGTCGATTCGGTGGGCGTGACAATCAGGTTCGCGCCGTACGCACGCATCTCCTCGTTCATCTGCTGCGGCACGGCGAGGCAGATCATCGCCAGACAGAACAGTGTGGCTGCGCCGACCAGCGACGCCACCACAGCCATCACCGCGCGCGAACGCCGACGGAACACGGCGCTGAACAGCATTCTGAAGAACATACCGGTGTTGGTCATCGGTTCCCTCCTTCCACACCTACGTAGATAAACTCAGCGACCATGGAGCACCTCCGCGGGCTTGAGATTCAGAATCGAACGAATCGATGAGGCGGACGCCAGCAGCACGGTGACAGCCAGCAGCACGAACACCAGCACGAACACCATCGGCCGCATCGTAATGCCGGAACCGAACACCACCCGGCCTATCAGCTGGGCCACGCCGGAACCGAGCAGCGCGCCCACAATCGCGCCCAGCAGCGAGATTGCCGCCGTTTCGGCAGCATCAGGCGGGATACTGCGGCATCGGTGGCACCGAGCGCCTTGAGCAACGCCAGCTCGCCCGACCGTTCGCCGATCGAGGCGACCATCAGGTTGGCCACGGCCACGGCTGCGGCGATCAGGCTCAGCACGGTCATCAGAATCATCACGGCCTGCGTCTTTTGCAGCACATTGCCCTGCAACGCGGCCACCTGACGCACCTGCTTGGCCACCGCGCCCGGAATCACCTCTTCGATCTGATAGGCGATCGAGCTCGGGTAGGCGGTGCAGTACCAGGTCTCCCATTCCTCCTGGCTCAGCGCGGCCGGGTTCGCGGCGGCCTTACGGGCCAGGTCGTTCTCCGGCGTGGTCAGGGCCTTGACCTCGATTTTGTCGACCGAATCGGGCAGGTCGGCGAGTACCTGGGCCGTGGAGGAGGCGATGTAGAGCGAGCCGTTGTCCTCGTCGCCGGAATCGTAGACACCGGTGAGCTTGATTTTCTGCTCGTTCTTCTTGCCTGAGGCGGTGGTTTTGTTGAGGGTGATGGTGTCGCCGGTGGTCACGCCGAGTTCGGAGGCCAGCGTCTTGCCGATCACGCCCTGGTCGGAATCGTCTTTGGGCCACTTGCCGTCCAGCTGCCACCACGAGCGCATGCCTTCCACGCCCACGACGGTAGTCTCGCCGGTGGAGATCTTGAGGTTCTTGTTGAACCACGTGCCGACGACCGGCACGTTGGTACCGTTCACCGTGGCGTGGATGTTGAGCTGCGGCGCGAAGCTGGTGATGTTGAACGACCAGAAGATCGTCTTGATCTTGGCCGCGTCCGACTCCTTCAGAAAAGCGGTCGGGTCGCTGGTGGACGTCGCGCCGCCCGACTCGGTGTTGTACAGGTCGGAAACGACCGCATCCGCCTTGGGCTGCACGGTGATGTTCGAACCGTAGGTGGACAGCTCGGCGTTGAGCTTGTCGCCCACGTCGAACACGACGCCCAGCATCGATACGGACACGGTCGCCGACAGGCATACGGTCAGCGCGATAAGCAGGCGCCGGCGCAGCTGTCGGGTGAACGAGCGAGTAATCATGCGCAGAAAGAACATGATTCTTGTCTCCTGCCTGACTCACCGGAAGTGGGCGCTCAGCGCGTCCAGATCCGTAGTTTGAATGGTGATCTTGCCGTGGCCGGTCTTGTACGGGAATGGTATCGGGTTGCAGCCACCCTTGAAGCCGATGGTCGCCAGGTTGATGGCCACCTCGCACTTCTTGCAGATGATCTTGCCGTCCTTCTCGTAGTAGCCAGCGTCGCCGCAGTTCTCGCAGGCGTCCAGGCCGATGCCGTACGCGCCACCGTTCTTTCGGATGATGATGAAGCGCATGACGGTGCCGTCCTTGGCCTTGTATTCGAAGCGGTGCAGGTGGCCGTCCTCGACCTGGCTGAAGGGGATGGTGGCCACGCCGTCCTTGAGCGAGTAGGCTTCCGGCGGCGAAAGGGTGATGGTCTGATGGGTCGCGGCAACGCCCACGGTCAGGGTTGCTGTGACGCCGATGGCTGCGATAAGGCTCCACACGGCAGCGGCGATGGCGTGGCGGCGGAATACCTTATGCCGGCGCAACGTGGCCTCGTTGGCTCCCGGCACATCATGGGTTTTCATACGGAAACCGGCCACGATGGAGCCACGGCGGGAATCAGGAACACCAGCGCCTGCGCCATAATCATCGTGGAGTTCTGGTTGATGGACCAAGCCAGCGCCACGAACATCGTATGGTTCATCGGGAAGCCTCGCGCCTGCAGAATCTGGGCAAGACCAGTGAAGTGTTGAATCAGCAGAATCACCATCATGCCGCGACGGCCACGGTGAACGCCCAGCGCACGGCAGTGGTGCGCATCGTGCGGAAGATGGCGGCCACAATAATGGACATGGCCACGCCAAGCAGGAAACCAAGAGCGCGCAGCAGCATGGCCGAAGTGAATGCGGTCTCCCCTGGTTCCACCCAGATGGCGAGCTGCAGAATCACGTCCGGCAGCGCGTAGAACAGGGTGAGTGCGATGTCGATGGCGGCCACGGCGTTAGCGATGTGCATGAACACCTTGTGCTGCTGCCAATTGGTGGTGATGCGGCGTGCGAACACCACCACGACGATGGTCAGGATGTCGGCAATGATCGCGCACCACAACACCGGGTAGTTGACGAACGTGCGCTGATTGATCACGGCCGAGGCGCGCAGGCCGGCGAATACGATGGCGGCGATCAGACCGAGATCAGGCCGATGAGACGCCAATGCGAGCTTATCGGCTTATCTCGCCCCTCGCCGACCGTGAGCATCACGCTCAGGCTCATCACCAGCAATGCGGGGGCCAAAGTGCCCGGCATCACTGCCACGAATTGTTCAAGCATTCGCGTCCTTTCTCTGTTCACCTTAGGCTCCCCTCTCTGAGGGGAGCTGTCCGCGAAGCGGACTGAGGGGAGTTTTAGACCGTCCTAAGAATTATCTCCCTAAAGCGGCGTAAAGCCCCCTCTGACGAGGGGGCTTTCTGCTTAGTCAATCACCACTGGCGAGGAGTGTAATCCCAGTTGTCGAAGGTGACCTCGATCGGCTCGGTCCAGAAGTGGCCCTTGACGCCGGTCTCCGGGTCAACGTGCAGCATCCAACCCTTGGAGGCCGGGGATTCGATGGAGAGCTTCAGCTGGTAGGTGCCAGCCTTGTCGAGCTTGACGTTGGCGCCGTAGTGCGGGCCATCGGAAGCGTTCATCTGCATGAAGGTACCGGAGGTGGCGGTGCCGCCCTCGACTTCCTTGCCGGTGGACTTATCGATGATGGTGTAGTTCACGGTCAGATCCGGCACGAAGTCGCCCTTGCCGTAGCCGAGTTCGGTGCCTTCTGGTTGGCATGGATGTCGGCCTCGAGGTGGAAGGAAGCGTCAGCAGCCTTCAGGCCCATGGAAGACGGCTCCATATCGATCGGCTGGAAGTACACAGCGCCCACGGTCAGCGGGCCGGCGTCCTGATCCTGCTCTTCAGCAGTACCGGACGGGCCAACCGGAACCTCTTCGAAACCGGCGCCGGAATCGGAGGAAGAATCGGAGGAAGAGGAGTCGGAAGACTGGGAGGAGGAGTCAGTCTTAGTGTCGGATGCGGAGTTGGTGGAACCGCAGGCAGCCATGGACACGGTCATGGAACCGGCGAGCAGCAGGCCGAGCAGAGCGGCCAGTTTCTTGTTCTTCATCATTGTTATTCCTTTTCTCTATCTCTGGTGAATTAGGATTCACGCTTAGATAATTGCAATTATTCAGTTATGAGATAAGTGCGGCGTGGGCTGGAGGAATTGGCATCGATCCGAGGCCGTGCCGCAAGTCTGTCAGTTGTCTGCAGTTATGGGAGGAAACGGACGAGCTAGACGGGCTACGCCTTCACGGCCGGGACCTCGGCAGTAGCCTGCGCCTTCAGCTTGCGCTGCTTGATGAAGCCGACCACGAACAGCGCGATAACCGCAACGGCTGCGATGGCCTGCGCCACTAGGCATTCGACGTACGGTAGAGGCCAAGCCAATCGTTCGTCGGCACACCGTTCAGGTAGAAGGCGGGCAGCAAGTCGCCCTCGATCAGCGAGTGGACGCCGCCGCCGGCGAACACCACCACCAGCACAGACATCAGAATCGAAGTGACCAGGAAGAACGGACCAATCGGAATCTTCACGGAGGTGAAGCGGAAGAGCAGGAAGATGCCGACAAGCACCACCGCGGCGGTCAGACCACCGATCCACATACCGCGAGTATCGCGGCTCATCGTGTAGATGGACTCGTAGAAGATCACGGTTTCAGCGCCTTCACGGAACACGGCGAGGAAGCTCAGCATAGCCAGCGAGACCACGGTTTTCAACGTCACGTTGTCGGCACTTGCGGCGGCTTCGGCATCAGCCACAGCAGCTCGGTCTTCTTGCGAATGTAACGGTTCCACGCTTCCACGCTGGACTTGTTCAGCATCCAGTTACTCGTCCACAGCAGCATGCCCATGGCGATCAGTGCGCAGGTGCCTTCCATGATCTCCTGAATCGGGCCGGAGCCGCCGAAGGCGAACACGAAGATCACAGCCACCAAGCCGGCGCCGAGCAGACCGACGAGCACACCCAAGTAAATCCACTTGACGAAGCGCTTGTTATCGGACTTGACCAAGTAGGCGACGATGGCTGCAACCACCAGCAGAGCTTCAAGACCCTCACGGATAAGCACGAGGAACGCCTGGCCGGAGGAGCTGGTGACCAGCTTGGTGAAACCGTCTTCCTTATCGGCGGCACCACCGTCAAGAATGCCGGCGTCCTTGATCAGCATGGCCTTGAGGTCGTCGATCAGCTTCTTGGTGTCTTTCAGGGATGCGCCGGCGTTCATGGACTTGCGGCACATCTTGACTGGTATTCCACCTGCGAGACGCGGTTGCCGCTGATGGCGTTCATCACGTTCTTTTCGAAGCCGAGCTTCTCGTAATACTGGTAGTACGCGTTGTTCACGAGCGTGGCGCCCTTGGCACCATCACCCTTTTCGTAAGCTTTGTATGCATTGTCGAGAATCGGGGTCATTTCGTTGGCCACGTCGGTCCATGAACGATTGCCCTTGCCTGGGTTCTTCTTTTTCTTGGCGTCGAGCTCCTTGCGCTCTTTGGCCAGCTGCGCCTGCAGCGCTTCGGCGTACGCCTTCGGCTTGGCGAGATCGGCGTTGGTGTCGAGCTGCTGGGCCGTGGCGTCAAGATCGGCGGTCAACGCATCAATCTGCTGAGCCAGTTGATCGTCGTTGCTAGGCGTGTAGGAAAGATTCTGAACGCTTTGGAATGCCTGCTGTTGGGCGAGCTGCTTGTCCGCGCCAATGGTGTCGTGCACGACCGCGGTGAAGTTGGAGGCCACGTAAATCTTGTTGTACGCGCCCATGAAATCGGAGGTGGCGCCAGCGGTGTTGCCATCCTTGTACGTCTTAAGACCGCTGTTCAGCTGCTTGTCCATCGCCTTGGAGACTTCGGCCCAGGTGGCGTAGTCAACGCTGGACGAGCTTGATGAACTGGACGAGCTGGTGCTGCTGTCGGCGAAGGCCATCGGAGCCGTGACTGCAGGAGCCACAGTGGCGATGACCATGGCGAACAGAAATACAATCGCAGCCAGAACTCGCAGCTGCCTCACGCTGGTGTGTTCAACGGACCGAAGAGCAGCCTGGGCGCGACGAACCATGCCTATCCCTCTCTCTGCGCGGCTAAGTAATCAAAAACCAACTACTCAATATAAAGAAAAACTTTTTGAGGAACAGTCTTGATTTTTTAGGATTTAAGAGGTATTAGGCACTGTTTTTCGATCAATTATTACCGCAGATTGTCTCAATATTCGATATTGTCCCGCTCACAGATGGGAGACTTCCCGAATTATGAACTCCCCGCGACTGGCCACTCCCCATCCCTCATATTGCATGACCAACTGTTTCACCAAGGTTCATAGCCTAAAATCACTATGTTGCATCACGGCAAGAGGCTGGCAATAATTCACGCGATGGCATGCGCATGTTCATTCTGGTTTGCCTCGGGTTTGCTGACTTGCTTGAGTCGCTTTGATTTGCACTGGTTCATCCCCCGGTGAGATCACCTGTTGCACACGCCGTACGAACGACCTGCACATCAGCGCAGGCACTCATTGGTGGTCCTTGTCCACAAAGCGACACGCCGCAGCCGGCACTGAATGTGCATTTATCCGAAAGCTGTGGTAGCTTATTCGAGTTGCCTACGGAGCTTACTTCTAGCAAGCACTGCAGTGCATGGAGGATTCGCCTAGTGGTCTATGGCGCACGCTTGGAAAGCGTGTTGGTGTAACAGCCTCACGAGTTCGAATCTCGTATCCTCCGCCATCAGGGTTTTGGCTTTTGTCAAAACCCTTTTGTTATCCGCACCCACATGCATATACGCAGCGGTCCAAATATGTGCACAATCGTGCACATTCACTGTTTTTGCAGTGGCGTGGCATGGCACATATTCCGAGACGACCGAATTCCCACAATTTTCGTGCCACAACAGCGCATAAAAACACGAAAATGCGATTACGTGGCACATCCGAATGCCACATGAGCGCAAAATAGCCAATATTGCGCTCATGTGTACAACTTAGAGCACCCGAATACTTCCTCGCACACCCGTCGATTTGCGTAATACGCGATTGCGTGTATTGTTGTGCAAGCCGTTCAACGGCCCTAAGCCGTGCGCACATTATCGCCCCGATAGCTCAGTGGTAGAGCACTTCCTTGGTAAGGAAGAGGTCGTGAGTCCAATTCTCACTCGGGGCTCTCAATCACCACTCGATGCCGTACTCGGCATACATATACATATCGTACTGGTACTCACTGCTGTAGTTCAGGTCGTTCTGATGTGCTTCATGATGGCTGTTATCTGACTGCATAATCATTCCTTTTCCTAGCCTCATCGGTATTACGACCAGATATAGCGAAATCGCGTTACCGAACTATGCGCGTTCAGCGAATCGCAGGTGAACTCATAGCGAACTGTTGCACGCACTCCGCATGCGAGCGCAGACTCATTGACATATACCGTCCGGCACACACTTCATAATGTGCAAGGCCGCGCGCCAGCTATTGAATACCGCCAAACAGCAAAGGAAAGCCTCTCCCACCATGACCTCACACCTTGCCGAAGCAGGACGCACACTGATTCCCCGCAAGGATGATCGGTACGGTCTGCTTTCCCCAGCTCTGGTTATTCTCACGTTTGTCGCCGGACTGGTGGATGCGTTAAGTTACTTGGCACTCGGTCATGTATTTGTGGCCAATGTGACCGGCAACATTGTGTTCCTTGGTTTTGCATTCGCCCACGCGCAGGGCTTCGTCTGGTGGACTTCGGCGCTCACGCTGGCCACGTTCATGATTGGTGCGTTCATCGGCGGACGCATTATTCATTACTTTGGCGCCAACCGCGCGCGCCATCTGCTGGTGTCCACGTCAATCCAGCTGGCTTTTGTGGCAGCTGCGCTCGTCGGCATTTATCTGCTCAATCAGTTTGCGCCTGAACCGTCGATGGGTGGCACTGATGCTTCAGCCATCGCCCGCACGGCACAGCCCAGTCTGAACTTCCCAACTGCTCGGCATATTGATTTGCATATTATTCTGCTGATTGTGCTGCTCGCACCGGCTATGGGCATTCAGAATTCCACTGCTCGTAAGCTTTCGGTGCCAGATTTGCCCACGACTGTGTTGACGATGACGTTAACTGGGATTATCGCTGACACTTCGGCGCATGGTCATGAGCAGTCCAAACTTGGCCGGCGCGCGATTGTAATGCTGGCTTTGGCGCTCGGTGCTTTGACTGGAGCCACGCTGCAGACGCGCGGTCATGAGGACGTTATTTTGATGGTGATGATCGTCTGTCTGATTGCGGTCATTGTGATGATGATCCCCCATGTGCATTCCGATGCCCGCTGGGTGACCGGAAAACACTGATTCATACAAAAACGGCCGGCGCTGGGCATTGCTGACCGGCACCGGCCGAGATGATAAGGAGTGCTCCTTATGTGGTCGCGAACCTTACGGTTTCATGATCACATCTGCTCGCGATTGCGGCGGTAGGCGATTGCGGCGCCGGCACCGGCCAGCAGCAATCCGGCCACAGCAATCGTGACGACATTGGCACCCGTGTTGGAGACGACATTGCCATCACCCTTGGCAGCGGTACGCTTCACCAAGCCGGCAATTGCTTCTCGAGAGCCTCACGAGCTGCGTCGACCTGCTTCTGCGTGGCGTTGCTGTTGTCGGAGACCTCACGGGCCTTCTTCAGCGCGGCGCGCAGAGCGTTGGCGGAGTCGTCGGTGTAGAGACCCAGGTTGATGGCGGCGGCCTTGTTGATGGTCGCGTTCAGAGCAGCCTTGTCCACCACGCCCGGTTCCGGATTCGGCTTCGGCTCGGTGGCAGCTTCCAGCTTGGAGATGGCGTCCTGAAGAGCGCTCAGTGCGGTATCCACATCCTGCTGGGTGGCGTTCTTGTTGTCGAGCACCTGCTGTGCAGCCTTCAGTGCCTCGGCGAAAGCTTCCCACGAGTTGGTCGTGTAATCGGCCTTCTCGAGCTTGCTTGCCTTGTTCACTGCAGTCTGCAGGTCGGTCTTGTTCACCTCAACCGGGCCTGGGCCAGGCTCCTCACCGGTCTTCTCGAGACCAGCGATAGCGGATTCGAGGTTCGTCAGCGCCAGAGCCACATCGTAAGCGGTGGCCTTATCGTTATCCGCCACGGCCTGTGCAGCTTCGCGGGCCTTGACCAGAGCAGTCCAGCTTTCAGCCGTGTAGTCGGATTCCTTAAGACCGTTAGCCTTGGCGATGGTGTCGTTGAGGTCGGTCTTGTCCGGAGCGACAGTCTCTTCCTCAACCTCGCGGTCCGTGGTCAAACGCAGTTCGGCAGCGGATGCGAACTTGTTGGCCTGGGAGTCGCTCTGGCCTGCGGAAGACAGGACGGTCAAGCGTACGGCGGTCACATTCTCGACGGCGTCGAAGCTGGCCTTCTGCCACATGGTGGTGGTGGAGAACTCAGCATCGGTGACGACATCCTTGGTGGTGCCATCCGCCAGAGTGAGCGTGATCTTGTAGCCCTTGATCTTGCCGTTGGCGTTCATACCTCCGGAGCGCGGCAGGTAGCGCAGGCGTTGACGGTGGTCGGTTCGTTGAGGTTGACTGATACCATGCGGTGCCGTTGCCGACTGCGTTCTCGCTCCAGCTGGTGTGCCAGTGGGTGCTGTCGTTGCCATCCTGTGCCAGATCGGCCGGGCCTTCGCTCGGCAGGCCTGCGGTAGGCTCTTCGCTGCCCGTGGCCACGGTGTAGCCACCCAGCTCATCGGAGCCGTCAGCTGCCACGTCGTACTTGTCGCTGCTCTCGTTGCCGGGAGCGGTCTTCATGTACTCGTCGAGGGCCACGAGAATGTCGTATGCTTGGTGAAGTCCTCAGCGGTTGCGCCATTCTTGTTGATGAGCACGCGAGCCTTGACCAAGGTGTCCTGATACTGCTGCCATGCGGCATCGGAGAGCTCAGCACGCTTGGAATCGTACTTGCCGCGGATTTCCTTGACCTTGTCCTGCGCTTCGGCCTTGGTGCGGGTCTGGGACTCGATGCGCTCGATCTTCAGGTTGTCGAGCACGAAGTCCTTGTATCCGCCGAAGTCCTGTGCATTGCCGGTGGAACCCTGCAGATCAGGTGCGGTTGCGGTCGAGTAAATACCGAACCAGGAATCGCCGTTGACGCCACCGGTCAGCTCGAACTCGGCCTTGCCGGTCTCACCCAGAGCCTTCTTCAGGTTGGTCAGCTTCACGCTGCCGGCAGAGTATTCACCCTGGCCCACAGCGATGGCGTAGATGTCATCGGAACCGGACTGGTAGTCGAAGCTCACCTTGTACTTGGCACCCGCTCGAACTTCACGTTCTGCGGGATCGTCTGGTAGACCAGCGTGCCCTTCTGGGTCAGGCCGTTAACCTTCACAGACCAAGTGCCATCGAGCACATCGTCCATCTTCTTGACATCCCAACCGGCCTGCGTGAACGGAGCATGCAGCTCGGAGAGGTGGATGCGGTTGTCCTCAACGCCTTCGGAACCGGAGACCACGAACGGCCAGATGCCCTGGGCGTTGTTTTCGAATCCGTTGGTGAGGGACTTCAGCGTGCCGTCCTTCTCATAGGTGATGCCGGAGTACTGGTTCTCCACGATGCGCACATCGTCGAAGTAGGTGTGTGCTCCGTCGGTGCTCTTGTGAGACAGGGTTACCGTGGCATCGCCGTTCTCAGGCGCGGTGAAGAACACGTACATGTTCTGGAAGTAGCTGGAGCCATTTTCCGTATTGCTGTTCGTGTTGTGGCCGTATGCCTTGATGTAGTTCTTGGCGATGGACTTGCCGGTGGAGTTGGTGGCCAGCACCTTGCCGCCGCTGGTTACGGTGACGGATGCATCGCCGGTGGAGCGGTTGTCGACGCCAACATACAGCGCGTACTTCTGGCCAGCCTTGAGATCGGTCAGACGCTGGGAGACATCGACCTTGCCGGTCAGGCGCAGCATGGCGTTGTTGTCGCCTTCAACTTCGGCCTTGCCGGTTCCGGCGACGGTCCAGTTGTCGGTGAGGGTGTTGGAGCCGCCGTTGAAGCCGGCGTCTACCACATGCATGCCTTCGCTCCAGTTGACCTGGATCTGCTTGGCTTCGCCCTTGTACACCACGTACGGGGTTTCGGCATCAGCGGTAAGCGTCACCTTGCCGCCGGAGACGGCAACGGTCTGCTCGTTGGTCTTGCCTGATCGGTGAGCTGGTACACCTTTACGCTGGAGAGGTTCTTCCAGCTGTCCGGCAGCGTCCAGGCGGTGGTGCCGCCCTTGGTGTTCCAGTGGTAGAGCTTCTGCTCGGAATCCTTGACCAGCTTGCCGGTGGAGGAATCCCACAGCCACGGCAGCAGGTAGGACTCGTCACCAGTGGAGGAACCATCGCCTGCGGAGACAGCACCGGAAGCCACCATCACGCCGTTGAAGGTGATGGTGCGCTGGCGGTAGGCTGCGCTAGAGGTGTCGTTGGAACCACGGGAGACTACTACAACGTTGCCGTTGGAATCCTTCAGGGTAATCTGCTCGTTGCCGTTGTTCGTGTTCGGGTCGGACACGGCAGCGGCATTGCCATTGTCGGCGGTCAGCAGCGGGTTGTTGACCCAGCGGGTCACCTTGAAGTGCTGGATGAACTTAGTGGACACATCATGGGTGTACAGGTTCTTGATGTAGGCGGCATAGTCGTTGCGGCCCTGCCAGCCTTCGAAGTCCTTCATGTTGTAGCCGCCGAGCAGCGGGGCGTTGGCAGCGCCGCCGTATTGCGGGTAGTCGCCAACCCAGCTGTCCTTCTGGTGGTTGCGCAGGAAGCGCATCACTTCGGAGTTCTCGCCCTTGGAGGTGTAGCCGCCGTAGGTCAGATCAGCTGCCCAGTGCTGGAAGGTGGAGTCGTACTCGTTGCCGGAACCCCATTCGGTGGTCATACGCCAGCCGTTGTCGTTGATCATCTTGCTCATCTTGCGGGTTTCCCAAGAATCTTCCGAACCGGAAGAAGTCAGGTTGCCCCACACATCGAGGTAGATGAAGTCCATGTTGTCGCCGACTTCCTTGCTGAGGTCAGCGAAACGGCTTACACGAGAACCGGATGCCAGATCGTAGATGCCGTCGATGCCGACACCCTGATCAAGCCAGTTCCAGCCGTAGCTCAGGCCGCCTGCAGAGTTGCGGCGCACCATGTCCTCGCTGAAGGCCTTGGCTTCCGGATACATTTCGGAGGCGTTGACGTGCACACCGAAGCGAGCGCCATACTTGGAGCCCTCTTCCATCATGGTGTTCATGTCGTCGCGCCGCCGAGACGCTGGCCGATATCGCCGTAGTCCGGGTGGCCGGAGTCGTGGCCTTCATTGCCGTAGCCCTTGAGCAGCACGGACTGGCCGAGGCCGTCGGTGTTCAAGGCCACCTTCTTGACGTTGTCAAGCGTGGTGAGGAACGGGTTCTGCGCCTGGGAGCCGAAGTTCATGGCGATACGCCATGCCACCAGTTCGGGAACTTCCTCGGACTTGTACGGGTTGTTCATGATGTCGCGGTAGGCGATTGCGCCATCCTGCCAGTTGACGGCACCGTCTTCGTTCTCGTCGCCGGCGATGGCCACGGCCATCTGCGGCAGAGCGGTTTCGGCCACGGTGTACTTCTTGCCCTTGGAATCGGTGACCGTGCGGTGGTAGTACACGAGCGCTGGCCAGGCCCAGGGAGGTGGCGTCACCAGTCTGCTGGGTGGTGGCGTAGACACGCGTGTTCTGGCTGCCGCCGCGCACAGGAGCCGCCACATAGGTGCCATCGTGCTCGGAGTTGCTCCACAGGCCGGCACTCAGGCCAGCACCGGAGATGAAGCCGTAGGTGTAGTCGCTATCGGTGACGTTAGTATCTTCGGTCACTGCGAAGTTGGTATCGCCAGGCTTCTGCGTGTTGGAAGACATACGAGCACCAGTGAATTGGGCATTTTCCTGGCTGGAACGCACGGAAACGAGACTCTGGTTCGGGAAGGACAGCGTCTGGATGGCGTTCTCCTCCACACCGTTGCCCTCAGGAATGCCTTCGGACAGGTTGTTCTTGATCTTGGTGACGTTGAGGTGCAGCTGGTTGGCCTTGACCGTGATCTGAACGGTGATCACCGCGTCAATCTTCTTGGCCTCATCCTTGACCTTCAGCGTGTAGGTGGCCTCGGTGTCGGAAACCTTCTTGAAGGTCACGTCGTCATCGCCCAGTTCGATGTTGGTGCCGTTGATTTCAACGGTGCGCACATCCTTGGACTGGCCGTACATCACCTTGCCGTCGGTCATCGTGTACTGCAGCACAGAGGGGAAGTTCTTCTTAATCTGAACTTCCATCTTCTTGGTCTTCAGCGTTTCGGAGGCGACCTGAACGGTTTTGTTCAGGGTGATGGGATCGATGGCAAGATCCGCGCCGGAGACCGTCACCTGCTGGGAGACGTCCTCATAGCCTTCCTTGGCAATCGAAAGCGTGTGTTCGCCTTCTTCAATGTCGGCGAAGGAGAAGGTGCCATCTGCACCGGTCTTCACCTTGGTCTTATCCAAACGCACTGTTGCGCCTTCAATGGCAGCGCCTTCAGCGTCCACAACCTTGCCGGAAACCGCGTGCTTGGCGGCTTCGACAACCTCCGGGAAGTCCTTGATGTACACGTCGGTGACCTGGTTCAGCCCCTTCCAGGAGCCGGCCTTGATGGCAAGCTTGTTGGAGAGGTTCGTCATTGCGGAGTAATCGACATCGAATGCCTTCTGGCCATCCACGGTCAGTGTGGCGACTTGGCGTCGGTCCAGGAGACCTGAATGTCGTGCTCTTCGTTGGCGCTCGGAGCAGCGATACGAGCACCGCTGTACCAGCTGCCGCTACCGCCACCGGTGTAGGTCTGCCAGAACCAGCCGTCCGAATCGTAGCCGATGAACAGGCCGCTGCCCGGGTCGTTGTAGCCCAGGTAGAAGCCGAAGCGGTTGGCGGAGCCTTCCTGCGGGGATTTGATGGTGGCGTGGAAGGAGCCGGCCTTGGAGAAGTCGTAATCTGTGCCCCATACGGCTACTGCCGGCCAGTTGTTGCTGGAGCTGGGGTTCGCTGCCGCATTACCGTTAGAGGCAGTGGACTTGAGGTGCAGCCAACCGTTTGCCATCTCCAGGATTTCGCCGCCCTGAGCGATGTTGGAATCAATAGTCCAGCCTTCAACCGCATCGGCTTGTGCGGAAGGAGTCTCGGAAGCAGTTGCAGAATCAGAAGTATCGTTGATTTGCTGAATCTGACTTGCCAAAGTCTGCAAGTCAGCATCAGACAGGGGCACTGCGAACGCAGTACCTCCCCGCTGCCCATGCAGGTTAAGGCTAACGCTGTTGCCAGCGCAGCCGATATAGTCTTCTTCTTTTTCATTAACTATATTTTCCTTAATCTCTTCTTCGAGGTGAAGCAGATGCCTTCTTCATTGAAGAATACGCATTCGCAATTACGATAAGACACTTTACAAGAAGCTATTCTTAATAGCAATCTCAGCAAATACGGAGAATCGCCACATATTTGACATTGAATTACAACGTGAGTGAAATCACAAAACCCAATAAACGACTACGTTGTTAACCTTCACATCTATATTCGCATCATCGCGACACGCGCAGGGAAAAACTGCGCAAAAAAGTAAGACGAATTTACCTGCATTCGACGCAATCAATGCAGCAGCATTACAGCAGCAAGCCGATTGAGCAAAATAGCAAAAGCCGCCTTGCGCAACCGCAAGACGGCTTTGACGACAATGGTGAGGCTGTGCTCGCTTACTTCTTGGAAGCGTTCACGCATCCACAGCCTTCTGCAGCGATTGAGTATAAGCCTTGTACCAATCAGCCTGCTCGTTGAGCTTCGCAGTAGCGGACTTGAAGCCGGCAGTGTCGTCAGCTACGCAGCCTTCGTATACCGGCAGTTCCACGCTCAGTTCCTTGTTGAGGGCGTCCAGCGTGGAGGCATCCTTTACATCCTTCTTGGTGAGCGCAGCAGCTTCGGAAGCATCGCCATTGACCAAGTTGTTGTAGTCATTAGTGGCGTTGCGCACATTTTCGGAAGCGGCGGCGCAAGCGGCGACTGCATTGTTGTACTGAGCATCGGAGTAGGCGCGGAAGCCGAACACACCGGCCACGACGATAATGGCCACGACCACCACGGCGATAATGGCGACGGCCGCCTTAGACATGTGCTTCTTCTGAGCGCCTTCATTGCTTGCATTGTTGGCGTTGTTTGCCGGTACAGCCTGCTGCCCAGCGGACATACTTCGATCTCCTTCGTTCTCGTACTTTCATACACACGTATGCGCTCTTAGCGCTCTTATGCGCACTCATATGCAGGGAAGTCGCTTTTCAAGCGGCTACTTCCCTGAAAACAAAAAACCCTCGCATTCCGCGAGGGTCATTGGCTGGGATGCCTGGACTCGAACCAAGAATGGCTGAACCAGAATCAGCTGTGTTGCCAATTACACCACATCCCAATTTGGCTTGGCGTAGCAACTCCAAGGAGTTGTTCGTCGTACCCCCAACCGGATTTGAACCGGTGTTGGCGCCGTGAGAGGGCGTAGTCCTAGACCGCTAGACGATGGGGCATATTCAGTTTTTCAACCGGCTGCTCGGTGAACCGCGCAACGAGTGATAAATATACGCAAGTATTCACCCTTACGCAACTTACGGCGTGTCGCGCGGAATTTCAACGATTTCAAGTGCTACGCTGCCACTACTGATGAATTTGCATGAACTCTACTGACGGATTATCAGTAAGCACTACTGATGAATTACCATCTAATGCACTGATGAAATTGCAGATGAGGCAATGATCTTTGCCTTGCACATTCATAGCCGGCAAATCAGCTTCAAGAACCAAATGAGGCGCTTATGTTCCCTTGCGACAGCGAGCGCGTCGCGATGCTTGTAATGCAATGTCACGTCAAAGACCGCCGCCCGGTTACCTATCAACCGTTTCATGGACGCATGAAGGCGAAACCACCTACAAGGCACGTTTCGTGACCTCACTGCACAAACCAGCCATGTTCAACCTCGTACATATTCTCACTGGCATGCGGCGCAGCGGTAAGACTTTCCAGCTGTTCCAGCTCATCACTGAATACAAGAAAAGGTGGGCATCTGCACATGCAGACGCCCACCTTGAGTGTCCTTACAGCTCAGCCGAGCACGGAAGGAACCTTAGCTCACAGGTGCTCGCGCAGGCCCTTCAGGCGAGCGAGGGAAACCGGCTTGCGACGATCTCCATGGACTCGAACAGCGGCGGGCTCACGCGACGACCAGACATGGCCACACGCACCGGACCGAAAGCGAGGCGCGGCTTGTAGCCGCCCTCCTCAACCAGAGCCTTGTTCAGGGTCTCATGCAGGTTGTCGGTCTTCCAGTCAGCCTCATCCACAGCCTCGAGTGCGGCGATGGCCTTGTCCAGCACCTCGCCGGCAGAATCCTTCAGCTGCTTCCTTGGCGTCGTCAGCCGGCTCCAAGTAGCCCTCGGTGGAGAGCAGGGAGCCGA
>ENA-OQDF01000433-OQDF01000433.1-human-gut-metagenome-genome-assembly--contig:-NODE-433-length-17099-cov-2.062515_pt1 | contig 17099 bp, 19 predicted proteins | sample MGYA00242769_ERZ504597 | MGnify/ENA primary metagenome ERZ504597 (study PRJEB26092, sample SAMD00036305) | human gut metagenome | host: Homo sapiens | study: EMG produced TPA metagenomics assembly of...
CACATTTTGTTTAGAAGTATAATAATCATAGATTTACCAAAGCACTTGAAAATGAACCGCCCCTGTCAAAGTAGACAGGTAAAATAATTTAAAATTAATGTATGAATTCCTACCAGTTGACTGGTAGGAATATTTTATGTGATGCATAATGTTCTTTCTTGTATCTTGATATCCTTTTATTTTCTGGTATTGGATATTGATTTGGACTTTCATTATTTAATGCTTCTGTTCTTACTTCATTTGGTGTTTTTACACCAAATCTTCTTTGGTATCTTTTATAGGTATAATAGCTTATCCATTCTATTATTGCTTCTTCTAATTCTTCTTTTGTTTCGTATTTTTTCCCATAATGATACATTTCACATTTTAAGATTCCCCAAAATCCTTCCATTGGTCCATTATCTATACAACAATGAATTCTTGACATACTTTGCTACATATTGTTCTCTTTAAGCATTTGTATAAATGTTGGACTTGTATATTGATATTCTCCATCACTATAAAATAATAGCTGTGCTTGGGAATTAGCTTCCATTGCTTTTTTTAAAGTGTTAAATACAAGTGTGTTATCATTATGTTCACTTATTTCATATCCAACTGGAAATCTATCATAGAGATCTAATATAAGACTTAAATAAAGTTTCTTTTCATTATGTTTTCCATATTTGAATTCAGTAACATCTGTTACCCATTTTTCATTTGGTTTTGATGCGTTGAATTCTCTTTTCAAATTATTTTTAGCTGTATTATTATTTTTTCTAACAGTACAGCTTTTTCTTTTTGACCTTATGATTGATTGAATCCCTAAAATATGCATGATTTTATAGACTTGCTTATCATTGTAATGTTTATTTTCATCTCTATTGATTCTGTCTGTCATCATTCTATATCCTAGAGTGTGATTGAACTTTTCATCATATTTTTTGATATATTTTGCCAGTTCTTCATTTTCCAAATCTCTCTTGCTTTTTTCGTGCTTCAACCATTTATAATAGTTTGCCTTTTTTACCTCTAGTATATCGAGCATTTTTGAAATACTTATTTCTTGATTTTCTTCCCTGATTTCTTTGATTGCCTGATATTCGATTTCATATTTACTTGTTCTGCATATCGCCTTCTTTCTATCTCGTCTAACTTTTTTAGTAGCTTATTTTCTAATAAGGCCATTTCAAGTTCATGTTCTTTAGCTTTTAATTGACGTTTTAAAAGTATTATCTCATCAACTTCCTCATCACTTTATGACGTCCTCTTTTATCCGATAATCCTTCTTCACCGTACTTTTTGTATTTCTTTACCCAATTATAGATGTTAGGATAAGTTACATCATAAATCTTGCATGTTTGGACATAATTGAGATCATGTTCTAAACAGTATTTTACAATCTCCAATTTCTCTTCTTGAGTTACTTTTCTGCATTTTGTCATATAGATATCTTTACCTCCAGGAATATAGTCCTTCAATTCTATATGACTATTATAATCTTTTCCCCATTTTATAATAATGGTATGTGCTGAAATGTTATATTTTATGGCCAATTCACGATATGAATAATTTCCATTCAAATATTCCAAAACAACTTCTCTTTAAATTCTTTTGTATACTGGCTATTTTGACCATTCTTGGGTTCAAATGCAGCTTCACCCAGTGCTCTATATTCAACCATCCAAGATCTAACATATGACCCATCAAAGCCATATTTTTCTCCAAGAAAATAGGATGAACCTTTCCCGACTAAATATTCCTTACATACTTTTATTTTAAATTCCTTAGAATATTTTATTTTTCTTTCCTAATGAAAAAACTCCCTTAAACAGTGCTTTAATTATTTGTACTGTCTACTGGGAGGTCATCATATCAAAATAAAGTGCTTTTTATTTTCAAAAATTATTTCTTTTATTTGTGTTATAATAATGGTGCCGTGGTGTTAGGTACAAAGAAGGGTCCCCTTATGGCTTATTTTTTAAAGGTTTCTAAACAACAAACTCGTACTTATCTTGCTATCTATGAAAGTTTCTATCCCCTGATGTCAAAGGTACCAAACACAGAAGTGTCAAGAATCTCGGTAATATCATCAAATCTTTTGTATAAGAAATGTCTACATAGCTTTTTCTTGAATAACTTAAACCATCTTCTTATAGAGATTTCCTGTCCAATATCCTTGATTCTTTTAAAGTAATACAAATTGCAAATTTAATAATTAAAAATACTTTATTGATAATTTTAAATGTTTTTATTTATCAATCAGCTACACAAGTCAATATGTTCTATCATAATACCCCATATAAAACATGCAAGCTCTCTTGCAGTAGCAGCTTTGGCTACATTATACTTTTACCTTTGGCAATCATTCGATAATATTTTCTTCTCAATCTTTCATTGGCTCTATCTGCATAGGCAACAACTTCACTACTGCACTTGACTGTCTCACTTTCAAATCTTTTGATTTAAATCCTACTCTTCCTCGTGTATATCCTTGCGCTGCTTCAACCAGTAATCTTCTCAAATGACTATTTCCTGTTTTAGCGATACCTATCCTGTTTTCTTTGTCTCCTGATGAGGCATCTCCAGGAATCAAACCTAAATATGCCGAATACATATTTCCTTTTTTAAAACGGTTGAAGTCACTTATTTCCACGATTAAAGATAGTGCAGTATGTGTTTTGATGCCAATCAAACATTGTAACTGTTGCACTTTTTCTACATATTCTTCTTTTACTGATATTTCTTCGATTTGTTTATCAAGTTTTTCAACTCGATCACATAAATGATTGTACTCTATCATATATTCTTTCAAAGTATCTTGAAGCACTACTTCATTAAAAGATGTTTTTTTAGTCCAGTAGCTTTTTCCATCAAATTGTTTACCATTGCGTGTCATAAATGCAATGATTTGTTGTTTGATTCTCTTTAAGTTTTCGTGAATATCATCTCTCATACGAATAAATTCTTTTACTGAATTATCAAGTTCAGTAGGAACATGTACAGCAGAATATCCACCATAGGCTAAGCACTCTGCAATCATCTTGGCATCGCGATAATCATTTTTAAGTTTTCTTCCACCTTTTTCTGTTTTCATTGTTGTTGGTGCCAAGATAACACATTCAATTCCTTTTTCTTTTAGTTCATGATATAAAGAATATCCTAGACATCCTGCTTCATATCCACACACAATATTCAATTCATCCTCTTCATGTTCCTTTTTAAAAGTTTCAATAACACGAATGATATTTTTTACTTCAGGTTTTACCTGTGTAATATAGTGAACTGTGCCATCATGTTCAAAAGATGGCTCAAAAATACATAAAGTGTAGTTTGTAGTATGGACATCCATTCCAATTTTTATTATTCTATTCATAGGTAATCCCACAATACTATGATTTTTTATCTACTTAAAGTATAATGGTAAATCCACGATTGAACAATTAAGAAGGATTACTTTTTTTATACCTCCTCGTCATTTCATATTGTCTAAATACAAAACTTTTCATGATGAAGTCATAAAACATATTCAATATGTGGATAGGTTACACTTTATCGGACAATTCTAAAGAGAACTGTTTATAATAAATAAAAATATGCCTTTATACAGACAGGAATCAGAATGGAAACGATTAGGAATGGAACTGTCAAGAACAACCATAGCTAACTGGATCATCATTGCCGCCAAGGAATATTTCATTCCATTGGTGAACAGGATGCACGAACTGATGATGAAGGAATCACACATACATTGTGATGAAACGCCAGTTCAGGTATTGAATGAACCAGGTAAGAAGGCTACTTCCAAATCATACATGTGGTATATTCAAGTATCAAAGAAAGTAAACAACCTGTTAAGGTATTTGATTACAGACCTGACAGAAAAGCAACCAACCCTCAAGAATTTCTTAAAGGGTTTGATGGTACTATCATCACTGATGGCTATTATGGATATAACCATATAGATGGTGTGACCAATGCCTACTGTTGGGCGCATGCCAGAAGGAAGTTCTATGATGCATTGCCTGTGGATATGAAAGATGCATCAGATACCTTCGCAAATACAGCCGTTGAAAAAATATCCAGACTGTTTGCGATAGAAAAACAAATCGAAACATTATCACCTGATAAAAAGGTGAAAGTACGCCAAGAAAGGTCAAAGCCGTTAGTTGATGACTTCTTTTTATGGTGCAAAGATAACCAAAACAAGGTGTTAACAGCTTCTAAGACAGGAAAAGCTATACAATATGCCTTGAATTACGAGGCAGGACTGCGTTCATTTTTAGAAGATGGTCTTGTACCTATGATAAATTCATTAGATGAACGTACAATCAGACCATTTACAGTTGGCCGAAATTATGTGCTATAGAACATAACAGAAAAAATTTTCTGTTTTCAAACAGCACCAATGAAGCCAAAGCAAGTGGAGCAGCATATAGCATAATAGAAAGTGCAAAAATGAATGTTCTAAAACCATATGAGTATATAGAATACACACTAACAAAAATGACAGGAAATAAGCTGACAGCAGATTTACTTGAAAAAATCATGCCATGGTCAGAAAAATTACCAAAAAATCTATACAAAAAGGCATAGAAATATGTTCTTTTTGTACAACAATAAAACAAACGGATATTTTCTTTATTATGAAGGCTTCCTGTTTATTTTTATTCTATGTTTATAAATTGACGCTTACAGACATTCTTAACAGTCTAGAATCTATTTCCAACAGAATAGATGACATACAGGTATCTTTAATAAAAATAATGATGCCGATACATCATCAAATTTAGACATTTCCGAAGTTGACTTCTAACATATAAAGAAAGGTGGGGTGAAATTGTTGTGAACCCCACACTCTTTGATAGCCAAAATACGAGAAACCCCTCGTTATTTTAAATTATCCATTTTTTTAACTTCTAAAGTCAGGTTGTATTTTAGCTATAACTTAACTAAAGATAAATGTTGGTAATTGATTACTAAATATTATTAAAGTTAGTTGACTTTGTATATTTACATTAAATTATTCAACGAATTACACAACCTGAGATATTTAAAAATATTATACTGTTTATAAAAATCACGCTAGAAAAATAGCTCTCTAATCAATAGTCACCAACATTTAACTTGGGTTAGGTCTTTAGCTATAAAAATTTATTCTTCAAAGTTGAATAATTGTTATGTATTTTTCTTTGCTAATTATATTTTACAACAACGCTTATTTTTGTATACTACACTTTTTAAACTTCCTATTTTAATAATTCCCAAACATGACAATACCAAATAATACGGTGAAAACAAAAATAGATATCTTGCTCTTGCTTCAAACAACAATAAAAAATTGTTATTCCAATAATAGTTAAATGAATCACTAATAGTTTATAATTTTTTATTTTAAAAATAGAGTAGAAACACAACAATAGTATCATAAGCCAAATTACTTGAAGATATGTTTCAAAATAATGATAATATATCCCGTCGTTATAGTAAATTTTTTTTAATATAGTAGATAATTTACTGTTATCTTCTGTCAGCTCTTGATAAAAACCTCCTTCAATTCCCCACGCAAATGAACCATCGTCATAGTTAATAAGCGTTTTATCAACTAGTAATTGTAAATATCCTAATACTCCATAATGTTTTATACGTTTCTTTATCTTCTTAATATTTGCATTTTTCTTTTTATTTATCCCTCTAAAAGAAGCAGTGTAATCTACATCTTCTTGTAGATAAACTCCTTTCATTTTATCATTCATACCCATCATAATAAAATGCGTCATTGGTGTTTCTACATCAACATTTCGTTCATATCCAAGATATGACTTTGATAAATTACAAATTACTCCGACCAATGAAATAGCCAATATAATTGAAAAAATTTTATTTATAGTCATTTTGAAATTAGCATTTTTTTCAGAAAATAAATAATTCCATATTTCAACCATGATTATTGCTATTAAGGAAATAATTACAGTAGGTTTAATCTTATATCCTATAAACGAAAAAAAAGTCAATAAAAATAGGTAAATGTATTTATTCATTTTTTCTTTATAGAAATATAAATATAAAATACTCGTTGTAAAAACCATTGCATAAGTATCTGAGTAGGGTATTACAATCCATGGAGAAAACATAATAAACAATACACTTATAAAAATTGCAAACACACAAGCATGCTTGTTTCTTGTGATTTTCCACACAACCTTAACTAACATAATAATAGAAATATTAACAGATAATGCTCCTACCAAAGCAAGTAAGAAATGAGGATTTATACTAAAAATGCATGCAATTCGAAATAAAAACAAAAACAGATAATAAAAAAAGATTATTTGGATAAACTTGCAAATATTTTCTATAAAAATCATTTCCTTGATTCAATTTAATTCCATGTGCAATTTGATCAGCGGCCCCTCTTAAAACTCCTACATCCCATCCTGATAGGAAAAAAAATTTTATTAATTATATATATTTGTAAAATAAATGTAACAAAAAAATAAATCAATAACAAAATATTACATTGTTTTTTAGTTAATTTGTCTACATATTTTTTTATAAATTTATTGTATATTACTACTAAGATAGCAAATACTACTATTCCTATAATTAATAATTTAATATTAGAAAACAAAAATTTCTTTTTGCAAGGAAATTCTCTCCTATTTGCTACAAATAAATTAATAAAAGTATACCCGCCATCATAACACCAAATAATATAGCTATAAAATTATAAAATATTGGATATATTTTTGTTGACTTCATATATCTAAACTATCCCTCCAAAAATACATGCCTTGATATAAAATTCCATATCATAACAGTTCCCGTAGATATAACCTTTGCAAACAAATAATAAATTTTAACTGTATCCACAAGAATATACATCATAACTTGATTAATTCCTAATCCTATAATCGCAGTAATAAAGAACCCTGTCATTTCTTTTGTTTTTGACATTTCTTTTTTATCAACAAAACATATTTAATAACTTAAAACATAATTAAATAACAGTGATACTGTAAACGCAATGCCTGATGCTATTATTACGTCTACATTAAAAAATTCTTTTAAAACAATCAACAATATATATTCAATAGCTGTAGCAAAAACTCCAACCAATCCGAAATTAATAATTTTTTAATCATTTTCTTTACCTACTGATTTAGATTCTAATAAAACATCTATATTATATCTTGGTCTTTCTTTTACTTCTACATAAGTTTTACCTATATATTGTCCAATTACTCCTATTGAAAGCAACTGAACTCCTCCTAAAAACCAAATAGAAATCATTAATGATGACCAACCACTAACTGTATTTCCTACAAAATGTCCTATAAATGTATATATCATTGCACAAACAGAAAATACTATTGCTAAAAAACCCACCCAACTAATCATTGTAATTGGCTTAATGCTAAATGAGGTAATACCATCAAATGCAAAACTTAACATTTTCTTTAATGGATATTTTGATTCCCCTGCCATTCTTTCTTTTCGTGCATAATAAACACAAGATGTATTATATCCAATTAATGGTACCATTCCTCTTAAAAATAAATTTCTTTCTTTATAATGTCCTAATTGTTCTACTGCTCTTGCACTCATTAATCTAAAATCCGCATGGTTATATACGCTTTTTACACCCATAACTGTCATTAATTTATAGAAACTTTGTGCTGTGAATCTTTTAAAGAATGAATCTGATGTTCTATCATTTCTAACACCATATACAATATCATTTCCTTTATTAAATTCATCAATCATATTTTCTATAACATTAATATCATCTTGTAAATCAGCATCTATAGAAATAGTTGCATCTACATTTTTATACGATGACATTAATCCTGCATATAATGCATTTTGATGACCTACATTAGCAGCCAAATTTAAACCTGCAACCCATTTTTCTTGTTCATTAAATTTTGAAATAAGATTCCATGTCTGATCCTTACTTCCGTCATTTACAAATAATATATAACTTTCCTCATCAATTTTTCCTTTTTTATGTAATTGATCAAATAATTCACATAATTGTTTTGTTGTATCTTCTAATACTTCTTCTTCATTATAACAAGGTACTACTAACGCTAATTTCATTTTTTCACTTCCTTATTAATATTACTTTTACCAAGCTGATTATAAGTCACTTAATCTTTATAGTCAAACTCTTATTTATTATGAATATTATATAATCAAAAAGATGCAAATAATATATATTTCAAATACATATTAATTACATCTTTTATATTTAGATATTTGGATCAGTTGGATCCCATCTTTGATTTGCTGGTATTTTGGGAGCACTCGGTTTACTTAATGGATCTGCACCACTAACAATATCAACTCTTGTTCCTAAACTACAATTATCATAAATCCATTTAGCATCTCTACACATCAATCTAACGCAACCATGCGAACAAGTTGTTCCAAGTTATTAAATTCACTCGTTTGTAATGTATATGGATTTTGTTTGTCGTATGGTAATGAATGAAATAATATACCATTTACAATTCTGGTGCAGTATTGCCCATAGCTTGGACCCACTAAATATCTCCATCTGTATTTTACAGGTGTATAATATGTTCCATATGGTGTCCCATTGCCTGTTGAACAAACAAATCTTTTATAGGCAATATTATAATCGCCTGTACCATTAGCTGCTAATACGGTTACAACATTTGTTGATTATTTACTCGTAGTACATATGAGCTTTTCATACCCAACAATCCTTGAGCATCTTCATATAATGTTCCATTTGCATCTTTACATACTTTAAATCCATTTTTATCTTCAAACGTTATGCATGATAAATGAGAAATACCTGGATTGGTAATATTTTTAGGATATAGTTTTATTTGAATTGATTCAATTCTATAGCCTCCACCAGTTGTACCAGCTATTCTATCATTACATGTCCATCCTAGCCAACCAAAATCTTGACATTGAACCCTATAGAAAACATCATAATAATTACTAATTTCTCCTGTAAGTCTTATTTTAATAGCTTCTATTCTTTTTGATTGTCCTATTGTACCTGAAATAGAATCATTACTAGAATAATTCATCCAGCCATAATCTTGTACATGTGTACTATATTCAATATTTCCTTCATAGGAATTATCACCTAATTTGATTTTTAAAGCCTCTAATCTCAACCCTTGCCCTACAGTTCCACTTGTATTACCATTATTAACATAATTTTGCCATCCAATATTTTGTACATGTGAACTATATTCCACTTTTCCTTGTTCAACAAAAGGTCTAGAAATATCTCCAGGCGCATTTTCACCTTTTTCAACTAAACATATTTGAATTGCTTCTACTCTTAATTCAAGTCCTTCAGTACCTGCTTTAGAATCATTGCAAGTCCAAGACATCCATCCTAAATCTTGTGCATGTACTCTATAATAGACATCATAATAATTGCTTATTTCCCCAGTGAGTTTGATTTTTATAGCTTCTACCTTTGGATTGACCTGATGTTCCACTTATAGAACCATTCTTTCGATAAGATTGCCATCCTATATCTTGAATATGAGTACTATATTCTACATTACCACTATATGGTAAATTACATAATGAAACCTTTAATGCTTCTACTCTTTTGGATTGACCTGAAGTTCCACTTGTTTTTCCATCTCCAATATTAGATAACCACCCATAGTCTTGTACATGTGTTGAGTAATAAATATATCCAGGATAAATAAATGGATTTTGCGTGTTTTCAGGTATTTGGTCACCTTTTTTTATTAATTTAATTTCTATACCTTCTAATCGTTTACCATAAGTTTCACTACCAGCGCTTGCTCCATTACAAGCCCAATCAAGCCATCCATTATCTTGAATATGTACTCTATAATACACATCATAATAATTTGCTATATCTCCTACTAGCTTAATCTTAATAGCTTCTAATCTTTTTGATTTTCCTTCTGTTCCAATTAATTGATCATCTGATACAAAACTGGTCCATCCAATATCTTGAATATGAGTTGCATATTCAATGGATCCTTCATAACTTCCTAAATCCAACTTCATTTTAATAGCTTCTAGTCTCTTTGATTTACCAACAGTTCCAGAAACGCCTTCACTTATATAATTACTCCATTCGTAATCTTGTACATGTGTTTTATACATTATTTTTGGTGTAATTACTTCCTCTGGTGAATTTGTTGTAACTTGATTAGTTATTTCATCGTTCCCTTCAGTAGTATTAATTTCACTGTTTTCATTATCATCTACTATTTCAGTATTCTCATTTTGATCTACATCTTGTAAATCATCTTCATTTATAGAAGAATCATTTGTATAATCTTCTACTACTTCATTAGAAGAATTTTCTATCTGATTTGTTTCAAAAGCTTTTACATTTAAAATAGTACTGAAAATCAATAGCAAAGAAACTATAATGCTTAATGTCTTTTTCACATTCTCACCTCCCTAACTTAAGTTTACAACATTTATTAACATATAAAAAGGTAAATATTTGGTCGTTCAGTATCTAAAACTGTTGTTTAGTACTGTTGCCTATTATTTACCTTTTGGTTATTTATCTTTTATAGAAGCAATTACTTGTACTTCCCGGTGCACTGCCTCCTTTTTTTACAAGTTGGATTTGGATTGCTTCAAGTCTATATGAATATCCTTCCGTTCCTGCACTCTCTCCATTCTTTGCCCAGCCTAGCCAGCCAAATTCTTGTGAATGTACTCTATAGTAGATGTCATATTGTTTTGCCATCTCTCCTGTTAGCTTGATTCTTATCGCTTCTAGTCTTTTACTTTGTCCACTTGTTCCTGCCATTTGTCCATTGGCTTTCCATCCTTGCCATCCAACGTCTTGGACATGTGTTTGATATTCGATTGATCCACTGTATAATGGATTGCTTAAACTGATATTGATGGCTTCTAGTCTTTTACTTTGTCCGCTTGTTCCCGCTTCTTCTCCATCATATTTTATTCCTTGCCATCCAATATCTTGAACATGTGTCTGATAGCTTACATATCTTTGTCTGTATGCATCCTGTGTACTTCCTGGTGCTTTTCCACCTTTTTCTACAAGTTTGACTTCTATTGCTTCCAGTCTGTATGAATATCCTGCTGTCCCTGCACTCTCTCCATTCTTTGCCCAGCCTAGCCAGCCAAATTCTTGTGCATGCACCCTATAGTAGATATCATAGTTTTCTGCTAATTCATCTGTCAGTTTGATTCTTATTGCTTCTAGTCTTTTACTTTGTCCACTCGTTCCTGAAGTGTCATCGTTCATTTTCCATCCTTGCCATCCAATGTCTTGAATATGTGTCTGATATTGGATTGTTCCATTATAGGATGTATTATTGGAAAGTTTGATTCTTATTGCTTCTAATCTCTTTGACTGTCCTGTCGTTCCTGCAGTACTTCCATCTTTGACATATCCTTGCCATCCAATATCTTGGACATGTGTACTGTAGTTTACACTTGGTGTTTGTCTGACTACTGTTACCTTACATGTTGCACTCTTTCCATTGCTTGTAGTTACTGTAATATTTGTAGTTCCTGTTCCTACTCCTGTTACTTTTCCATTTCCATCTACTTTTGCAATGTTTTCATCTTCACTTTTCCATGTTAGTGTCTTATCATCTGTTGTATCGCTTGGATTGATCGTTGCCTTTAAGGTTTCACTTGTCCCTTTTGATAAAGTAATATTTGATTTATTTAATGAAATAGATTCAATTTTACTAGTTACTTTTACTTCACAACTTGCTTCTTTTCCATTTTGTGATTTAACAGTTATTGTTGCTGTTCCTCCACCTACCGCTGTTACTTTTCCATCTCCATCTACTTTTGCAACATCTGGATTACTGCTTGTCCACACTAATTTCTTATCATCTGTTGTATCACTTGGGTTGATTGTTGCCTTTAAGGTTTCACTTGTCCCTTTTGATAAAGTAATATTGATTTATTTAATGTTATTGATGTAATAGGGTTTAACTTTTCTTTATTAGTAATTCCCTTTATACGAAATGTATTGTCTGATAGTTTTCCCCATGTATTATAACTTTTTATAAAACAATATTCATTAGATGTATCAGCTATAAATTCAATATCTGTACCTTTTAATGTTGCATCCAACATAATAGATGCATTATTTTCATTTGTTCCAAACAAAGTAAAAACAATAGAATAATATGTATTATCTTTAAGAGAAATACCTTTACTTAACTTAATGTAATTAATACCATCATTTTCGATTATTCCATTTTGATTTACTTCACAATTTCCTGATGTTGGATTATTTATATCTGTTAAATTTGTATAAATTTCTAATTTATAAGGAATATTACTTGTTGCAGAACCAACTGATACTGCATTTAATTCTTCATTTGTTTCTTTAACTAAAAATTCATTAGCGTATGTACTAGTATTACTAGATAAGTATACCTTAATGCATTATTAGTTCCATCATATTGATAAATATTTCTTCATCTTTATTTTTAATTCATAGCTATAAACTGAACCTAATGAATACTCATCATATGACATCCAAAAGTATCCTTGATTCCCAAAACCTGTACCCCAGCTGTTCTTTATTAACCAAGCACCATTCTAGTTGGTTTATTATCAAAATTATTTGCGGCATAACTATCATCCCAACCTACAATACTAATTGCATGGTTAAAACTATTTACTTCATTTGAATTATAATAATTACTATTTTTATATGCAGTAGATGTATCGTAATAACATGCTAAAACACTCCCATTATCTAATATTGCTTGTTTAATTATTGACTCATTTCCTTTCGCCTGTTGACAAAGAAGATTACTGTTAGTCATAACATATTGTGTATTATTTTGATCTTCTTTTGACCCTTGCATTGTTGTTATTTTAGAAATTGGATAACTTGTTTCACTTGCAAGTCCAAAATTACTCATTGCTAATTGCAACATTCTTGGATCTGCACCCACATCAGTAAATGAATATTTTCCTATTACGTTGGTTTGATCATTATCTGTATTTTCATATTTATCACCTTTATTATGATACATATAATAATTTAAATGTGCTTCAGATAAATCAATATCACTACTTGCCATTCCCTTTTTTATTAAATATGATTCTGCTACGCTACATGCAGCATATGCCCAACAGTTTCCATAAGGATTTTGATTTTTTATGCTTGTTACAAAACCTTCATCTACTGAACTATATGTTGACGGTATTTGACTTGACCTTACTAATGAATTACTTTGAGTCACATTAAAATTATCATCAAATTTGTCATAATCTCTTGCCGGCATGACATTTCTTTCATAATTTTCCTCATATGCCTTTACATTTGCTATTGGCATTGTCATTGAAATTGTCAATAGCATAACTATTAATGTTTTTATAGTTCTTTTAAACACAATATCCCTCCTCGTACTTAATTTATTTATATAAATATTGTACTAAAAGTTATAATTATCGTCCATTATTTTTTCATACAATAAAAATGATCTACTTACTTTTATAGAATATAGCAGATATTCATAAATTAAAATTCTATAAATAACATACAATATAAAAACATGAGGTTTTTACCACAGAACAACCTCATGTTATTTAATTAGTTCTATATCACAAAATTATTTTTTATAACGTTTAGAGTATAAAAATAAAACAATGATCATCACAACCATTAACCCAATAAAAATCTTTAAAATATTTTTATCTTCCCTATTTCTTAAAAAAACCATTATTAAACCAATAAATAATGCAATAATAGTTCCAAGAGACAAATTCATCTTTAGAATAAAATCAGCAGTTAAATTTTTAGAATTCAATTGATTAAAATTAATACTAACCAAAGAAAATATAGAGACAAAAATTCCCATCATTGTAAGAATATTTGTATATATTGAAGATTCTTTATCGTCCAACTCTTTTTTTGCTTTTTCAACTTTGCGTGTTCTTTCTTCATAGTAGTCTTTATACTTAGATAATCCCTTATACTTCCATTCTTCATTAAACGATGCATTACCTTGTTGATCATAGGTAATGTCTGGTTTTGAAGATAATTTTATAAAAATTAGTTGAGCAATAGGCATATCTTTTGTAATTTTAAAAATATTTGATGAAATATTTTCTACTCTTATATAAATCGGTGTTCTATGCCCTGGATTATAAACCGGTGCAACAATTGAAATACCATTCTAATTAATGAATTCTTATTTTCAATCTTAATCATTAAATCCATTGGAACAGAAATTTCTTCGATACATCTAACCATAATTGCTTGTTGTGGGTTTAAATCATATTCCTCAACATTAGTGTCATCTGTAATAATTTCTTTTACATGAATATCGTAAGAAATAGATTGAACATTTTTTGATTATAACCATTAATAAAAATTTCTTGATTTCTTTGAATTATATCCTTATCTACTAATACCATAATTTCATCCCCTATTTATATGATTATATTACCACTTTGAACATATGAAAACAAATAATTTATAAGCTATTATTTTCACCTATATTTTAAAAATTTAATTTCTACCATTCAATAACTTCTGGATATTCTATATTCACATCTTCTATTTGATCAATAGATATTTGATGTTTACGTGCATAAGCTTTTATTCTTTTTCTATATTCTTATACTCTTTATTCTTCTTAATAAATTTCTTGTTATATCTATTAATTTATCTTTTCTTTGAACTATTTGAGTCTTTATTAAATCTAAGTTACATTGATCAATATATAGTGTTACATAATCTACATAATCAGGATTTTCCTTATTAATAAGACTATATAATTTATTAAACTCATCACTACCAATCACTTCCTCGAGTGATTGGTAAATACTTGAGGATAAAAGAGATAATAATGCTTTATCTTTAAAGTAATTAGAATATGAATTTATCATTTTATATTCTTGATTATATTGATCCCCTTTACCATAATAACCTTTTGAATAAACAAACATATCAGGTACTGCCAATGCTAAAAATATTGCTTCTGGATAAAGAATATTCACACTATAATATATATTTTGATTACATTCATGAATACCAAACTCTTCCTTTATATTTGAACCTAAGACATTATCTTTTAAAACAATTTCCCTATCTCCCATATAAGCATGTCGTATATCATAACATAGTCCTAATAATCTGTTCTTTACACCCTCATATAAATCACCGACTTCTTCACTCGTCCCTGTCATTCTATAAATTGCGCTCACTAAATCATTAAAATCATCAAGGTCTCCTTGAGTTGTAACACCTGTTAAATGCTTTGTTGCTTTTACATATATCATATTTATCACCTACTTCACTTTATAAATTTCTACTTACAAAACCTTTTACTTTTTCTACTATTTCTACCTTATTTAACAAAGGTATATATCTTTCAAAAGCATTGACCACTTTTAAATAACCCCTTATACAATTTTATTGTGTTTTATAATAAATAAATGTGTATTTAAAAAATACACATTCACTACTTCTATAACGATCCCTTACCATAAACAACGCCTTTAATCGTTTTATAAATAATCGTAAAATCTAACCAAATAGACCAATTATGATAATAATAATCATCTAATTTACAACGATAATTAAATTCAACATCACTTCTACCATTAGCTTGCCACATTCCTGTAACTCCTGGTTTACATTTAATAATAGAATTGTAATATTGTCCCATATCTTTCTTTTCTCTTGGTAAATAAGGTCTAGGACCAATTAATGACATTTCACCTGATAAAACATTAATAAATTGTGGCCATTCATCTAATGACGTTTTTCTTAAAAACTTTCCTACTGGTGTAATTCTTGGATCATTGACTAGTTTTTTATTTGTCAGATATTCTTCTTTGATTTTGGATCTTTTTCCATCAATTCATCCAAAATTCTTTCAGCATCAGGTACCATTGATCTAAATTTATAAATTTTAATCATCTTCCCATTTTTACCAATTCTATCTTGACTAAAAATAATACTATCGTGATCTCCGCTTTTGACATATTTATATTTTACAAAAGCAATCAAAGGAATTAACGTTAAACATCCAGCAATTCCTGCACAAATATCAATAAATCTTTTCATAGTATTAGCAAGAGCCGACATTTCATTATTTGCTTGTTGCAATCAGTAATTGTCCATCAAAATCCTGAACTTCAGAAGAAAAAGTCATTGTTCCATTAACATCTGGTAAATACTTAACACTTTCAACTTTTCCATAAATATCTGACATCACCTTATCAATTACTTCTTCACTTGCTTCTGGTAAAGCCACAATAATTTGTTCAATTTTTAAAGTTTTAATAGCCTCATCCAATTCTTCATAACTATAAATAAAACTATTTTTAATCACATTTTCCTGTTTAAAATCAAATAACTGATCTGTCCAATTCGCATCCACATAACCTTCTACTTGTGTTAAAGCAAAACGATTGTTATTTGATATTTTACCAAGTCTTGCTGCTTCATATCCTGTTCCAATAACTAATGTTTTTCTAGCAAATTGATCTCTAAAAGCAATTCGAATATAACGATCTGCCAGTAAACAAATAATAAACATTGAAGCTACCATGATTGTTAAATGCATTCTTCTTTCATAACCTGTTGATTTTGGTACCAACACAAGTAATGCGATATAAAAACAAAAACTTGATTTAACTAACGCTTTAATTTCATCCCATATTAAGCATGTATTTAATGAATAATGTCCATATATAAATAAGAATAGGAAATAAAGTATTCCTGATCCAATGATTAAATCTAAATCCATATGGAAGTATAAACATATAAAATAATACATGACAACTTCGATAAGAAGTAACATAAAGGGCATTAATTTTCTATTCATCTTTTACACCTCTTATTATGTCCATTATATCGTAATTCGATTATTAATGCTATCTTTTCTCTTTTATAGTATAATAGATATATCAAAACTTTGGAGGGTCAATATGAAGTTTTTTTATGAAGGTATCAATAAATTTATGTATAAACATCCTTTATAAAATCTTGTGTCTATTTTGCATCAAAATTTTGTCCTTGGATGGTCGCTATATTTATTTCACTCTTTTATTAAAAATTAGTTGATAGAATCACAAACTGGTTTTTATCTTTTATTTATTTAAACCTA
>ENA-OQDF01000434-OQDF01000434.1-human-gut-metagenome-genome-assembly--contig:-NODE-434-length-17077-cov-2.038348_pt1 | contig 17077 bp, 18 predicted proteins | sample MGYA00242769_ERZ504597 | MGnify/ENA primary metagenome ERZ504597 (study PRJEB26092, sample SAMD00036305) | human gut metagenome | host: Homo sapiens | study: EMG produced TPA metagenomics assembly of...
GCAAGACGAGAAAGGGGCTTGGCTGGCTCCCGTAGAGCTCGAAGACGAGGTGAATACGGAATACGACGAAGGAACCCCCTCTTTCTCCCCCGATGGAAACACGATGTATTATACCTATTGCGCCCAAGATCCGGAAGGCCCTCGTACCGCCGAGATTTACATATCTACCCGAAGCAGCGCCAAATGGGGAAAAGGAACCCGTGCGACAATCGTAAAGACTCGGTTACCGCCCTCGGCCATCCCTCCATCTCGCCGGACGGCAAATACTTGTATTTTGTATCCGACGCCGTAGGCGGTTTCGGCGGCAAGGATATTTCCGTGCCGGGTAGCGGGAAACGATTTCGGCCCGATGGAGAACCTAGGAGAAGAGATCAACACGCCGGGAGACGAGATGTTCCCGTATGTCCGGGATTCCGTCACCCTTTATTTCGCGTCCAACGGGCATCCGGGAATGGGCGGTCTCGATCTGTTCAAGGCCACGCAAGACAGTACGGGGAAGTGGAATGTCGAGAACCTAGGAGCCCCCATCAATTCTATGGGAGACGATTTCGGTATCACCTTCGCCGGAAAAGAGGAACGGGGCTTCTTCTGCTCCAACCGCAACGACGCACGGGGCTATGACCATATCTATTCCTTTGAACTGCCGACGATCACCATCTTCATCGAAGGAATCGTAAACGATGTCGATGAATATCCGATCGAGGACGCTACCGTACGCATCGTCGGAAAAGACGGACTGAACGTGAAAGTCCCGGTCAAGAAAGACGGTACCTATCGTGTCGAGTTGGAACGGGACATCCGTTATGTCATGATGGCCAGCGCCCGTGGTTACCTCAACCAGAATTATGAATTGCATACCGGCCCCGAGGAGAAAAACGAGACATATATCGTGGATTTCTTCCTCTCTCCGATCAGCAAGCCGGTTGTTATCGATAACATTTTCTACGATTTCGATAAAGCGACCCTTCGTCCGGAATCCAAGAAAGCTTTGGACGAGATGATCAAGATGCTGAACGATAACCCGAACGTAACGATCGAACTGGGTGCCCACACGGACCGGAAAGGTACGGACCAGTATAACGAGCGTTTGGCTCAACGCCGTGCGCAATCGGTCGTGGATTACCTAATAGCGGGAGGTATCGAGGCGGCTCGTCTGGAAGCGAAAGGATATGGAGAAAGCGTTCCCAAGACGATCAACAAGAAGATGGCTAAACAATTCGATTTCTTGAAAGAAGGCGATGTGCTTACCGAGGAATTCATCCTTGCCCTGCCGCCGGAACAGCAAGAGATCGCCGACCAGATCAACCGCAGAACGGAATTCAAGGTCTTACGTACAAACTATAACTTATTTTGAGGGAGCAAAGAGCGTGATCTCCTTAAAAGAGACCGGCCAATCGATCGCACTCATCAGCACATCGAAGGACAGGCGTTGCTGATAAGAGACCGAGGACTCCCTTGAATACAAGTCATGAGCTACCAAACCGATCATCATCTTAACCTTATAATGCAATTCCTTGGATAGTACCAAGCAGGCAAGTACACTCAAATCTCTCGCTTCTTCCCAATCCCGATCCGCAAAACACATCTCCCTTTGAAGTGCCGGATAATGACGAGTCCGCATGATCAGATCCGGATCACGGACCTCACACGCACCTTCCACTACATCCAATAATATACGACAGACAGCCAAACGTTGCTTTTTAATTACCTCCATATACGTTTCCCTCAAACCGGACCGTTCACCTTGTTCGGTATTTCTATATGCTACAAAAAGAAGCGTGGGAACTGTTAATCTACTATTCGAAACTGAGCATCGCCAAACACCCATCGGACAAATAATAAACAACAGCCCACGCCTTATTACGTATACTATTAGGCAGTATATATAACAAGCGTGAGCGTTTAGTTGCCTATTATCTCTGTCCGACTTGAAACTTGGCGATTTTCAGTTCCAAAGATAATATCTTAAACGCTTATCGTAATCACACTTTGATTCATAAACCCTTGAATTTCCACAAGAGTTTACTTATCGATACAAATATAACGCTTTTTCTCATACATCATATGGATTTATTTTTCTCTTTTAAAATCTATTGGGAAAAGATAGCGTATACTCTCTAGCGATAAATTCTTCCACTATAAACAAGATGCTTCCGTGAGTAAAAAAGAGAAGCGCATATACATACTATTCAATGTATATGCGCCTCCACCATTATTTGGATATTTCCAAATCCGGAACTTCTTCCTTATTTACTCTACCGAGAACTTATAAATACACTCACTCGTATATTTCTCGCCCGGACGTAGGATGACACTCGGGAAAGAAGGTTGGTTCGGGCTATCCGGGTAATGTTGAGTCTCCAGACATAGAGCGCCACGATGTGGGTAAACCACACCTAACTTGCCTTTATCACCCGCTTTCGTCATTGAGTTGCCGGCATAGAATTGAAGACCCGGCTCGTTGGTGTAAACTTCCATAACGATACCGCTTGTCGGAGATACAACTTTAGCGGCTACCTTATTGATATCGCCGGCGGCGTTCAAAATCCAGTTATGATCGTAACCACCACCATAAACCAATTGCGTAAACGGATTGTCGATATCAGCGCCTACCACTACCGATTTGCGAAGATCCATCGGCGTGCCTTCCACGGGTTCGATACCGGTCGGGATCAAAGTCTCGTCCACCGGATTATATGTATCCGCGTCGATCATGATCGTATGATCCATGATTTGCGAGCCGGGAACACCGGAAAGATTAAAATAACTATGGTTCGTCAAATTCACGACAGTAGGTTTATCCGTCGTCGCCTCGTATTTAATATCAACGGCGTTATCATCCGTCAGCTTATAGATCACCTTGATATCCAGATTACCGGGGAAACCTGCCTCACCGTCTTTCGATAGATAAGTCAACTCCAAGGTTTGGTCATCGATCTGTTTCGCGTCCCAAACTACCGCGTGATATCCTTTCGGACCTCCATGCAAGCAATGCCCGTTATTATTCTGCGGAAGTTGATACTCCGTTCCGTCCAACGTAAACTTACCATTCGCGATACGGTTGCCATAACGTCCGATCAAGGCACCATAATTCATGTCCGGGTTCGCCACGTATTGCGCGATATTATCATACCCAAGCACAACATCCGTCATCTTACCGTTCTTATCAGGTACCATCACGGAAACCAAGCGTCCGCCCCAATTCGTTACGCAAGCCTCAGCCCCTTTCTTATTCTTCAACACATACAAAGCAGTCGGCTTACCATCTACCTCAGATACAAAATCCGACTTCATCAAACCAGAAAGAGTGGCCTCTTCCGTAGCCGCCCCCTTCTCATTCTTACCTCCGCATGACAATAACATACACATTGCCATGACCGCAAAACAAGTTTTTTCATCTCTTTCCTTTAAAATTAATAAATGTTATTCTTCGGGCAAAGATACGCATTCTATCCACATGAGGTCCAATATCCTTACGCATTTTCTCGGGAATCCTTACCGATTTCCTCCCGAAGTACTACACTCTTCCTCTTGACATCTTAATCATCCACCAATTGGTAGATGATCATGCAACAGCCGTTGGAAGATCATGCAACAGTTGGTAGATGATCGTCCAACAGCTGATAAATATGCTAGACCTTCATACAAATCCCCTAATACCTCCCGAAGAAACAGCCAAGGATACAGGAAGAAACCGTTTGAATCCTCAACCGATTTCATATTTTGACCCGTTATTCTAGTATAATACGATTCACTTTTGTACATTTGCACACTATTGTAATAAGTGAGTAATGAAACAATATTTAGAGCTGCTCAATAGAGTGCTTACCGAGGGAGTTAGAAAAGAAGACCGGACGGGTACGGGAACGATCAGCGTATTCGGTCATCAGATGCGGTTCAATCTGGAAGAGGGATTCCCGCTACTCACTACCAAGAAGCTGCATCTGAAGTCTATCATCTACGAATTGTTATGGTTCCTGAATGGAGATACCAACGTAAAATATCTGCAAGATCATGGCGTACGCATCTGGAACGAGTGGGCCGACGCGGATGGTAGCCTTGGGCATATATACGGTTACCAATGGCGGTCATGGCCGGATTATAAAGGAGGATCTATCGACCAGATCACCGAGGCCGTGGAGACGATCAAGCATAACCCGGATTCACGACGAATCATTGTAAGCGCATGGAACGTGGCGGACTTAGACAACATGAACCTGCCTCCTTGCCACGCTTTCTTCCAGTTTTACGTGGCGAACGGACGGTTGAGCCTACAATTGTATCAACGTAGCGCGGATATTTTCCTTGGCGTTCCGTTCAACATTGCCTCCTATGCCTTGTTATTACAAATGATGGCACAAGCTACCGGCCTTAAAGCGGGAGATTTTGTTCATACGTTGGGAGACGCCCATATCTACAGCAACCATTTGGAGCAAGTTAAGTTACAATTGACACGTGAGCCACGTGCGTTGCCCCGTATGGAGATCAACCCGGACGTAAAGAGCATCTTCGATTTTAAGTTCGAGGATTTCAATTTGACCGGATACGACCCACATCCCCACATCAAGGGAGAAGTGGCCGTCTGAGAATTGGCAGTTGACGATGGACAGTTGACAGTTAATTCATAAATCATAAATTACAAATCATAAATCAATAAGTCTATGAGTACAATTTCTATCATCGCAGCAATCGCAGATAAAAGCGCGATCGGAAAGAATCAGCAATTATTATGTCACATGCCTTCAGACATGAAGCGTTTCAAGGAATTAACCACGGGACATGCGGTAATCATGGGACGTAAGACATTCGAGTCTCTCCCTGTAGCGCCACTGCCCAATCGGAAGAATGTCGTATTGACGACTATGCCGAAGCTGGTTTCGTGAATTGTTTCGCTTGCGAGTCTATGGGGCCGCTCTGGATTTATGTGAGAAAGAGGACGAGATATTCATCATTGGCGGCGCGTTGGTCTACAGACAGGCTTTGAGAATAGCCGACAAAATGTATATTACCCGCATCCATCATGAGTTTCCCCGACGCTACCTCGTTCTTTTCCCGTCGTAAACTGGGACCTTTGGGAAGAGACTGAACGTGAGGAGTATCCCGCAGACGAGAAGAACCCTTACCCCTACACCTACATCACCTACGTGCGCAAAAAATAAACATTAACGTACGTTTTACAACTTTTTGCTCTTTCTTTGTATCTATATAGGAAAGGTTTATTGTTAAACTTATAAAACCCAAAAGATATGAAGATAAGAGCAATTATTTTATCTGCCTGATACTTTGCGGCATCTCGGCGGTTATTATGTATAGCCGGGCCGCCCAGCCTCAACAAAAAAGTTCTGTTATCACGCAAGCTATAAACGATAAGAATACCCCTATGGTGATCAAGAATCTTATCCTTAAAATGAAAGAACAGATGGAGGTAAACGATGATCAGTTCCCGGAACTGATCAAGGAGGTGGAGAATTACACCAACAGTTGCGCCGACTCGGCTTCCGTGGCGGTATTACATTCCATGCTGGCGGAGATGTATCAGAATTACTACCAACGGAACCAGTGGACCATCAACCAAAGAACCCAATTAAGCGGTTATATCCCGGAGGATATCCGGGTATGGACTTCCAACTTATTCACGGATAAGATCAAGGAAGAGATCGATTTATCATTGCGACCTACGGCCTTATTGCAAAATACGCCTGTCAGCAAGTTCAAGGATATTCTGGAGATCGGAAAGGACTCGCAAACCCTGCGTCCGACCCTCTATGAGTTCCTTGCCTTCCGGGCACTGGACATCCAACCGACCGTACAGATCTATAAAGACTTGATCGCCTTTCAAAATAAGGAGCCGAATATGAAATCGGTCCTCCTTACGGAATTGGATTACCTACGATTCCTTTACGGGGATAAAAGGGATAAAGAGTCTTTTGAGGCTTACATGAACGCATTGGATGAGCTTTACAGAACTTAGCTTCTCAAAACTATGCAGCCGAGATCTTAATCGCCAAATTGGATTTGGTTAGCGGCAGTATGTTTCGTTACGTCTCTACCCAATGGGATTCTATCAAAGCGGAAGAGGTGAAACTATGCGAGGAGGGTATCAAGCGGTATTCCGGTTACCCTCGCACGGCTATCTTAAAGAATCGCTTGGCGCAATTGGAACAACCTACTTTATCCGCATCTACAAACAATACGGTTTATCCGGGACAGCAACTGGGGATCAAGCTGGAATATAAGAATGTACAGAAAGTCATCGTACAAATCTATCGAAGCTCGAAAACACCTTACAAGCGGCAGCCCATACATCCGCAAAAAATCAAGTGGCAGCACCTTGGGACAACTCGTAAATGAGAAGACATTCTCTTTGCTACTGCCCAACACCTATTCGCAGCAAAATACGACCTTACATATATCTATGGATCAACCGGGATTGTATGAATGTGTCGTAACCGTACCCGGACAACAGCTAAAGACGATCAATACGGTTAGCGTAACCCGATTGGCCGCGATCTATCGTAATCTTTCCGGTAATAAACAAGAGGTCATGGTTACCGACTATCTTAGCGGGAAGCCTGTTGATGGGGCTATCGTTACCTATTACGGAGGTCAGCGTCGTAGCTTGCAAGAACTGGGTACCGTCAAGACAGACCGGGAAGCTTGGCCACGCTTCCGGCGAACAGTCAAGTATTGGCGTTCCAAGCCAGCAGACCGGGAGATACCAACGCTATGTTGACAAATATCTACGATGGGTTCCGGTCGCAGACCGGAAAAGAACCCGGTAGAAGTCTCGATCTTTACGGACCGTGGACTTTACCGTCCGGGACAAACCATTTTCTTCAAAGGTCTCGCCTACGTAAAAGACTCGAACGACCCGCATGCCGTGGCCGGACAGACTTTTACGGTGACTTTGTATGACGCTAACGGGAAAGAGCTAGCCCAGAAGAAATTCACGACTAATGACTTCGGTTCTTTTAACGGCGAGTTCTCCATCCCCAAACAGACCCTAAGCGGCGTCTTCCGGTTAAGTACCGGACAGATGAGCGTATATATTCATGTAGAGGAATACAACGCCCGACTTTCCAAGCGTACTTCCTCCCGATCAAGGGCGATATCGCTTTCGGCGATTCCGTTACCATACAAGGCAAGGCGGCTACATTTTCCGGCGTGTCACTGCCCAGCGGCGATGTCACTTGGCGTATTACACGCAGGCCCTTCCTGTTGTGGAAGTATTTCCGTCCGAGCGCTCCGACACAGGTAGCGGAAGGTAGCGCCACTCTTTCCGGCGATGGGACATTCCACGTATCTTTCCGTCCCCAAAAGAGGAAGATCCGAATCCATACGCTTCCGCATACCAGACCTACGAGGTATCGGCTACCGTAACCGATAGCAAGGGAGAGACCCAAGAGGCGAATTACACCTTCTCGGTAGGAGAATCCAGTATCGTCTTATTCACGAACCTACCGCCACAAATCGAGAAAGACTCGGTAAAAGCCGTAGTCGAAGCCCGGACAATCAATGGGGAGATGGTTTCCACCTCCGGTACTTTCAAGATCGTAGACTGATCGCGAACCGATCCGATAAGAACAGCGGAGAGAGCTATAAAGAAGGCAAGCAAGTAGCTTCCGGTAGCTTTACCAGTGGCAAGGAGATCAGTCCGGCTATTTTCAACCCATTGCCCTCCGGACGTTATCGCATTTTAGTAGAAGCCAAAGATAGCCAAGGACGGCAGAGTAAGAACCAGTCCGATTTCATCCTATACGGAAAGAACGACAAGCGTCCTCCCGTATTTACCCATACTTGGCTGCTGAAAGAGAAGACAACTTGTTTACCCGGGGAGGAGGCGGAGATCGTATTCGGCACCTCCGACAAGGACGCCTACGTATCTATGAATGGTTTGCCGGAAATAACCGCATCCATCACGAGTTGATAAAGCTAAGCGACGCGAACCATCGGTTTAAGATCCCGTTCAAGCCGGAATATGGAGAGGGAATCATCGTATCCTTTACGTTCGTAAAAGAGGGTGAGCTATATATTACCCAAGTACCCGTAGAGCTTCAGCTACCCAACCGGCAATTAACCATCAAGCCGATAACCTTCCGGGATCGTTTACTTCCGGGAAGTAAAGAGAGCTGGAAATTCCGTATCACCGAGCGGACTCCACGATCGTATCCGCCGAGGTACTGGCCAGCATGTACGATGCCTCACTAGATAAAATCATACCGTTCAATTGGTATTTCTCCCCGCAGCGAACGATCCTGCTACAAGCTCCCCGTTTCTCAACCGGAGCCGGATTCCAGCGTAGTTATCAATATGACCAGACAGAGGCCAAGTATATAAAAGTACCTCAATATCAGTATGACCGTTTAAATTGGTTCGGTCTATTCAATGAGATTGTCATACGAGGATACGGCTCCAGCAACCGGGCTTTCGCCACGGGAGGTATCATGTTGAAATCCGCGGCAGCCCAGTAGTGGCGGAATCCATGAACATCATGGAAGACAGCGCCGTGTTAGAAGAGCCTAGTGTGGAATCTACGGAAGGGGAACCCGTGTTCAGCCTATCCGATCCTTTCGCCAAAGAGAGCAGCCAGCCGATAAGTCCGGAGCAAATCCGGCAGAACTTCGCGGAAACCGCCTTCTTCTACCCGACCTTACAAACGAACGAGGAAGGAGACATATTCGTAAATTTCACCCTGCCGGAAAGTAATACGACTTGGAAACTACAGCTATTGGCCAACACCCAAGACCTGAAATACGGTCTGTTAACGAAAGAGGTCATCAGCAGCAAGCCTTTGATGGTTTTACCGAATCTGCCTCGTTTCGTCCGCCAAGGGGATGAGGTCAGCATCAGCACGCAAGTCATCAACAATTCCAAGGAAGCGGTATCCGGCCGTGTACGCATCGAACTATTCGATCCCGCTACAGACCAACCGATTATCTGCTTGAGCAAGTCACAACGTCCGTTTGAGTTGCAACCGGATAGCATCGCTACTGTAAGCTGGATAATCCCGGTCCCCAAACAGATCAGCCTGCTGGGCGTACGTATCCTAGCCGACTCTGAAAAGGGAAGCGACGGGGAGCAGCAGATCGTACCGGTTCTTTCCAATCAATTGCTTATCACGGAAAGTACCCCGTTCTATTTGCTCAAGGAAGGAGAGAAACAAATCCGTATCTCCGGGAACTCGGAGGGAGCGACACCGTTCCGTCTCACGCTGGAGATGACCGGGAATCCGATTTGGTACGCGGTACAGGCATTACCGACGATCACACAGCCGAACAATGATAATATCTTATCTTGGTTTGCCGCTTATTACAGCAATACGTTGGCTTCCTATATCGCCCAAGCCCATCCCCGCATCCAGAAAGTGATCAACCAATGGACCGCTCAAGGAGGGAATGCCTCTACTCTCTATTCAAACTTGGAAAAGAACCAAGAGCTGAAGAACATACTCTTGGAGGAGACGCCTTGGGTACTAGCCGCCGATAACGAGACAGAGCAAAAACAACGCTTGTCTTTATTGTTCGACCTAAACCGTGCGGACGGATTACGGGAAGCGGCCTTGCAACAACTGATCCAACAACAGAACGAAGAGGGTGGATGGAGCTGGTTCAAAGGTTTCCCCGCAAGCCGTGCGATCACTCTTTCTATCCTGAAAGGTATGTCACAGCTTGTACAGCTAAACGCGATCCAATATGGGCAAGCGGAGAAAGAGATGCAAATGAAGGCCCTCAAGTTCTTGGACAAAAGTATGCAAACGGATTATGAGAACTTGCTGAAATACGATAAGAAATGGCAAAACGCATGGCCCTCGCCGGAGCAGGTAGAGTTCTTATTCGTCCGCAGTTCCTACCGGGATATCCCGGAACTGGGAGACGCCCGGGAAGCGATCCGTTTCTATACGAATCAAGCGGAGAAGCACTGGAATCAATATTCCTTAATCAGTAAGGGCGAAATCGCCTTGTTAATGCATCGAAACGGTAAAAAGGAGGTATCGACAGCGATCCTGACATGGCTAAAGAAGACCGCTACGATCTCCGAGGAGAAAGGTATGTATTGGGCAAACAACCGCAGGGGGAGTGATTATTTCACCTCACCGATCGACACGCATTGCTTATTAATGTCCGTCTTTAACGAGATCGCACCGGATACCCAGCATACAAACCGGATGAAACAATGGCTGCTAAACCAGAAACGTACACAAAACTGGGAATCCGTACCCGCCACGGTAAACGCCATTTACGCCTTGCTACTCACGGGTAGCGATTGGCTGAACACGCAAAACACCTGTGTAGCGACATGGGACGCAAGACCTATAGTACCGCGGAAGGGGAAATCGCTACCGGTTACCTCAAAACGATACTTCCGAACGAGCCGGCAAATAGTTCCGCCAACCCCGTGCTCTCGATCCGCAAGGAAGGAAACACTCCGGCATGGGGAGCTGTTTACGAGCAATACTTCCAAGAGATCGACAAGGTAAAAGGACAAAAAGGGGTGTTGAGTGTCGAGAAGAAATTATTCGTCGAGACCAATAACGGTACCAACCGCCAAATCCGCCCCGTAACACCGGAGCAGCCGCTCCGCATCGGAGACAAGGTAATCGTTCGGCTAACGATCCGGACAGACCGTGAAATGAATTACGTATTCTTGAAAGATCTACGTGCGGGCTGCTTCGAACCGGCCGATCAACTTCCGGCCCGGAATCAAGAGACGGTATCTGGTATTACAGATCCCCGAAAGACGTGTCCGAGAATTTCTTCATCAATCGTCTGCCGGAAGGTACGTTTGTCTTGGAATATCCGGTCTACGTATCCCGTAGCGGCGAATACGCCGGAGTATCAGTACGATTCAATGTATGTACGCCCCGGAATTCGTGTCGCACACCGCCGGAGAAAGCTTGCGGATCATGCCCTAAACAAGCCTTTTCTTACAATGCCCGTTCTAACCTCCTTACAATGCCCAGTATAAGGAGGTTAGAATGGGCACCGTAAGAAGGTAAGAATGGGCATCGCAAGAAGCGTTATCTTCCTCTAATTTTCAATTTTCAATTCTCAACTTTCAATTGAAATGACTATCTTTGTAATTCGAATTAAAACTAAACGATAAGATGAAACAAATAGTTTTTATTTTCATGGCGATCCTGTTAGCGACAGGAATGGCTTCAGCTCAGAAGAAAGCAGTTATTTCCGCAGAAACAACCAGTTTCGATTTTGGTACCATCAAGGAAGCAGACGGAAAAGTATCCCATACGTTTGAAGTATCCAATACGGGCGATATGCCTCTGGTCATTACACGTGTAATCGCGTCTTGCGGATGTACGACCCCGGAATGGCCGAAAGAACCGGTAGCTCCGGGTAAGAAAGCCCAGATCAAGGTTACTTTCGATCCGGCAGGACGTCCGGGCCCTTTCACGAAGACCATTTCCGTATACAGTAACGGGAAAACCGGAAGCTTCATCATGAACATCCGGGGAGAGGTTGAATAAGAAATACGTAAAAAACCCCCAATTGGAATGCTGAATATAAAAAGGTTGATCCTTGCTCTTACAGCAATTATATCTATAACGACAGCTTGGGCACAACAAGGCGCCCAAATCTTGTCGGACGAGTTGACTTATAATTTCGGGACAATAGCCGAGGCCGATGGATTCGCCAGTCATACTTTCACGATAAAGAATACGGGAGACGCCCCTTTGGTCATCACCCGTGTTACTGCGTCATGCGGTTGTACACGGCCGGAATGGACCAAGTCGCCGATCGCTCCCGGTAAGACCGGTGAAGTTAAGATAACGTATAATCCGAAAGGACGCCCCGGCCCGTTTTATAAAACCGTATCGATATTCAGCAATGGAAAGAAAGGGAGTTACAGCCTAGCCATTAAAGGAAATGTCACCCCGAAACCTTCGCAGCCGGTCTTTACGTATCCTTATTCTATCGGTGATCTGAAGCTGCATACGAAGACTGTTCTATTCAGCAGTATCCGTCCGGAGGAAACGTTGGGCGAGAAGATCAACATTAAGAACGAGGGAAAGACCTCGGCTACGATTCATCTGGGTAAAGTACCTCACTACCTTAACGTACAGGTGAACCCGGCTACCCTTCAACCGGACGAGGTCGGTGCCATTACGATCCTTATGGATGCCAAGGTCTTGAAGCGGAAAGGACGAGTCTCTACGCTTTTGCCGGTCATGGTACAGAACGCCGGAAAGAAGGAAGTATCCGGAGAGATCCAGATCTCCGCCAACGTGATCGATAATTTCAGCAAACTATCCGCTGCGGATAAAGCCCAAGCCCCAATAGCGGAATTATCCGGCACTTTACTGGAATTCGGCAAGCTACCGAACAAGAAAAACATCGTTCCGTTGATCGGTGGTAAAGTATCGGGTACATTTGAGATTACGAATGCCGGAAAGACTCCGCTCACGATCTACAGCGTCACTTGTGATGATGAGCGTGTCGATTTGTCCGGCGGCAAGAAAGAACTTAAACCGGGAGCGACCGCTACTTCAAAGTAACCTTGCGACCGAAAGAGATAAAGACAAAACTTGAAGCACTTATTAATGTCGTATGCAACGACCCGAACGGGCCTATTCGCTTGATCAAGGTCACCGCATATAAATAATGAATTATTAATATGGAACATCCAGAAAACGATGATCAGTACAAGGGATTGAAAGTGAATAAGGGCATTGCGGATGTCCCTACCGTAAATCCTTATATAAAAAAGCGTGCCCAACGCAAGGTATATACGCCTTCCGAATTCGTGGAAGGTATCTTAAAAGGGAATATCACGATACTCAGTCAAGCGGTTACCTTGGTGGAAAGCTCTAAGCATGAGCACCAACAGGTGGCGCAGGAGATTATAGAGAAATGTTTGCCTTTCGCTGGAAAATCGGTCCGTATCGGTATTACGGGTGTTCCCGGAGCGGGAAAGAGTACCTCTATCGACTCTTTCGGCATGCACTTGATCAACCAAGGGCGTAAGCTTGCCGTACTAGCGATCGACCCGAGTAGCGAACGCTCGAAAGGTAGTATCCTAGGAGATAAGACTCGTATGGAGCCTTGTCGAGAGAGAAAAACGCCTTTATCCGTCCTTCACCATCCGCAGGCTCCTTAGGGGGGTCGCCCGTAAGACCCGTGAGACGATCGTATTATGCGAGGCCGCCGGTTTCGACACCGTATTCGTAGAGACCGTGGGTGTTGGACAAAGCGAGACGGCCGTACATTCTATGGTGGACTTCTTTCTATTGATCCAACTTGCCGGTACCGGCGATGAATTGCAGGGTATCAAGCGAGGTATCATGGAAATGGCGGACGGTATTATTATCAATAAAGCGGATGGAGACAATATCGATAAGGCGAATCTCGCCGCCGCTCAGTTCCGGAACGCTTTGCATCTTTTCCCACCTTCGGAATCAGGTTGGTTCCCGAAAGTATTGACTTATTCCGGTTATTACAACATAGGTATCAAGGAAATATGGGATATGGTCGGAGAGTATATGGAGTTCACCAAAAAGAATGGCTACTTCAACTATAAACGTAACGAGCAAGCTAAATACTGGATGTACGAAAGCATCAACGACACGCTGCGGGATAAGTTCTACCATAACCCGGCGGTAGAAGGCATGCTGGAACAAACAGAGAAGCAAGTCTTGAACAACGAGATCAGCTCGTTCGTGGCAGCCAAACGAATGATTGATTTATTCTTGGATCATATCGCTACGAAATAAAAGTATAAGAATGTCGCACGATCGGATCATGCGACACTCTTTTTCACTTGAACCTTACATCAATTCCTTTATCTTCTTTCGCTTTCACGGCCAACGTGCGTCCTTGTCTCTTTACCTCTCCTGTGATGAATTCAGGTATATTGTAGGATTTCATAAAGCGAAAATAAAAATCCGTATCCTTCTGGGGTAACAGGAAAGGTTTGCAAGCCTGTCCTTTCTCATCGATATAAGCGATAAACGGTCTTGTATACAAACCATCCATCCGCCGGCTGCTAAACACGATCCAACGACTATCGCTACTCCATGAATGATAGCTTTCCACATCGTCGCTATTCGCCGCCTCCAATGGATAACTTTGCAGAGTCGATAAATCAATCATGTACAAATCGGCATCCTTATGCCAAATAGAGAAATTCCCATAACCGGACAAGGTATAGAGCAAATACTTTCCATCCGGGGAAACCCGGGGAAAAGAAACGCTTTTATCGATCTCCGATGCCTTATACAAAGTATCGACTACCGTCCCGAAACGACGTGTAGCGGGATCGAACGAGACTGAGCATAGATCGTATCTCACTTGATCGTATTCCTTGGGCATCGTACGGGCTTTAGCCGAACAGAAATAGAGCGTATTTCCATCCGGGGAAAATGTAGGGAAAGTCTCGAACGCTCCCTCTGAAGACAGCAGCGGAGAAGTCACGATCTCATGCTTTTGCGTATCATAGACGACCACATCCGAGGCCGAGTCGAATACCTCCACCCGATTCCTATCGTTCATATGAAACGCTTGCTTGGTTTTATTCACAGAGAAAGCGACATATTTTCCGGAAGGATGCCAAGAAGGATAGACTAGCGGAGAAAGGGTCTGATCGGTCTTCGTATTCAGCTTCTCCACCCTATCTCCATCGATCAATAAGGTACAAGAGTAGGTCTCACGCATATGGAAAAGCATTTTCTCCGGATTCTGCATACAGAAAGAATGGCAGTTCATACAGTTATTGCCGCTCATCTTATTTTCGATGATCGCGTTCTCCGTATAATTTTCCAAGTTACGTTGATAGATACCCATACGGTTCCACAGCTCATAGCCCGGCTCGATTAAACGGTAAGCCAGCCAACCATCGACCGGCTCCTTCGCCACCTTGATGGTGAATGGGGCATACGCGATCCATTCATCATTCACGAAGGCTTGTACGGTTACATTCAGATGATTCCCGGAAGCGGCACGCAACAGCCTTTTCCAACCGGAGGCCGGGATCACGAAACAAGCGTCTTTCCCGGTCTTGATCTCTAATTTCTCCGGGCCACATTCGAGAATGGCACGGGCCTCAACGCAAGCGTCTTTCAGCTTAAAATTCAAGGGAGCTATATTCGGCGGGATTGTCACATCCGCATAATCCGGAAAGATCTCCGGCTTGACTTCCAGATTCTTCTGTATACGGACCGGACCGGAACAAGCCATCAAGCCCAGAATCATCCACAGACATATACATCTTATTATATACATTTTTCTCATCTCCTATTTAAACATATAATAATACCAATAGGTATCGCCATAAGAGCGATACATCAAACCGGGCAGCGCATTACTATTATTCCGCCCAGCGAGCACTTGCCTCTTATAATCGGTGAATCGCCCTACGATAGATTCCGAGACACCGAAACGTTCCAGTAATCCGGATCTTTCTCCGATAGGATGATGACCGCCTCTTGAAAAGAGACCGGTAAAGAAGGGAGTAAATCCGTTCCGTAATAGGTTTCTACCAACGTCTTAAAGCGCATCACATCTTTTGCTAAAAGATAGAATACGCCGGCATAGTGGAAAGCGGCTTTATTGGAAGGATTCTGCTCCGCCAAGCGAATCAAGTCCGTGTCGAATCCATCCATCTGGATCAGATGATTCTCAGCTAGCAGGTTCCTGCGCATATTCCCCAATAGAGGATCTGTCTCGACCGCCTCATCATTATACAGGAATTTCCGCTGCGCTTTGGCCCAATCCTTATAATAGAAGTATTCTCTAAGACAGCGATATATTTCTCCGCGACCGGATAGGCTCCATAAATCAAGTTCGTTTGCACCAAACGTTGCGTCATGCGGGGATTTCCATCACATAAAGCGCCGATATTACTCTCGAAAGCCATCTCTTGAGCCGCGGCGACATTTCCCATCGTAAAATAAACATCACTCAGCAAGGCGGATATGGTAGTCGATTTATTCCATGCCACCATTAATCCACGAGGCCCGTGCTGCGTGTACTTAAACGCCTCATCCGCCAGAATACCTTTCCGGGCCAAAGCCATATTTTGGTAACATAAATAGAGTTGATTAGTGGTCGGTTCCTTGCATGATACCAAGATCCGGTCCCATTGCTCTGTCCGGGTAAATAGTCCATCATCTTCAAGCGGTATGATTTCTGTTCGCCATATAGATCGAAGCCTTTCCAGAAGATAAGCCCTAAGATAATGAATTGGGAGATTCCCAGCGCTAGACGCTTTTTACCAGCCCATGATTCCTTGTTTTTACAGAGGCAGGTTACAACCAGCGCCGCATAGAAAGCGATCCATGAGAAATAAATTACCTTATCCGGCACCAAACGGAAATAATAATAACTATCCGGTAAAAAGACAAAGCGATATTCTCCGATCACCGAGTAACGCACACATAATTCACCCAAGATCAACACGATCATCGGTAAAATCACGGAATAATATCAACGGGGCGTCCGGCTCATGGCCTCGTATCCCATCATGGACAAGGCAAACAACAAAGAGACCGGCCCGGCCAACTCAAAGAGTAACAGGGAGGCAAACAGACTTGCTATCAAACGAGGTATGAAATTCCTTATCCCTAAAACGAGATATAAAGCAAGCAGCATCATACCGAAGGCTACCGTTCCTTGAAACCTGTAATTAAAATCCCATTGCACAAACAACAAGGATAGGACGGGAAGCCAAGCCCATAAAATACCATGGCTTCGCGGATCGATCCGCCTCAAGATCGCCCAGAACAAGGCCCCTAGGCCTGTCAGCAGGGCCGCCGTTATCATAGCTCCCACATTCGGGAGAATGAAGAACTGCACCAAACAACCGGAAAGAACCATCGCTAAACCTCCCGGTTGCATTAACTTATCGATAATAAAATGGGAGTCAACTGGAATAACTGGTTCTGCTCGACACAATAAAGTGGTACTCACTGAATATCCCCTGGGAGTGGGAAGAGGATATTGATGCAGAGCGCGCCGAGGCTGCCAAACACAGCCGAGCAGGCGCTGGCAAAACGGCGGTCTGACAGACAAAGAATACCGTATTGCCGAAGCAAGCTGCAGCGTGCGCTGGTGCGGCTGAGTGTAAA